>Ga0126342_10008720_pt1 | contig 18172 bp, 14 predicted proteins | sample Cyp1metagenome_FD_92528 | JGI IMG/M metagenome (GOLD analysis project Ga0126342, IMG submission 92528) | Coral microbial communities from Lord Howe Island, Old Settlement Bay, Australia - Cyphastrea 1 metagenome | ecosystem: Host-associated > Invertebrates > Cnidaria > Coral ... | reverse complement strand
TATGGTTGATGGTCATCCCATCCATAATAAGGATCCTTATAATGGTTATTATAAATCCCTATGAACCATTGGATGACTAGCCCCTACTAATGGTTATTAACCATGAGTATTGACCATAGCTCAAATGGCTTCACCACCATGATCATCAACCACCACCAGGATGGCCTCTGGTGTCGTGTCGGTTCCAAAGCCGCAGCGCGGGCAGCGGCGGCAGCAGAACTGCCAGCCCGCCGCCAGAGATTGGCGACGCCAAGACGTAGGGGCCAGGAGGAAGTGAAGCATCGGAAGGATGTTGCGCTCCTCGAAATTTCTGGATCTTTGGGGATTAAAAAACAGGGAAACCCGAAAACTCAACTGGGGACATTTTTGCCGTTACACATGCAGAATGACCCAAGAATGGGGATATAATGGAGATTTAATGGATTTACCATGGCTGTTACCTTCAAGAATTGGGGGTCCTGGGTCCTGCTCGACTTTTGGATAAGCGGACACAAAGATGGACATTTCTACAAAACCACGAACGATTGATGACAAATAATGAGGATGAAGATTCGGAGTGGAACCCAAAAACTGCTTTGTTGACCCCAAAAATTATGGGATTATGGCATTGACAAGGATAGTGAGGGCCCCACGTCACTGCACAGGTGACCAAAAAGTATTCACATGGGAAAGAAATCACAAAACCCAAAAATCAGCGAAAGACTTCGGGTCCGAACAAACTATTGGCCAAGACACTATGGTCCAAGGGGGTTTTTAAGCGGTTCAAAAGAGTTGAACATCTGGGACTGCCCAGCACCTTCGGGATGATGTTTTTCAATGGCACCATGAGGTCAGAACTGCTACCCGCCAGCTGGGATGAAGCGAATCCAAGTCTCTGGATAGCAAATACACAGCTCCTCAGAGGTTTCGTGGAAGCAAAAGTTGGTAAGTGTTGCGACTTCAGAAACTTGCAACCTACTCCATGTATCTGGATCATCATCAGTCTCTCGAATTTCTTTTAGTGCTAGGTTTGAGGGTTTCCGGAATATCATATCATTTGCAGCAACCCCAAAAATAGATAGAAGAGTTGGAAACTTGGAAATCTGAGGTTTATATCATTTATGTAATACTGTATCATTTATGCCATCCTGTTTTTAACGCTTTTCCTATCCTTTTGGGGCTTACTATCCTCCGATGTCCGTCCCATGGCACTCCTCGTCTCGCGAGATGTCCACCGCTGCCATCATCTGCAGTTCTCCAGACGCGCCCGGCAGGAGCCGCACGTTGGGCTCGCAGGAATGGTTCAACCTGCCGTGACCGGTCACTCAGGTGGCAACCGGCACAACGGTTGCACAACGGTTGCACAACGGGCACAACGGGCAGGGGCGAAACCCCCTGATGAATGACCTGAAAATACCTGAAAATGGCATCCAAATGATGTACCAACTCGTTGTTGCAGTCGAGATCATTCACAATGCAACACGATGATGGCTAACCTATCTGCTTTCGGATGACTAAAACAACTTGTGAAATGATACTCTCATGATGCATCGCGATAATCATTAGTGACGCTAGTTCAAGTTCAATCAAAGCGAAACCAGCCAGATTCTAGCTGTTTCAAAAGACAATTGCAGATTCCAATGTTCGTTGAATGACACCAATGCACAATATGAGGCTAAATGGTGTCCACCAACAAAAATAGCACGCCCCCATCAATCTCTGACTCTGACCATTTTCTTGAAAGGATGGAACAGGTTACACATAGATGAAACATCTTTTTTCACCACCAGCCTTTTTTGTCACCAGCCAATGATTGGTGAGTTCTCAGTTCTCACCCATTTTTCCTGGTGATATTCCCATGTTCAGCTGGTGCTTACCACCAATTTTCGTCGCCTCGTGGCTGATAATCACCTCCTGCCTGCTGATTTGCTCAAAGACACACTGTTCTGAGCGGCCAAAGAAATTGGTGAAAGAAAGCCTTGGCGCTGGATCATCTGAGGGGATATGGTATCCATCAACTGTAGAAAACTGATCAAAATAGATAGATATATATATATATATGTAGAATAATGTAGAAAACTATGAATGAAATTCGATGAGTAGCCATGGATGTTCACCATTGTTCACCTATAGCCATGGACACTTATTGCTCTCATTACTTGCCCTTGGGGATGCTTATGCCGCTGGTGTGCCAACTCAAAGTGCCAACGCTTGATGGCAGGGCGTCCAATTTCTGTCCCCAGCTGAATGTTTGATGAAGAAAAGAACTCCATGACCCATTTTACACCCCTTTTACCTGTGAATCACCTGACATTTCCAAAGAAACTGGATTTCCTCTTGCCAAGTTCGGTTGCGGGAGATTGTTGGCCGAGTGCCAAGGAACTTGTTGGCTTCCCAAACGCCCAGCAGTTTCCAGACCCTGGCTGCATCTGTCCGCGCGCGCTGCGCAGTCCAAAACCTCGTTGCCTCCTGAGAATCGACCCATAGCTCCGGATATCTGCAGATGTGGGTATACCCTCTGGGAGTTTAATATAGCAATATGGTTGTGTATCATTTAAATAAGAGGTCAATCATCTCTTTTTGTGGACCATTTTCCCATCAAAAAACATGCATGGGGAAATGAATCGCTGATTAATTGATATTCGTATCCAATTGAGTGTTGAGGATTTGTTTTGCCCTGGTGGATTGGTATTGGCATCAGTATCCCAGTATCATTCCAAGGGGATTGGTATTGGCAGAGAAGCAGAAGCTTTTTGAAGTCCCAATTTATGTCCTGTAGATCCCACATGACCAAAAACCAATCAGCTGGTTTTCCATATGCAATTCTCCATATGTCAATACTTTCATGTATCAAACTTCGGAATTCACAAAACGGAGCGAAACAGGTGGTCTATTTGCTCAGCATATTCAGTGCATTCAAACCAGAATAACGGATGGTGCCACCAATTTGATCAGTCTCCACAACCATCCAAGCTTAGAGGATCAACACTTTCAAGCTTTATGTTTTATTTCTCAAAATCCCCTTCCCTTTCGTTGTTTTTGTAATTCCCACATATCGAATTGGAGTAAAACCCGATCTTCCAACACATCAAAATCAACGCCGCCGTGGCCGTCCAAGATACCATCTGATCCACCAAATGCTCGCCATATTCCCCATAGACCTGGCCGCCGGAAAACCCCAAGCTTCGCAACCCGATCCCAAGAAAGATATTCACACATGGTTTTTTGCGAAAATGTATGAGAAATGTCATGTAATTCGTTAGGGTCCCTAAGATCAGTGTTCAACAACCTCATGTTCATTCAATGTTCATTCAATTTCGCCATCACCCCAGTGTTCCATTCTTTTCAGGCATATTTTCTCAAAAAAACCGTCCCAAAACACGGATCTCATCATTTTCCCCATCATTTTTCCAAGCAGATCATCCCAGATCGGCCTTCCTTGCTTCCCCACTGAGCTTCTCATGTCCGTGCAGTTTCAGCAGCCGTGTCACTAGCTTGGGAGCCAGGAACCCAAGCGGAGCCAGGATGTGAGAGCCCAAGGGGATGGACAGCAATGCCTGGGGAAAGAAATCCTGGAGGATTCGCTCCAAGATGGCCCCCCAAAAAATGGAAAATGTATGAAAATAATTGAAAATATGCTCAGATTCCCTAAAATAATGATGGAGGAACCAGTGGAAAAAAGAAGAAATCACCTGCAGAAAATTCTAGCGGCGAGAAAATGGAGACAAAATCCATCGTTTGACTGGGAAACTATGGAAAACGCCTCTGTTTTTGCCATTTGCCATGTTGAATTGCCAGGACCTACAACGTAGAAGATAGCGCGGAGAAGATTTCAATCGATGTGACTTGAGACTTCAAAACTTGGGGACAATCTAGCAAAGCGAAGTCATAATGGACATTCAATGAGTTGATGCAAACATGGCGTGTACCCTGCAGCCCTCAGCTGCAATTTTTTGTGCCTGGATGGCTACGAGTAGGAATCCCCTACAAGTTTGCACCCCCTGTGGGGTAAGTGGTGAAATCACACCACGCACCCCAGCCACGCCTTTGCGTAGCGGAGTCTGGCCAGGGATCATGTCAAATCCTTATGACCCCGGCGCGTGGTCTGCAAATATCCCATCCCTTTCAGATGGGCCTTCAAAACACCCTTCGGCTGCACCTTCGTTGTGAGATCTGCCACATTGGTCTTGCCGTCGGTTTTCTTCACGGCCATCTTTCTCTCGAACACCTGGTCTTGGAGCCAAAGGTATCTGGCTTGGATATGCCGGGTCTGTCCGACCCCTCTTCTCTCTGCCATAGCCTTTGCTGCCGTAGAATCCACCCTGAGCTCGATGATGCTCTGGGCCTCCACCCAGAACTCCAGCGCCCCCTGGACAAATGTCGCCAGGGTTCCAGTTCTACACATCCCATAGTACTCGGCTTCGCCCGACGACAAAGCCACCACCTTCTGCGTCGCCGCTTTTGCCAGCACAGTGTGGTTGCCAATCTTGATGACACTGCCAGTTGTGCTCTTGCGGCTTCTCTTGTCTCCGGCCCAGTCACTGTCTGACCAGGCCACCACTCTGATGTCCTCCTCCTTCTGCCGGAAGTAGACCCGCTTCATGTAGGGGTACTTCACCAGGTAGCGCACCACTCTTTTCAGTCGCCCCCAGTCTCCAGCTTTCGGTGACTTCATTGCCGTCGCCAGCATCCGCACGGCATGTGCAAGGTCTGGCCTGTCCACTGACATGTAGGCCAGGCGCATCACCATCGACCGGTACTCCGAGGTCTGCTCGCTCCCAAGCACCGGCTGCCTCATCTCATCGACGACGTCCTTGTCCGTCATCTTCTCCTCAGGGATCTCGGCACCCTTGGTCTTCTCGTCGAAGCCAAACCCGCGGATCAAGATCTCCGCGTGTCTTGCATCTGCTTCAACCTCCAGTCGTTCTCCATCATGGTCCGTTCCATCCGGCACGTAGCGGATCAACCTGTTGAGAAAGAACGCCTCCTTGTCGTCCTTCTCACCATCGCCCAGCTTTGCCTCCCATCTCGCCTTGTACTTCTTGTTGAGGACCTCATCCAACCACATAAGAGACTCATCAGTCCCCACAGCCACGAAGTCATCTCCGTGTACCAGCCCGATCAGGTCCTTCTCCTTGAACTTGTACATAGCGGGGCAAATCTTGCTGAACTCTGCTCCATTCTCTTTCAACCACTGCTGGTAGTCCTCCTGGAAGATGCGAGCTGCATCCTGCGTCCCATACATTGACCTCCTCAGGATTCCCACCATCTCGCACTCATCATCATCATGCCGCTTGTCCTCCGGCGGCAACTCGATGTAGAGCTCCCTTGCCGCTCGGCCCATGAAGTGTGCTCTGGAAATGTCCCAGAGCCCCATTTTGCGTCTCCTCCTCTTGCCACTCATGAAGAGCGAGAAAAGTGTTGCAACTGCCTCTGCAGGTGGCGTCGAGGCAAACACGGCATCATTGCTCAACTGCTCGTGTGGTGCCTTCGCCTTCTTGACCTCCTTGGTCACAATGCGCGACCTAATCTTCGGTCGAGCCTCATCGCCCTTGTTGATGTCCAGCCACTTCAGCTTAAGCAGCTTGGCGCCCTTCTCCTCGCATTGCGACTTGGGCACCCTCTCATAGACCTCTTCTCTTCTCAGCCAGTCCAACTCCTCTTGACGGGCTTTCTGCACCAGCTCTGGGTCCAAAGGCGCCCCAGTCACATCGTCCACGTAGGCCTCAGCGTGGGTGGCAACCTCATGCTCCCACTCCACATAGTTGTCCGGGCTTGGCCCAGTGAACTCCTCCTCTAAACTGTTGATCATCTTGGCATTCTGCATCTCCTTCTTCAACCCTCGCAGCACTGCATTCACCAGCATCACGGGGTAGACCTGTGCAGCCTTGGCACGCCCTCCACCGATGAGGTGGATGTGCCGATGGATCTCCTTGCCAGCCAGCTCATTGGCCCAAGTCCCAGTCAGCTCCTCTGCAATCGCTGGGCTGTTTGTCAGCCAGCGGGTCATCTTGCGGACATGACCCTCTTGTCCGTCAGGCCCCACGGCCTTCATGTGAAATTTGCACATTGGGCTCACGATCTCGTACGTAGTGCTCCTTTGTCTCAACTCCTCAAGCTCCGGCTCGTTCCAAGACGTTGCCTCTTTGGGGTGCTCGAACAAGTAGAACCTGCCCTCATCGTCCTGCATCTTGCAGCACCCCACAGCCTTTCGAAGACGACCTCTGCCAACCTCTTCCTCCTCGGCCACAATCTCCGGGTCTCTCTTGAAGTTGCTAAGATTCCTCAGCCTTGAAAAGGTAGAACACGGCGGACTTGCCGTCAGCAGCAGCGGCTCCTCCTTGTAGATCATCTCCATCAAGAGCTCGTAGTCCTCTGCACGGTCCAAGTTCCACCGCTCCTCTCCGTTGGGCTTCATCTCCTCAATGTCGATGGCCACACCATCACGTAGTCCAAACCTCCTCAGACCCTTCGTCATCCTCTGTGGTGAAAACACCTCCAAGACGTCCAGGGCTCCCAAGTCCATCAACGTGCTGACGACCTCCTTCTCGATCTGCTCCTCAACGGCTTCTGCCTGGGCTGATCCTGCAGCCTCCTCAAGCTCTGCCTCTGCCACCAGGTCGTTGATGTCGGTGACTCCCTCATCTCCACCTTTGCGTTTCGAGGATGGTTGAGATCCTCTCGAACCTGATGGCCCGCTCCTCAAGTTGGGATCGCCCTCATCCAGGCGCTCCCTCTTGTCTGCTCTTCTCCTCTCTTCTGCCTCATCCTCTGCGGCCTGCTTTGCTCTGACCTCCGCATCCTTCTGCTTCTCCTCATCGATCCGGCCTCTGATGCGGGATCGGCACTCCTCTGAATGGGCAACCTGTTGAAACCCAGGCCTGTCGATGGAAAGGCACCCATCGCAGCCCGGTGTCTTCCCAAACTTGGCCAGCATGTCCCTCCTCACCGGCCATGCTCTTGCCTTAGGCCCCTCTGGCCTTGCCATCCCGCCGCTTGGTCCTCCCAGCTGCGGGGCATCCTGCATTTGCTCAACGCCAAACCCCGGGTCACCAGCCTCCTCCGCCGGGACCTGAGGTAGCGAAGCAGCAGGGACCACGAGCATCTGCTCGGGAATTTGTTCAACCTTCTTCAGGGCGAAGTTGGCCACATCCCATGGGGCTCCCTTCAAATCCTCCTCCAGCTCACCCCATTTCTCGGCCTCCGGAAGAAGATGGAAGCCAGTGCCAACCACCACACCTGTCTTGGTCATGGCCAGCACCGATCCAAACCTGTTGTGGATCCCCACATACCTGCCCTCGACCATCTTGGCTGGATCTCCTCTCTTGCCCTTGCCAGCCGGCTTCACCAGGATCTTCTCACCAAAGACAGGCATCGGCTTGACCCACTTCTTGCCGGTCCTCCTCTCCTCCGGTGTTCGCCCATCGTTGCCCACCTTGAAGCGGTTGCATTGCTCTGCCGCATACCGCGGCACCCAGGTGATCAAGGGGTGGTCTTGGTTCACCTCCACATTGAACTTCTTGTTGAGCATCAAGTGGATGGCACGAATGCGCCACTTCACCTCCTTGACCGCCGCTTCAGCCATGCCATTGGCCTTCGAATCTCCTTGTGGCGACTCCTCATTCACTGCTTTGCGAAGTCCCTTGGCTGCTTTGGCTGCCTCGATCTTCAACCTGACCAACGGCCTCTCGCCGTCGCTCTTCATCACCAACTCCTTGTACCCCAGCAGCTCGATGAACTTTGTGAGCAGCTTCTGGGCCGTGGGATCAATGACCCCTTTTCTCTCCACAGCCGTTGCAAACATCATGCCAGTGTCCCTGTCGATAGCCACCAGCCCAGGACGACTGGCATCTCCCTGCCTGTCCTCATTCATGTAGAAATAGTCCAGGCCAATGGTCGGAAGAAGGTCTCCACTGTGGTCCACCCTCCGATGTTGTTGGCTCACTCCCTTGGCCTTCACACAGTCTTGGCACCAGTTCCGGAAAACTGCATGGCCTGATGCCTCATGTTCTCGAACTTCTGCGGGAGTAGGGTCAGGTGGACTCCATCCAGGGTTCACTGCACGGCTCTCAACCTCCTCAGAATCCCCTGACGGCCCCTCCGGCCCAATCTCCTCAACCTCGTCCTCCAATGCATTGATTTGGCCTCGCCTCCAAGGTGGGTTCTTCTTGTTCTTGCCATAGGTCTCGACTGTCGGGTTGAACTTCACCTTGGGCTTGGCAGTCATGATCTTCGGAGAAGATGGATCTTCTGGGTCCTGGATTGTAGAAGACCCCACTGCAGACACCGCCTCACTCTCGACCTCCTCGTTAACATAGTCGGTGTCGATCTTGATGTAGAAATTGTAGACCCCTCGTTCTTCTCGAAGTGGTATGAGACCATCCTTGCCGTACTGCTCAACTGCTTTGGCGTAGGCTTTCCCCAAGGCGACATTGATCGGGTGCTCCATGGGGAAGATCTCTCCTCCGCCTGGCCCAATCCATGAGCAGTATCCCTTTTGATGTAGCTTGCTCGCACTGACGAGAACCTTCTGCACGTCTGTGGCATTGCCATTAAGGATCCTCATCACTCCGCCCTCGTCAGTGCCTCGAATTCTGACCTTGCCGTAGTTGTGGATGAGCTCCCCCGAAGCTGTCTTGTAGGCCTCTTGACCAGGGACACCATTCGGCTTGAACTCCTTTGGGATCGCCGTCACAGATGCCCCAGTGTCCAAGTTGCACTTCACCCAGCCCGGGTGCTCCTCATTGAAGCCATTGATGACCGCCGACTCCTCACTGCCAGCATAGCTTCTCACCCTTCTCGAAACCGTTGACCAGTCCTCACTCCCAGGCGTAGGCGACCTCGATCTGCTATTGCCTTCGTCCTCGGTCATGGCACTGATTGCACAAATCTCCAGCCCATTTGCCTCCTTCTGTGGTTCTTGTTCAGGCTGGTTCCCATCCAAGCTGTTGGCCTCTTTACCACGGCCTTTGCCTTTTCCCCCTGAGGAATGTTGGGGCTTCGACCAACAGTCACGTCTCTTGTGCCCGACCTTCCCGCAATTGTCGCACTTGCCTTCGAATTTCGGGCTCTTTGTAGGGCTCGAACTGTTGCTCCTCGGAGTTGATTTGCCCTTGCCACCACCAGGAGAAGCGCCACCTTTTCCCCCATGCCAGCAGTCACGCTTCTTGTGACCAACCTTTCCGCATAGGTCGCACTTGCCGTCGAACTTCTGCCCCTTGCCGGACTGAGCACTCTTGCCCTTGCCCTTGTTCACCAGCGATGATATAGTTCCGGATACAGCGCGGACCAAGCTGTCCACGTCCATCGGGATTGTCTCGGCATTGGACGATTTCGCAAAGTTGCTGCTCAGCACCAGCTTCGCTCCAAGCTTGGCTTCCACGAAGTTGACGACCTCGCGCTCCATCTCCTCGAAGCACTTGAACCTGGCATAGTTCAGCATGAGGTGTGTCTCCAGCTCCTTGGGCACCAACTTCTCCATGGCGTTCATCGCCAGCGACTCAGGAAGGCTCTCCCTGTTGCCAAACTGGTCCTTCTTCCGGTCGTAGCGACCTCGAAGTGCCTTCCATCTCTCGATGGCTCCTCCAAGAGTCTCATATGTCGCACGCTCTGGGTTCGTGAGCGCATGCAACATCACCCGTTTGCGACCACCTGTGCTGGGGTCATACTTCTTGTGCAGGCACCTCCATGCCTCCAATCCTCTGCCCTTCTCCACGTTCTCCACCAAGTCGAAGGGGATGCTCTCGGTGGTTGCACGGAGGACTGTGTAGAGCTGCTCATCGAAAACTGCCACCTCGTCCCATTGGTCCAGCAAGTCCGCCTGGTGGCCGTAGGTCACGTCGACAAGCTGGAAGGTGATCTCCACTTCACTCCCTGCAGCCCACTCCAGCACCTCCCTCGATTTCCCACCGAAAACACCGGTGACATAGTCCTCCAACTTTATGGCCCACGTTCTGAACTTCTCGTCCGGGTTGTCCCCCAGCACCTGCGGCTTGCCCAAGCCTTTCGGGTCGATCAGCCCTTTGGGTTTCGACAGCCTCGAAATGGCCTCGGGTAGTCCTTGGAGAGCTTGAAGGATGCTCCCCACGTTCACCTGCTGGGCCGTCTGCTCAGCAGCCACCACCCTCTGGTTCAAGGCCACAGTCTCCGTCGACAGCCTTGCCAGCTGGGCCTGCATGTTGGCCATCGCCTCCTGCATCTCCTCGGCAGACATCATTCTGCGCCAGCAGCTCGAGGATCACGAAGTGCAGGAGCACCACGTAGAGCGCCAGCACCCACCAGCCACACCGCCAATGCCTCGAATCTTGGCCTCCCAGGGTGATGGGTCGCCTGGCCGCGGTCTCACCCTTAGACCTGGATTCACCTGATCTCGCTACCATGCAAACATGGCGTGTACCCTGCAGCCCTCAGCTGCAATGTTTTGTGCCTGGATGGCTACGAGTAGGAATCCCCTACAAGTTTGCAGTTGAGGATGGAATTTGATAGTTCTTTTCCTGGCAAAATGACCAAATTAGATAGCCATTTCATCATGGTCATGCCACATCCAAAACTGGCGGATCTCCGTACAGGTCTTTGGTACCCCAAACCCTCATGGGTGATCATCATTTTGGGGCATCCGCGGTTTTTGAATCCCAAACATTGCATGGTTGGGGGTTGGTAAATGTCAAAAAAAAAAACATCACCCAACTATTGGGGATATGATCTCCAACAGATACTTGAAAGATCTTGAAAGTACCCTCTGGTAATTTAACGTAGCTATGGAAAATCACAATTTTTGATGGGAAAACTCACTATAAATGGCCATTTTCAATAGCTATGTTAGTTTACCAGAGGGTAATCTTCAAAATTCCCCAAAATAAACAGGACATTCACAGACCCCCCATGGTGTCAAAAACAGAAACTCGCCTTCTCTTTGAAGATGACTTCACCAGCTCCTCGGTGACATTACGGTGAAGTCCCCAATGCATATAAAGCTCAACACATCTCCATGTTTGATGGGAAAATCATATAGAAAATTCTAGAAATGGAGATGAACTGATGAACTACCAGTTTTATTGCTAGGAAAACACGGAAACAACATCGAAAAATGCTAGATTTCCAGCCAGCCATATGAGATATTTCCAGGGGGTAGGTACTGCAGCCAGGCATCGGAAGGATCTGGTAGCCACCAGGGCCTTCCCTCGGTCCTGTCGATTTCTCTGGTATAAATGGTTTTCTGTGAGTCTCTGGAAACTCTTCAATATAAATTTCATCATCTATTATTGAATCATATTGAAACTAATCCTCCGGATCTCCGATCTGAATTCTGCGAGGAATGGCTTCTATCTCTCGTTGGATCTAACCTCCCCAAGAGCCCTTGGCGACTTGGATCTCACCCACAGCTGACCCACCGACCACCAAATCTATACAGAATGTATGAATTCAGATAGAACTCAATAGAATTGCGGGAAAAAAGAACAATGAAGTTTCAATGAAGAAAGCTGGGGGCTCCGGATTCAAATATTCAATTATATTCAATTATATTCAATTATATTCAATTATATTCAATTATATTCAATTATATTCAATTATATTCAATTATATTCAATTATATTCAATTATATTCAATTATATTCAAATATATTCAACTATATTCAACTATATTCAATTATATTCAATTATATTCAATTATATTCAATTATATTCAATTATCAGGTGTCCAGCCTTTCAACCTTTTTCACGAGACCAATGGCTCTGGCACCTGGGTGTCAATGACACGAAATGCTGCACTGCCTGGGCTGACAGGAACTGTGATTTGCATTGATTTGCGCAGACTGCGGTCAACCTGATGGGATTTCCCAGGAAATTCAATGAAATGGGTATGAGTCAAAACCTTGGTACCCTAGTGAAACCCCAAATAACTGGTAAATGGATGTTCATCCCTCTAAAAATGGTATTAATAGGCATTGATTCATAGCCAAATCTGAACATCCCAGATCCAAAAATCCATCCAAATCGCGCATAGGTCGAGGCTTCACCGGTTCACCGGTCCCCATGGTCCCCATGGTCCCATTCCCCATCTGCCAGGTCGCCTCGGCCAAAGATCAGGCGTTTCAACAGCGACAGCAGCGTCACCGCGACGCCCAGCAGCAACAGCAGCAGCGCAGGAGGCCAGGAGGCCACAGGGCGACTCGGCAACGCCATGGCATCTGGGATGGGGGGTGGACCCCCAGTTAAATGGGTATGGGTCAAAATTAGGTACCCCAATAATTGGATGGTTAATACTAAACTAGACTAACATCTGTGGTACCCTAGGTCTTCCATTTTGACCCACATCCAAATAACATCTTTTTGCATTGCAAACTCCGGGGCCTCTGGCATCCTGTAAGACCGGTAAGGCTTCACCCTCTGGGCCTTGTCAGAAAAATGGTGTGAATTTGGAACAGAGAAACGGTGAAGAAATGGTGAAGTTGCCCATCAGTCCATGTCTTGTGTGCTGATTGGCAAATCTCCAAAGCTGAGGTACCGGGCCAGAATGTGGCTTGCCCTACCCCATTGGTTTTTTCGAAACGGTTCATGGGTTCATGAAAGGATTCGGGTACTCAGTGATTGGCTCGACACCAGGATTGGGATGGACAGAGTGGATATAGGTCAAGAGCAATGACCCCAACACACCAAGGCATCATTCATAGAACTGGATGATGCAAAAATTTACAGGAAACCCCGATATTTGATGGTAAAAACCATGGTTTCCTGTAGATTTCCCCTTAAACCAATCCATTTTTTCATGGTCATTTTTGGATGTTTTTGGTATCAACTCCCCCAGCCGAAGAAAATATTTCCCCAGGGCATGCAGCTTTTTGCATCCGCACGGCTCCGCACCCCTAAACTGGCGTGAATAAACTCTGACTCACCCCCAGCAGTCAGTTGCCGACTGTGAGACCATGGCATTACAATCTTTTCGCGAGGAAGTATCTCAGATGGAACTGAAATCAAGTACCAACACTTACATCGGCTTCGAAAACTGCGGTTTGGGAATCGGGCCAAAATCACTAAATCTGTTCATTTCCAAGCCACGGCAAGCTGCACAGTCCATATTCATCGTGGTGTGCGAGACGAGCGAATTTGAACGGCAATTGCGAGGGTCAACTTGCGAATTGCGAGGGTCAACTTGCGAGGAGTTCTTCAACATGGGTAGTGAAGGTACAGTAAGTGCCCTCAAAGAGCGGCCTGTCAAACCCCCGATTGCGAGAATACAGCATCCCCAACTCAACCCTGGAGGGATTGTTGAAGTTTCCTTCGGCGGTGAGGTTTTGTTCGATTCGAGGCCGGGATCTCCATCTCCTGGCGGGACTCGATCATGAATATCAAATGTAATACCATGTGATATTGATATCAAATGATACCATGTAATTACATATGTATATGTGTATATATATGTATATATATATATATGTATATATATATGTGTGTACATATATATATATATGTTACAGAGCAATGTTTTTCATATTAGTGAAACTGGTAACTACCCAACAATCATGCCAACTCAGGCCAGGTCTACAGCTACTTTTAGAATAAGTATCCACTCGGTGGTTAAATAAAGATTCCTGAATAAATCGTATTTTGGCTACAGTATCATCATTCCTTTGACACAAAAATCACCGCATCTGTAGGACATAGTATGGTTCAGTATGATCAAATATATCACATTTATCCACAGTTTGCACCTCTGGAGCTGCAAAATTCTAAGCACCCGTAGCTCCATTCATATTCCTCCATTTTTTTTTCCCACCCCATGAAATACACGCTATCCTCAATGGATTGGTTTAAGGGAAAATCTTAACCGGAAACCATAGATTTTCCCATTAAATATGGGGCTTTCCTGTAAAATTTCCCGTGAAAACCAATCCATTGATATCCCATGGCCGTCCTCAAATCCAGGTTCCTTGGCCTCCGCGTTTTTCCGCTTCGCCTCCTGGCCCTTGCGCTGCGCCGTGGCAGGAACCGCAGGAACCGGAGCCGTGGCCGGGATCTCCATCTCCTGGCGGGACTCGATCATGAATACCATGTGATGCCATGTGATATTGATATCAAATGATACCATGTCATTACATATGTATATTATATATGTATATATATATGTGATATATATATATATATGCTACAGAGCAATGTTTTTCATATCAGTGAAACTGGTAACTACCCAACAATCATGCCATAGCATAACATGTATTATTATATATATAATTCATGATGTAACTGCTCACCATGCCAAACACCATCTTGTCATGTATATCAATCGTCATATTTCTTTATTCTTCATACCAACCCAAATAGATAGAAAAGTAAATAAATTCCAACTAATATAGTGATAAATTACCTTTCTATCTTTTTGGGTCGTAGTATGTATGTATACATATATATATATATACATGTACGTGTATATATATATAACAACCCCCGAAAAAGGATGGTGCGGGTGATGCTTTCCGCATATTTTCCAGGTTCCAATTTCCCTCTCTTTTGTGAGGTTGCTATATATCAAACTGCAGTATCTCCTCCTTGCCATGTGCCAAGGTGTTCACCAGCTGTTCCATGGCATCCAGCGCCGCTTGTGCCGCGCCACTGGCCTTGCCTTCGCCCTCCGCAGGTGCGGCCGCGGCGGCCGCGGCCTTGGCGTCGCCGTCTTCGCCCTTGCCGCGGGGCTTACGCGCCTTCTCCTGAGGTGAAACTCGAAATTTGGAGAGTAAAACTGTGGAAGTTGAACACAGAAAACAGATGAAAACAGCTGTTACACTGTTACACCATCATCAATTGGGTTTCATCTGGGTTTCAGGTTGGAACGCTTCAAAGGTTGGCATTGCTACCCAGTTGTGTTTAGGGCCCCGTGGTCCCATTGCAGCCACCCCTTCTGCTCAGAGTCCACTACGGCCAGCAAGCACTCACGGGCCACCGGGTAGTATGACAGGGCCAAATTCAAAGCCTTGCGTGGCATGGTGACCACATCCAAAAGGTGAGCCACCTACCCCAGAAATGCGAAAGTCACTTGGAACCGTCATCCCAGATACAGTTTGATGATGGAAAACAATATAAAATGATTAAAATGATATATAAAATGATATATAAAATGATATATAATATTTTATATATATAATGAACATATTTGAAGCATGTTGAAACAGCCAGGATTGAAAGATCGGACCTCACCTTGCGAGTCACCACCACATCGTGCAGCCGGAGAATGCATCGATCGGAATAGTTCATGGCACCCAGGGCATGTGCTAAGCAAGACACAGTGTCCTTCAGGACCAGCGAAAATATGGGTTTGTCTGAAAATAGGGTATATTCCCAATTATAGCCATTTAATAGGGATAATGATCATTAACCATTGGGTTTAGGGGTACACTGTTTTCAGACAAACCCATATCAACACATAAGAAGAAAACAAAAAAACGTGACGTCCAATATGTCCAATCAATATACGTCCAATATGTCCAACTCAAATAAGGTATGCTCATCCAACCACTGTGAGATTCCATACATTTTTTGTCTGCCTCTCTTGATGGAAGTAACTCACCAACCTGGGGAAGTTGGAACAACTGGGGCCCACAGCAGGGCTCCTCCACTTTGGCTGTCTTTCCTTCACCCTCCTCTTGGGTGGCCTGAAATGATGTAGAAGTGTTTGCCCAATCGTTCAAACGCTGCAATTAGAAGGCTAAAAAAATGGATGGATTGGTTTAAAGGGAACATGTTCAGGAAACCCGCTCCCGCGCCTCAGCAGCTACCTCCCCTCCGGCACCACTGGCGCATTGCTCCAACCGCAAGGTGAATTTCTCAATGAGACCCTCGATGTGTTTCTCCTGTGGTCCCTCTGCTGCCTCTGCTCATCTAATCTGGCAATGGACACTCCCCATTTTCGAAATCATAGTCCATCATTACTTAGTTAGATCTCTGGTGTTGATGAATACCAACCACCTTTTGTACCATTTCTATTCATTTCTCCACACCTCAATTTGTGGCCCTCAGTTCATGAGCCTATTTACGGTCATCTGCATTTCACATCATTTCTGGAATCTTTCAATCCAGTCCCATGTCCAAACATCACATTGTTAGTGATATATCCTCATGAAATCTCATGAAATATCCTCCATTTGTGGTTGGTTCAATGACATCAACGTCCATTTTTTCCCGTCTCCTTCTCCACGAATTGCATGATGTACTGCACCCGCGCCACAGCACCACCCTCCACGCCATCTTCCACATGCTCGGGCAGACGCGCCACGATCTCCGGCAACAAGTTGTAGACCACGTTGGTGGTGCGTTTCGCCAGTTCCTGGTGCGAACAAAATCATGGGTTCAAGACATCAACTGGGAATACCATGGGTGGGTCATGCGAAAAAAGAGTAGTTTATGGTGGTAAAATGGGACAGAATCGTATCAAATGTGTGGTGAAACAAGGAATCTTGTGGGGGGTAAAACCTGCAAAATTGAGAATCATCAACACTTTAATCCACAAAATGAACATGTTCGATTTTTCTTGGGCCTCAGGCTTGAACCCAAAACGAAGAATGGCATCAGCAAACTTTGCATTCCAGGTGTATTAAATCTTGGTCCACTGCAAATCCAGTTCATAAAGGTTCTCAGATATTTGTCTGAATCATCTATGTCTATGTTCATCATTATTGATGTTCTGTGATGTTCTCAAATATTATTTGCTTTATCTCCTCTTTCAATTATTGCTACATAGTGCTAGTCATCCTCCATCTTTCCATGGAAAACCCCTTTGCCTGGAAGAGGATCCGCGCCACACGGGCGGTGGCCTCGTGGTTGCCTGGATGAATTGGAAGAATGGCCAGAAAGTGGAGGTACATTCCACATATCGGAGAGAATCGGAGAGATTGGTTGAATTGGTTGGTGTATGTTGGTGTCGCTTTCATGGGGTCCAGACACTGCCTCAACTGAGTTCAACTTGACAGAGTTCAACTTGACATAGAAGCAAACCGTTTCTCAAATATGGTCGACGGGAGAGGAAAGTGCATCGTTTGGGTTTGGGGAGCGTTGAGCTACGGTCCCAAAGTCATTGAAACCCGACCATCCGACCATCATTCCCCGAGGCACATGCTGTCAACCACAAGGCTCGGATCAGGAGCACCGGCCGGGGTTTCATCATGTCGTTCAGCACCAGGTGCCTGAGAAAACTCCCATTGTTTTGGGGGGTTTAAATGCCATGACATGGCACTGGGTGGTGAAATCCGGTACATGGTGGGTCTTGGATGGCAAAAAAAAACTCATCTTTAGCTGGTATTTAGCTGGTAAGTACACATTAAACCCAAGGTCCCAAGGTTCCTTTTTGTCGATTGTCAACCGTTGACCCATCCTGCAGGGATCATGCTCCCCATGCACCAAGGCGCGTCAACACCAGCAGCGCCGTCAAGCGCAAATCCACGGCGTTGCCGCTGGCGTCGGCCGTGCTCAGGGTACTATAGAGGCGGCCAGTCCTGGAGGACGTCCAGCTGTTCATTGGGGCAGAAATATGTTGGTTTCAGCTGGTGAAAAACCACCTGAAATGGCGATTTGCAGTAACCAAAAGGAGCTAGTGTCATCAACAAAACACGGAATGATAAAAGCCTCAAGCAACCAAAAATGGGTGGTGAAGCAAGGAACATCAGGGTTTGCCAACAAGTGTGGGGGTAGGAATCCCGAAAAATGGCTTTGGAAGATGGAGGTTCCAGGTTAGATTTCAATTGTGTACAAGCAACACCATGAGGCTATCGCCAAAAAACCTACAGCTCGCTCCAAACAACATGGCCACATGTCCACTTGCAAGTGGGGTTCAAGCCCCACTAGAACGAGCCAACATTGAAAAAATCAATGAAATGAAGTTCAGATTAGATTTTCCTATTATTTTCGGGTACATCCCGAAGCCTCAGATGACCTTCACCTCTATCAGCCCAGGCAGCCCCACCAGGGTTCAACCACATTGGGATGGCGGAAGAGCAGATCTCCGACGGCCACCAGCAGCGACTGGCGGAGCGTCAAGTCCTGGAGTTGGGAGACTTCAACGCTACAAGATCTCCCACGCTGTAGGTTGCCAACATACAGGGCTACAAAAGATAATTTTGATGCATCTTGGGGACCTTCCACTGTGGCAACCTACATACAGGGCTACAAAGGACAATTTTGATGCATCTTGGGGACCTCCCACGCTGTA
>Ga0126342_10008719_pt1 | contig 18172 bp, 16 predicted proteins | sample Cyp1metagenome_FD_92528 | JGI IMG/M metagenome (GOLD analysis project Ga0126342, IMG submission 92528) | Coral microbial communities from Lord Howe Island, Old Settlement Bay, Australia - Cyphastrea 1 metagenome | ecosystem: Host-associated > Invertebrates > Cnidaria > Coral ... | reverse complement strand
TGGGATGTTGTTGAAAGCTTTCTGGATATCCATCAGTAGCCCATGAAGGCTCGTGCCATGGAAATACGACTGCTCCAAGGCTGTAGCAAGTTCATACCAAATGGCTTTGGCCTGACGGGCCGGGACACCACCCTGGACACTGTCGGGCAGGACTTTGGCTATGCATCGCAAGGCCTCACGGGCACGCTCCGAAGACCAAACCCGGCACAGAAGACTGTAAACCACCACAGGACGGAATTCATCAACCTTGGCTGCATCAGGTCGTTTAGCCAAGCTGGAAACAAAGCCATTGGCAAGTTGGGCTGGCCAAGAAGACCCAGATTCAACAGCACCAAACATACTGACTACAGCTTGTAGGGCACCTTCGGGAAGTGCGGCTAAGTCTGATTGGGAAACTCCATCGGGCCCTTTGGCCGCTGATCTTTTCTTATGGCGTATGGCCTGCAGTAGCCGATCAGAAGTCCACTCAAAATGGTCCCAGTGCAGAGGGCGGAGGGTTTTGTCCAAGAAGCCACAGATTTGGTCCCATTGACCAGGCAGAACATGGGCTTGCTTAGTCCACCGTGGCGCCCAAGCATCAGCAAACCGTTGCAGAATGTCCAAATCAGAGGTGACCGGACGTTCTTGGGTAAGGACATCACCTGGGGAAAGGCCAGCCACAGATTCAAGCCAGATTTGGTCCTCAGAGTGGGCAACAACATCAACAACCTGGCCTTGGATAACCACCGGGACATCAGCCAACAAAGGAGAGGGCTGAACCAGCACAACCGACTGGTCCTCTTCACGGACTTCTTCGACAGAGAGAGCAACCCGATCAAGAAGGGTCTCAGCTTTGGGCAGGGGGTCATCTTTGCAGTCCTGAAAGACAAAGGCCAGATGATGCTCTCGCCTGGCTTTAGCATGTTGGTAGCGGCGACTGGTCAAGTCACGCTCATAAGCCCGCACGTACACCTGAAAACCCTGAAAGAGGCCCTGGGCAAAGTCCAAAGAAGGGCACATCAAAGGCAAGGGGCCCCCCAACGCAGGCTTCAAGGCATGAGCATCCCACCAAAGTCCAAATCCACCCGGGAAGCCCGCAGCACAGCGTATGGCACGCCAGGTGTCATCAAGGTTGCATTTCCCCTGAAAACTGGAAACCCCTTTGACCAAGATGCGACAAAGAGACTGGAGTCTCCGAAGCTGGCGGAAAAAACGGGCATGTTGTAAGCTAGTGCCAATGTAGGCCGGCTGAAGGTCACCGTTGCGGGCTTTCTTCACTGCACATTGCGATTGTCTCACCGGTTTCGATTCCAAAACTGTTGCTCTGCCACATTGAGCTTTGATAACAAAGACCCCATGATGTTGGTTCCACAACTTGGCTCGCAGCTCAACCTGTGCCCAAAATTGTGCATATTCAACTGTTAGATCTCCCCCAGGATCAAAATCCACCTGGCAAGTCCATTGGGAGGGCCAAGGAAAGGCCTGCGGCGTTGGCCAAGACAAAACAGTGGTATGCATGTTGGGGCAAGAAAAGGAGGCTTGGACAGCGGCATGGTCAGCCCAATAGTCAAAGACAACCCGGGCACCCAAGAAGGCAAGTTGCAACTCAGGCGAAATCCACATCTGGTCAATCCTCTTGGTACCTCGTCCAGTGGCCTGAGCAGAAATTCCAAAACGCCAGGCATTAAGATCTTGCACCTCACGGAAGCCTAAGTCATGGAGCCGCTGCAGCTGTTGGAGCTCCTCAGGAGCAAAATTGAAGTCCCCACCGATGACCCGAGGACCAGTTGCTTGAGCACCAACCCGGTCAACCAATTCCGCAAGGAGGGCATCTGTTTGGTACCGGGCTTGCCTGTGAGCAGCATTACCTGGCAAACCATAGAGCATCCCCACAGTGACCCAAACCTCATTGACCGCCATACCAACCACCTGAATGCGTGACGTTGCATAGGAATCAGGATCAAAGGCATGTGGCAAAGCCCTGGCAGGGAACTTGGAGGCAAACAAAACGTCCGAATGGATTCCTGTGTCAGTGCCCGGGCGGGCAAGGCAAGGAGCACCTGGGACAACATACTTCCATGGGCTGTGAAGCATCTTAAGCCCTTTGGCCAGTCCTGACATTCCTTTCTGGGATAGATGCGTTTCCGCAAAAATCCATGCATCACCATCCAAGTGATGAAGTTGGTCAAGCTTCCCATTCAAGCCAGAAGGGTTTGTTGTGCCCAAAGACCACGTAGCGGGGACTGACTCAGGGCCAGGGTGCGAGGCTTCGCCCACACGCAACAAACCAGCAAGTGCCAAAGCAAAAAACCACTGCCTGAAGCAAACCCTCGGATTGAAAAGGGGGCTCCCAGCCCTCTTTCTGGCAGTTGGCAAAGTCCAAAATTGTTTGTTCTGCAGGTCATCCAAGGGCTGCTGCGCACAAAGGATTTGACCACACACAAAATAACGGGCACACATAGCAAGAACCACCAAAGCTAAGGTTCTGAAACCATGCACAAAACCCGAAGTGAAACCCAAAACTGGCCACAGAAACGGGCACAATCAGCAAACATAGACGTCACGCTCATCAGCATATTCAGAAGCAAGTGAGACACCAGTGTCCCCGCGCTGCACCAATGCATGACCTCGAACAAAGGCCAAACCACCAAGAGAACCCCGAGGCCAAGCACAACAAGTCGCCAGGTGACTTGACTCCTGCCAGTGCGGAACGCCAAGGCTGTCGACCTCCCCAAGAATTCGGAAACGCCAAAGGAGAGTCCTGCACACATGATGCGACAGATACAAGCACAACACCAAATCCAAAAACCACCTTGAGAGAGGCCGGCAATCCAATAGGCCACTGGCCAAGAGAGTCCGACGCGGCCAAGTAGATCACAACACCCGGAGAAGAGCAGAAAGATCCTGGTCAACTGCTCGAGGCAAAGCAAAGAGATCCATCGTGGATCCGGTGGACCCCAAGTTAGACACTCCAGCCAACGCCCGCAAGAGACAGAGCCGTCGAGGATACGGGGAAACACCACTCCCACCGAGTCAGGCAATTCCTGTGAACACGGATGCGAAGATGCATGGGAAGGTTTCCAACACCAAGAAGTCAGGCAGACCAACAAGCACACCAATCCAAAAAGAAGAAGGCTACCAACCGTAGCTTCCCAATCACCCGTGGTAACCGGCCAGGCAACTGGGCACCTTCACTCTTGGCGGGGCCGCTTTGAGAGCAAGGATTCAAACTGCGTCATCTGCTTGTTGAACATGCTATCCAACATGGATTGTTGGTGCGAAACCTGCTGTCTGAACTGCTCTTGGAAGGCATCTTGGAACGTTTGGATCGTGTGGGCCTGGGTAGCCACGGCTTGCTCAAATTGCTGACCCTGCTGGTGGACCTGGGTACGGAGGTCTTGGAAATTGGCGGCTGTCTCTTGGGCATTCTGCAAAGTAGTCTTGGCCAAACTCTGTGCTTGGTTCTGCAGGTCCTGAACTTGAGACTCCAGCTGGGAGACCCGGCGATCCACATTGGCGTCATCATCAACCTCCATGCCTGGCTTCGGCAACTGGGCAAGGACCTCCGCCACAACCTTTTGAGTCATATCTTCCAAAGGGTTCCCAATTTGGAACGTTTGGGGCTTCTGTGGCAGTTTACTAGCAGCCTTTGCCCAGGGATCATTTTTCTGGATGAGGTCAACCTCACATGCTTTGGACACAAAGGATTCCGTGGCAGACGTGGCAACCACCTTGGGTTCGGTACGTGCAGGCTGGCTGACATCATCCTCTCTGGCAAACATGACATCACCATGGGCCATCCTGACCTTAACCGGAGGGTCATCCACAGACTGCACCCGAAACATAAGCCCTTGGACATGGGACTTGGCTGGAACAGCTTGGACCGGTTTGGCAGTCCATCCTGCGGATTGCAGTGCTTTGGCAACAGAGGCTTGCAAGGTTCCAAAAGGAAACGGTCCCACCAAAAACGTTTGTCTCTTTCCCGGAGGAAGGAACGTATGGCCCGGCCTCAGCTTTGCAAACACCTCGGCAGCATGCTCAGTACGGCACCTCAATCCAACCTTGGCTCCTAGTCTTGCCATGCCGACCACATTGGGAATGGTCTGGCGCTGCAGCAGCAACTGGGAAGCATCCAACTTAGGGATCCACACCACCTGAAAGTCAGGCGAAGGCTTTCTGCCATCCAAGGCTTTCGGCTCAAGGTAAACCCCACTATGCCCTGAGAAGTGCTGCACCTGGAATTGGAGGTGCTCCGGCAGGCGGATGTGAGCCGTGAACATGTCAGCTTTTTCTGGTGGGCAATGAGAAAAGTCCAGACGCAACCACTGCTTACCCCAGAGTTCAAGCACCGGAGAGTCCATTGGCGCTTGGGGCAATTTGTGCCAAGCTTCACATCCTGGACATTCAGGGTCCCCACATGCTTGCATTGGCGGGATCTTCTCAAAGATGTGTTGCAATGGGTGAGCAACCACTGTTTGCCAATCCTCAGTCGTTTCATCACGGAACACAATAGCCTTCACCACGCAGGTCGGAATGGAGAGAACTTCACATCCCTGCTGAACAGGAGCCCTTTGAACCCGGATTGCACCAAGTTGGAAAAGAAGGCCATCAACAAGCAAAGGCTCACCATTAGCAGCACAGACCAACGGGACACGCTCAGCAGTGACCGGAAAGGAGGTGGGCAACGGGCCCTCAGCATCAACCACAAAGAAAGCCAGGGGACCTGCAGACAAAGGGTTGGGTGCTTTAAGATAGGGCTCAACACAGGCTGCAGACACCACAGCAACTCCGGCAGCATTGGGCCCAATTTGGGGCAACGGAAGCTGGCTCAAGCCTTGGCCATTGTCGCTTTGGAAAATTCCATGTTCAAGACGCAACAGGGATGGGTCAACACTGGCAGCAGGAGGGACCCCCTTGCCTTTGCCTTTGGCCTGCTTGTGCTTCTTGTGGCCAATTGGCCTGTCAGCCTGGCGTTTGGAAACCTGCATCTGGAGCTCAGAAGGTTTGATCAACATATACGGCGGCCGCAATTGGTTGGCCAACCATTTGAGTTCCCTCCATGGATTGGTCGCATCAAGAGCCCTTGAGACCCCTTCTTCACCAAGTGCCTTCAAGACAGCAGAAGCACGCTGGGCGGAGTCAGCTTCAGAGACACCATGCTGAGTCAAGAGCAGAGCCAAACGGTTGGACAACGAAAGACCAAGACCAGCCAGACGTGGACGTTGACAAGGGTCAGGAAGCCCATCACCGAACTCAAAGCGGATCCTGTGAGCAAACTCCTCCAGAGCAGGTGGATCAGCAACCATGGGGTGGCCCCACAAAAGGTGACGCACAAAACTCAAACACAAGGCCCCACAATGGCCTGCAGGGAGAAATCCAATACTGTGGGCTTTCCAGACCCCCTGGGCACCCCCCCGCACAAGTCCAATAACTTGACTCAATCCTTCCAAAGCAGTTTCAAAGCCCGGAGACACCGAGAGAGAATGCAGCACGACCCCAACCATATCGACTCTCCAAACCAGTGGAATCCAATGAGTTCCAAGAAGCACTGCAGAGATGACCGTGGCAACAGGACCCAACACAGAGACAAGTTCCTTCCAGGTAGCAGGCTGGTCATGTTGCACCAATCCCGTAACAAGCAATGGATCCCAAACATGAACTCTTTGATCCGATTCCGTGAGAACTGCAACTTGCAAAAGTCCATGCATGATCTCGTCATCTCCCCACACTGGTCCCTGCATCCCCAGCAAATCCTGCCTGGCAATGCGAAACATGTCGGGGTAGCGCAGGTCAGCCAGTTGTTCAGTGGTCACAACCGGTTGTGTGATGGGCGAAGAACCTGGATCAGTGGCTTGGTGCAAGAACTCTGCAGAGTCAAGACAACAAGGCAGGTGAGGCTGCGCCTTCAACTGATCAGGAGTCCAACTGGCAGGGACAATGGCAACAAGTGAACCACCTGGAATGGGCAAGTTCGGATCAACCGCAAGTCCATCAATGCGCACCAAACAACCATCGACCGAAAGTCCAAGATTGGCCTCAGCTTGCAACAACTGGGAACCAGTGGTACCGGGGGACAGACCAATGGCAACATCAGGTTCATCAGTCAACGGACGGGTGACAACACATGTCATGCCTACATCTTCAATGGGGTCATCAACATCAGTAGGTTCCACCGCCGTGGGAGCAACTGGCAATGGCCACATTGTCCGACAGCACTCAACAACCTCATGCATGTAGGTTTGCAAGGCTTTCAAGGGGTCACATGGGTTCGGCAATTCAAGCGTTAAGTCCAAGCATCTTTTCACCTGGGCAAAAATCCAAAGCCCCATGATGGGTGCCACTGCTTGACCAACTCCAGACATGGCAAGGCGCAAATTGTGACCCATGGAGATGTTTGGCATGCCTCCCATGAGTGCCCACATTTCAATGGGGTGAAGGTATCGTGCATGCTCCATACAGACATGCATGTGCACCTGTGACGTGCCCAACTTCAGCAAAGTGCCGATAAGTCCACGTTGGCTCAAGCGCTTGTCACTCAAGGCAGCTCTGCAACCACATGCACAGGTGTAAAGCTGATTGCCAGCACTATGCAACAGGGTCGGCAGCTTCTCATGTGGTTTCAGCCAAGTCGATTCCATGCCCCCAGCTGCAAACTGGTAGTACTTCGACAGTTCATACAAGTTCAGCACCAGCTGGTTCTGGTCATACTGATGCCAAAGCTGGAACTCAGGGATCAAGTCAGCAACAACCCTGATGTCAGAGTCCATGGGGAGGTCAAGCAACTCACAGGGAGACACAACCGGGGCAGTAAGCACAGCAATCCAACGGTCACGTCGGGTGCACCAAACATTCCCAAGCTTGACAATGGCTTGACTGACACGAAATCCAGTGTCCACAGCAAATTGGCGAATGATCTCCTGAGCAGCAGCGTCTCTCAAGATCTCAGGAGTACACTCAAGGATCACTGCAGCTGATTGGAGAAGCCAACCGATCAAGAGCGACTTGGGCAAGGAGGCAGACCTGGGATCCTCCATACCCCGACGATCCCCCAAGACCGAATGGGGCTGACAAGCAATTCCAGAACAGACAACGGCATGAAAAAGGTCCTGCTGCATCAGCTTTCGGACAACCGAGGGGTCCGCAAGGTCACCACAGACAAACGTTGCCCCAGGATGCAAAGTACCGAAGAGGGACTGCCGAATGCCATTCTGGTCAACCCAGCCTGCACGTTAAAACCAAGACGACTGGCCGTAGAAGAAAATCCACCCATGCCACAACACAAGTCCACCACACGGGAAAGGGCATCCGGACTGCACAGCGACACAGGGACCAAAACAGACTGGGAGTCCACAGCAAGACAAATGGGCTGTACCCATTTCACCAGTAGTTCGACCCCTGCTACAACTGGAGCTTCAGGAATAACCCCACTGATCCAAACCTTCATGCCCCTTCTATCAGATGACTGCACCAAATGCCAACTTCCTTTGGAATTGTAGCAAATGAGGGTAAACACCATAGGGATCCTTTGTCCAGCTATCAATGTTCCCCAACCAGGCAGCATGCGGTGAAACAAAAACCTGCGACACAAACTCAGGGGTTCTGCTAGGACAGCCTCACTTCTGGAAAGGCCCTGATCCGAGGCTTCTGAAAAATATTAGTCAAATGGGATGATTATTCCCAATATATTATGGAAAAAAAATCCAAACCACCAATCAGCTTGTTAAGAAGAGTTTTAGTTTTAAGGCTCGAAAGTGCGCAGACAAGTACAAAGAATGTGTTCAAGACAATGCGTTTGCCACCGTCTCAGCAAAACGATGGGGAGGGAGGGGAATGGCGCCATTGCCCAAACGAAAACAAAACGATGTGTTCTGTTGTTGGCATTGCTCTCTTTCTCTTTTTGCTGTGTCATCTTAGATTATCTTAGATTGAGTCTGCTCGTGAAACACGCTCGCATATTATTTAAGGTTGAATATCTGATTGTGTTTGGTGCTGATGTATCTTACTGGTGTTTGCAGCACTTTGGGCTAAGTTTCCTGCTCTTGCTTTGTTGATTGATGTATTTGGATGTTGGATCTTGTCCTTCTGATCGGTATTGTTGTTCTTTCCCTCTTAACAGTATTGTTGTTTTTTATGGTTGATCATGTTTCCCTTGTTGTCGGCGCAATATTTGCAGCATATTGCCAAGAAACCCAAGAAGCCTAAAAGCCAAGAAGCCTAAAAGCCAAGAAGCCAAAAGCCGCAAAAGCCGCTCCAAACAGACGGGAAAACAATAATAATATATATATATCTAGATAAAAAGAAAGCAATGAAAACACAAAAAATGCCTTTCATTAAAAAATGTGTGTTTAGCTTGTCAAGCAGCCAGACAAATGGAATCCCAGCGTTGCTACTTGCTCCTGTTTTTGATTGATTTGTACATTTGGATAAAGAATGACAATAATTGGACCAACTGGGTGTATTTTGAACTGTCTCTTCCCGGACGTAACCGCATTAATTATCAGTACGTTCATGTAGATTTATGGAGGCAGATGTATGTCTTCTAGATTTGTTGCATGACAACAAGCTGCTACAGGGTTCCCTTTACCATCATTTCTTGTGCATCACGTAACTTGTTATCTGTTCCCACCTGAACCCGAACCGAAAAATTGGATCAGGAATCCAAACCTTTGATTTACTCCTCCAAACCCAGCAGAACCACATAGACTCTGGCCATTTGTTACATAGCTATTGAAAATGGCCCAGTCAAAATAGTTGATTTGCCCAGCTATAAAATGGTGATTTGCCATAGGTTCCTGTAAACGTTTACCAGGCCGGGTATCTTACATTGATCTGCCTTCCAGTGATCCATGTGTCACCAGTCCTGGTCCAACTTTTTTTAATCCTGTGGATTGGAACTACGATCCCACCACTGAGATTCTGCGAATCTCTTTCGATGTTGACACCACCTGGTTGGTGGTGCAATGTGCCCATCTTGAAAAATATGAGTTCATCAATTGGTAGGATTATATGGGAAGGATGACATCCCATATATGAAATGGAAAATAAAAAATTTTTGAAGCCACCAACCAGCCATAAGTGCAGGCGAATCAATTCAAGTCTTTGTCTGATGAAATTCGGGACCCATGTTAAGCCACAAAATTCATCATCAATGTTCCTGTGGTGTTTTTTTGCGCCGTTTTCGGACGCGCCCAGATCATTCTCTATTGTCAATTCAGCGGACTGTCAGCTCATTGGCTTCGTTTAAGGGCCATTTTGAGTATCCATTTCATGTCACGATATGGTAAATGTTGTTCTGAAAAGAGATAAATATTAGAAATTGTAATAATTCTACATCCATAATTATGCCAGAATATTACTCTGATGTTTCCCAATTGAATGGTTTTGAAGGGGCACCTTTCTTCGAGAAAACCGGTGGGTTCGCAGCTCTGTTCACTCCGTCGCAGGCTCCAGAATTGCCACTGCTTCCTGACGACAAAAACGACTGATGAAAATGGTACTAAATCTCTATGTATATTTATGTATATTTTACATGTGTGTATACATATGTGTACGTATACAGTATACATATATAATCAATATTATTATATATATATATATAAACAGTAACCCCCCCAGTAGCAATGGGAAGATGGTGATGAACTACTGGATTTGGTGAAAACCATGTGAAAACCATACGTGCCGCTGGGCTTAGTGGAACTCTTAGTGTCGCCTTTGTCGCGGTCACATTTTTATGGAGGGAGTGGCTGTCTGAATCAAAACAAAAAACAAAATCAAAAGACCCTTCTTCAGTCTCCCTAGACTCTTGATGTACAATGCAATGTCATCGGATTCTGGATGCCAAATTCAACTCCCTCATTGGATCTCATGGCCACAGAGTGCAGCCAGGAAACCGTCAATTCCACAGCTCTGGGGCAGCCTGGAGCCAACCTGCGAGGTCCAGAGAAGTCTTTCGACCGAGCAGTACGGGCATTGCAGCCATCCTGAAGCTGGGCTGGACTGGAGCAGGTCTCAATTTCCCGTCATACTTGAGCTGAAATCATTGTGGGGCCCAATTTTCATCAGGGTTTCCTTTTTGGGAGTGGCAGTGGTGGCAGTCCAATGCTCTTCCCCCGAGCTTTACCACCAAGTTTCTGAGTGGGGTGTTGGATTGTAATTCGATGCCCAGCAATTCTGGCAGCAGAACTGATACTTGCGACGACGGAAGCAGTCACACCAGCCCCCACCTCAGTACACGATTCCAGACATTGGTTCGTGATGAGAAGCTACAGAACCCTCGGTATATCAAAATACAGTGCTACAATATCATATAACAATCATATAACAATCATATCAAATTAAATCCTGAATTGAAGGAAAGGAACATGTAGCACCCTCTGACCCATAAAAACGATGTACCAGTGGTACCGCACAAGGCGGCGGCGAAAGTTTCAAAAACAGGAAACTTATAGGAAGGGTTGGTTGTTGCGACTCACGGATGGCAGAGCGAATCCACTGATGGACCGAAAGGTGGTTGGAGTTGTGTTTTCTGGGGTGGTTGCAATGGTTGCAGTGGTCACCTCACCACAACTGAAGGATGTAGTGTGGTGTAGCGCAGTTGTAGTTGTAATTGTAGGTGCAGTTGTAATTGTAGTGTAGTGGAGTTGTAGTTGTAACTTGTTGTAATGTAGTGTGGCGCAGTTGCAGTTGTAGTTGTGGTGTGGTGTAATTAACGTAGTGTACTGTTGTGTGCTGTAGTGTTGTGTACTGTAGCGTGGTATAGCGTAGTGTAGTCTAGTTCACTGTAGTGTAAAGTAGTGTAGTTGTAGTTGTAGTGTAGCGTCGTGTAGTGCAATGTAGTGGTAGTTGCAGTTGTAGTGTAATGTACTGTAATTAGTGTAGCGTAGTGTTGTGTAATGTAGTGTAGTTGTAGTTGTATTTGTATTTGTAGCTGTAATGTGCTGCAGTTAAATTAGTGTATTGTAGTGATAATGTAATGTAGCTGTAATTGTAGTTGTAGCAGCTGTGGCGGTGGCGGTGGCGGTGGCGGTGGCGGCGGCGGCGGTGGCGGTGGTGGTGGTCGTAGTAGTAGTAGTAGTAGTAGTAGTAGGAGTAGTAGTAGTAGTAGTAGTAGTAGTCGTCGTCGTCGTAGTCGTAGTAGCAGTAGCAGTAGTACTAGTTGTTGTTGTTGTTGTAGTTGCTGTTGTAGCAGTTGCTGTTATAGTAGTTGCTGTTGTACTAGTTGCTGTTGTACTAGCTGCTGTTGTACTAGTTGCTGTTGTACTAGTTGCTGTTGTACTAGTTGCTGTTGTACTAGTTTCTGTTCTAGCAGTTGCTGTTGTCACAGTTGCTGTTGTAGTAGCTGCTGTTGTAGTAGTTCCTGTTGGAGTAGTTGCTGTTGTAGTAGTTGCTGTTGCAGTAGTTGCTGTTGTAGCAGTTGCTGTTGTAGCAGTTGCTGTTGCGGTGGTTGTAGTTGTAGCGTAATGAATGTAGTGTAGTCTAATTAGATGTAATTAGCGTAGTGTAGTGCAATTAGTGTTGTGTAATGTAGCGTAGTATATTTGTACTTGTAGCGGTAGTAGTAGTGTAGTGTAGTGGTACTTGTAGTTGTAGTTGCAGTTGCAGTTGTCTATCTATCGATCTGTCTATCTGCAAGCTTGAAAACGGAGCTATTCTGCGAGACTTCCTCAGTTTTTGAACTTGACAACGTCAAAAACGAAACAATTCTGCTAGACTTCCTCAATTTTTGAAGTTGACAACATCAAAAAAATACAGTTCTGCGAGACTTCCTCATTTTTCGAAGTTGACAACAAAAACGAAAGAATTCCGCGAGACATCGTTCAAAAATGGAAAGTTGAGTGCAGAGCTGACGGCCTGGTATCAATGCGTTTTGCCATTTTTCCAGTCCACCTGTCTAAAGTACTGCGCCTGCCACGAAAAAGGGATGCCAGGTCATACGAAATGCTGCACCTGTCACGCAAAATCATCTCAGCAAACCTGAAGATCTGAGGCTCCAAAATGTAACCCCTCTCACGAAATCAGTGCCCGGACCTCCTAACAGCTCTGATGAAGATGTCTCTTGTACTGCGCCTGCCACGGAAAATGCATCTTGCCAGATCCTCTTCAAATGTCCCACGCCTGCCACCGTTTTTGGACATGCTACAAAACCGTCACGTTTTGCTCACTTTTGACCAGGTGCCCAATCCCTTGCGCCTGCCACGCGAAACGACATCTGAACGTCCAAAAGTCGTCCAACACTGAGATGCTTTGTGCATTTTGACTTGGAAATCTGCTTCGCGCCACAATGGCGTGCACTTTTCGACATATGTTCCAAAGTGATCCAGGCATGGTGTGCTTTTTACATTTTGACTTCGACATGTGCTTCGCGCCACAACGGCGTGCACTTTTTCGACATTGCAACTTCCAAAAGTGCTCCGAATGTGAAGTGCCTTTAGCTTTTTCACTTGCAAACGTGCTTCGCGCCACAACGGCGTGCACTTTTTCGACATCGCAACTTCCAAAAGCGTTCCGAAGCTCAGGTGCTTTGTACATTTTGACTTGGAAATGTGCTTTGCGCCACAACGGCTTGCAACTTTTCATCTCTGATCTGACCACATGGCTCCGCACCCGCCGCTTTAGCGAGCCTACTTCTCGACCCTCCGGGGCCACAAATCATTGGAAAAACACAGTGTTTCGCGACTTTCCTACCTTTTCGCGCACCTGGATCTTCTTTCTTCTGAGACTTTCTCTTTTTTGATCTTCTTTCTTCTTTTCTCTTCTCTGGCTCTTCCCATCTCTGCTTTTCATCTGTCCATATTGTCAGAGTTTGGCTTCTAAACTTCCTTCGATAAATTGCTCCAGATTCAAGAAACCGCGAGTAGGAGGATGAAGGGGGCGACCACATCGGCAGCCATCACCGTACAGACCTCTCGCTTCCCTCCACCAAATCTGGAGGTCTTCCTGGATCCTTTCCTGTCCATTCTCCCTCCGGCTGAAATTCTACCCTCTGGAAAATGGCTATTTTTAGTGAATTTTCCCATTAAAAATCGTGATGTTCCATAGTTTTTGGTATGTTTACCAGAGGGTAAGGATTTTTCGCGCAACATTTTGTCTGCCAGTAATCAAAGAACGGCAAATCTTCAATCCCCTCCAACGCATATGAAGGTTTTGTTAAGGAGAAAATCGACTAGAAATGGTGGATGTTCAATTGCCATCTTTGAGTACCACCATGTCATGACACCCACTAATGGATCTGTTGCCTGCCGGTTTACTGAGATGCTGCTGCCATCTGGAAAATGATGTTCCCCTCTATCAATTGGACCAAAAACCCAATTTAACCATCACAAAAACCCAGAAATCATCAGAATCCACAAAAAAAAACTTACTGTATTGGTTCTTAGCAGGGAATGGGGGGATGACCTATAATAAAAATTGACAATCATCCCATTCCCCCATTCCCTACTAAGCCCCAGAAAATGCAACGCTTCCTCCAAGCTTTGCTTCTCCATTCGGACCTTGTCGAACTGGAAAATACCTTTCGCTTCCCTTCCATTTCGCCAGCTGCTTGGATCAAGCGCCTCCACCCATACCTCGTGCGCGTGGCACGGAAAGATCCCCTGACACATCTCTCAAATTATCCTGGGGCAAGATACTGTTGACATGCGAAAGTCTATGCCTCACGGTGAGAACAGCTGAGAACTGGAAAAATCACATGTTTTCTTTGCGAAAGAACTGGCAAAAACTGATCCAAAATGAGCTGCGCCATTTCGGGTCGTCCCCACCACGCGGCCACGCCAAGATGGACCCGCAGCGCTCTCCACAGTGACTGGGAGTCCTGCGCTTTCTTGGGATTCACCTGCCATTTGCACCTCAAATCATCACCAGTTTGATAGGTTGATGGTTGAATTACCATCCCCAAGTTTGGTAGGTTTATGGCATTGGGTTTACCACATTCACCAGAAATTGCAACTTGCAGCTGACCATATCTGTCAATATTGTCACAGCATATCGATGTACATTGCATATCAACTGGGCGGACCCACCAAAAAGCTAGAACCGGTAATTTTGGACCAACAAACCAGAAGAAAAAAAAGATCTGCCTTGTGAGGGGCCGGGAGTGTTCCAAACCATTCAAAACCCCAATGGGTTATGATAATCCTCGTTATATTGGATAATACAAGTTTATATAATCATCAACCAAAAGGGGTAGATCGCAACCACTGCTCAACCACTGTCCTACACGAGCCAAAGAATGAGACAAGATCTGCGACTGGGTCATGTCCATCACAGCAGTTGTAGCCGCAACACGTTGTCCCAAATTGTCCATGACTTGCCATGCTCGCAGCAACTGCTGGCCTGGTCTGGTCGGGATCCGGGATCAGTTACGCCATGGCTATGCTGGCTACCTTGAGGTCCAATTTAAGGTCAAGCTGGTCAAGTGATTTTGAAAATGCCTTGCATTTATTTGGCAAATCACCAAATTATCTAAACCAGCTGTCAGTTTCTGGTGTCGCGTTGCAAGCTTTCAGGATGGGGAATCATGCTGTCTACTCTTTGATTCAACAATGCCATAAGCGTAAAAATGCTGCCAGAACCAGGACAAATCTATTGCACCTGCGTCTACTTCTGCGCTATTGGAAGTGCTGATGGTATCAACAAAAGCGATCAAGGTTGTTTTTTGACGAAATTTAATTAAAATCAGAGATCATGGACTGTTGTGGCATCTTTGTATATGTGTCATTGTAGACAAATAAAGTCTAATACCATCAAGGGAGGGTGCAAAAACTTCCGAACTATGGACTATGGTCATGGTTAGCGTTCACACCATCATGTCAGCCACATCACCGTCATCATTATCATCGTCATCATCACCACTATCAACATCATCATCATCACCATCATCATCATCACCATCATCATGTTCATCATCATCATCATCATCATCATCATCCTCGTCGCCATCGTCATCGTCATCGTTATCGTCATCATCATCATCATCACCACCATCGTCGTCATCGTCGTCATCATCATCAGCAGCAGCATCACCATCACCATCATCATCATCACCATCATCATCATCATCACCATCATCATCTTCTTCTTCATCATCATCGCCATCGTCATCATCATCGCCATCATCATCATCATCATCAGAAGCATCAGCATCATCATCATCATCATCATTAATATCATCATCATCATTAATATCATCATCATCATCATCATCATCATCGTCAAGTACTTGGGCAGTGTAACAGTTCGGAAGCGTGTGAATTCACCGGTGAAAACACTCTCGGGCACGAAACCCTGCCTTTTTTTTGGGTAATCTGGCTCCCGGGGTCACCGAAGTAGGGTCTCTGCATCTAGGAAAGTTGTCGACAGAAAGCGCACCAGACTGTAGGGGGAGCTTGATTTGCACTTCACATGTTTCAAAAAATGAAGCGATCGGAAAACTTTTGGAAGATGAGGTCGGCAGCAAAATGTGCACCAGACTGTATAGCGAGAGCTCGGTTTCACCCAAAAAGCGTAAAAAAAAATACCCTTCTCGGAGTAGCGCGGAATCGTCCGCATTGTCAGCGCTGCGCGAAGGTTGGTCGATTTGCTGTGACGCTCCTGATATGCGGGTTTGCAACCAGCTGTGACACAACGCATTGGCACTGCTGCGTGCAGCCAAGCATGACTGATCCTGCGACGTTCCTGGCACTGGCAAGCGGGATTGCAGCTGGAGGTGGCTAAACGCATTGTAACAGTTGCACAAAAGGTAGTTCTTAACCATAGTGCTACTCTTGTGCTCTGTGGGAAATTGCAGCTGGAGGCTGCTAAACGCATTGTGACAGCCGCGCGAAGAGAAGAATTGGGCTGCAGAACCTGCAAAAGAGTAGCTGGGAGGCAGCTCAGAGCAGAAGTAACCAAGATAGGCCCCTCAAAGAAGAAGTAGCTGAGAGAAGAGGCGCCTCAGCGAAGAGGTCGCTCAGTGAAGGAGTAGCTCAACAAAGAAAAATTGCTCGCCTATCCATATTCATTCATCCATCCATCCATCCCTTCATTCATTGGTTCATTGGTTCATGGATTCACTGATTCATTGGTTCCTGCATTCGTGGATTCATTGGTTCATTGGTTAATTGATTCACTGAACCAGTGATTCAATGATTCATTGATTCACTGATTCGTTGATTCATCGACTCACTCATTCACTCAATCATTGGTTCGTTGATTTATCAACCCACTAGTTCACTCGTGCATTGATTTGCTGAATCACCGAGTGACTGAGTCGTTGCTGTTCATTGCTTCATTGATTCACTGAACCATTGCTGATTCATAGGTTCATCTACTTACTACTTCATGCATGTCTTACTTGATTCACTGATTCATCGATTCGTTGATTCACTGGTTCGCTGTTTCATTGATTCACTGATTCATTGGTTCACTGGTTGGTTGATTCATTGAGTCATTGCTTCATTGATTCATTGATTTGCTGATTCGCTGGTTCATTGGTTCATTGGTTCATTCACGCAGTTGTGCACAGATTCTTTCATTTCATGTCTTCTCAACCACCATATCCTCATTCGCTGATGCACCTCACAACTTCAACGGCTCACGGCTTTTTCATCTCAAAAACGCTCCTATATATAGGCCATTAAATTCTCATAGTCATTTCCTATTTTCGAAACTTCCGCCCCGGCGCGTGCCAGGCACTATCTGGTACATGTGTGTGTATGTGTATACATCTATGTGTATATATAGATATACAGATATATAGGTATACAGCATATAAGATCCTTCCCTGGCCTGGTCCTCCAGATCCAAAGTGGTTAACCACTGCACCCAACATCTTCGATACGTAGCGCACATCACTGAGATACTCCAAAATGATCTGCCAAATGGCCTTGGGGCTGAGGGAATGGCTGACAGAGCTTAGCTGAGCTTACAAGTACTGGTTTTTCAATGCTTTTCAGGCCTTGAGACAGAAACTCTGTTCTCATTGGTCATTGCTTTGTGAAACACAACATAACACAATGAAAGAAAGCGTCTTCTCGTAAATCATGTTCACAAATTCGTTTGCAGCTCAGCACATTCAGGCGCCCCTGTCATCCTGAGATTGGATACCACTCATGCCATCGTGACCACCTTGGATGACCACCTCCCCATTCTCCCATCCGCCAAGCAGCAGTGGGAATGCGCCGTCCGCTGCGACGTCGCATGAGCAGAAAGATTTGCAGTGTGCTGGGTGGTGTGCAAACACCCTCCAGCAGCTGGTGGCCACACTCGGCCACCATCTCCTGGGATGGGTGCAGATCTCTAAACGTGGTGGATATAGATATAGCATATGTTAATAACATGCATTAAACCTGTAACAATTCTGGAGCCGTCATGTTCTACACGGTTCTACATCCGAGTGTGATCGCAAAACAACCAAATTGCATCCATGAAACCAGAAATTGCAAGCTCTTGAGCTAAGAAGCAGGACTTCAATTTGTTCTCTGAAAGTTATCAGTAATTTAGTGGGCATCGCGAGCGATATCCTCCACTGACCTCGTTTGCAGAGTCGAAGCTGGGTATACCTGCATCAAAACTGGTATATACTTTTTTTGTCGGTGCCGGCGCGTTTGCCGGTTGCCGGCGCCTGTTGCCAGTTGCGGGTTGCTGGTTGCCGGTTGCCGGTTGCGGGTTGCCGGTGCAGGTGCCGGTTGCTGGTTGCCGGTTGCCGGTTGGTTGCCGGTTGCCGGTTGGTTGCCGGCGCCAGTGGCCGGTGGCCGGTGGCCGGTGGCCAAGCCTAGACGCCTGTACGCCATTATACGGCTATAAATCAACCCAGAATAAAGACCAAACCAAGCCGAAGCAAACCTTGAACCAACACTGAAACAAACCTTCAATCAACCCGAGAACAACTTTGAAACCGATACAAAATAAGCCTTAAACTTACCTTAAAGAAAACAATCTGGAACGGATCCTACATAGACCTTGAGCAAACCCTAGAACCGATCCTACATAACCAATAAACCAACAACCCTAAAACAAACCCAAGCGGCTTGTAAACAAAACCTAAACCAACCCTAGAAACAAATAAACCAACCCTACAACCCGAAAGCAACACTAAATCCGCCGACCCCGGCCTTCGCCAAGGCAGGGGCGGCGCCTGGGATCACCGCAGGTGTGGAACTTGTCTTTCTTAGCAACAGGCATCCCAATGGCTTCTTATGGGCTTCCAGCGCAGGCA
>Ga0126342_10008718_pt1 | contig 18173 bp, 21 predicted proteins | sample Cyp1metagenome_FD_92528 | JGI IMG/M metagenome (GOLD analysis project Ga0126342, IMG submission 92528) | Coral microbial communities from Lord Howe Island, Old Settlement Bay, Australia - Cyphastrea 1 metagenome | ecosystem: Host-associated > Invertebrates > Cnidaria > Coral ... | reverse complement strand
GATCCACCTCGGAGGGCGGACCAGGGGGGAATCGATACCCCAACGTCACCCAATTGCCACCTGGTACATAACCCTAAAAAAGTTTACCTGCGTCCACCTTTTTTACCACCTATTTTCCTCATTGTTATCCGATTTCGGGCGCTCTGCCCCCAGACCCCCTTAACTCACTTTGTTCGCATATAGAACTTCGCCTAGCCTAGCGGCTGGCTTTCGTGAAAAAGATAGATAGACGAGATCGATGAGATAGACGAAATCGATGAGATCAATGAGATCGATGAGATAGATCAGATAGATCAGATAGATCAGATGGATAAGATTGGTAAGATTGAATAGGATAGGATAGAATAGATTTAGAATAGAATTAGAATAGAATAGGAAGAGGAAAAGGAATAGGAATAGGAATAGAATAGAATGCACTAGAAGTAGACGTAGAATTAGAATTAGGATTAAGACCAAAATTCGAATTAAAATTAAGATTGGAATCAGAATCATCGAATTTGAATTAGGATTAGAATCAGAATTAGAAAAAACATAGAATTAGAATAGAATACCATAGAACAGAAAAGAATAGAATAGAATAGAACAGATAGATAGATAGATAGGTAGATAGCTGGATAGCCGGATAGATGGATAGATGGATGGATGGACGGAAGGATGGATAGATAGATAGACAGATATAGAGAGCTAAATAAATAGGTAAAACTGATAGATTACACATATGATTACATCTATATGTAAAGTAGCGAATTTGCAAGTGGGCGAGCTTGGTTTTTAATGAAAAAGGGAGAGGGGAGGGATTGGGGAGGGCTCAGCGCCTCCCTGCCAAAGCAGAAGGACAATACCTACTCTCACATGTAAGTATGTCGGTTGAATCTGATACTCACGGTGGATCTAATGCACAACATGCACCTGGTGAACATGCAGAATATAGGTTGAGGCACAACCGTGATGAAGAAGTTTCACTCGATGCTAGGATATATATATATATATATTTGGGGTTTGGTGTAGGGTTTATTTCGGGTTGCCTTAGGGTTTATTTAGGGTTATTTAGTGTTGGTTTAGGGTTTATTTGGGTACTAGGTTTATTTAGGTACTTAGGGTTGGTTCAGGGTGTATCTAAAAATTGTTGGTGCATTCAGGGATACAAGGTGTGTTTATAAATGCCATCAAAATATGGATAGAACGTAGGTTGGGGCACAACCCTGTTGGGCGTATTGGGTGTAAATGGTTTCATTGGATGTTATCAAAGTGTTTTTATAAATGCTATTGGTGGGTTGGACCGTTCCTTTCTTATCACAGGAAGTTGGGAAGCAACCTTCCGAGTATTCAAGTGACTTTACATCGCAGAACAATACATCATGAAGGGTGGTATGAGACTTTACATCACATAACAATACATCACGAAGGGTGGTATGAGACTTTACATCACATAACAATACATCACGAAGGGTGGTATGAGACTTTACATCACGTAACAATACATCACGAAGGGTGGTGTGAGACTTTACATCACATAACAATACATCACGAAGGGTGGCGTGAGACTTTACATCACATAACAACATAACAATACATCAAGGGAAGTGCTGACTATGACGAAGGGTGGTGACGAGGGAAATGGTGACGAAGGGAAGTGGTGACGAAGGGAAGTGGTAACCTAGGGAAGTGGTGACCTAGGGAAGTGGTGACGAAGGGAATATGATGACTTTGGGAAGTGGTGTCTAAGGGAAGTGGTGACTTAGGGAAGTGGTGACCTAGGGAAGTGGCGACGAACGGAAGTGGTGACGAAGGGAAGTGGTGACATGGGAAGTGGTGACTATAAGGGAAATGGTGACGAACGGAAGTGGTGACGAAGGGAAGTGATGACTTTGGAAAGTGGTGACTGTAATGGCTGCATGAATGTTGCATGGGGTTTGGGTTGGGGAGGAAGCCGGGGCATGAAACCTTGTGGTTTTTCGGGTGCGGCTGCGGTTGTTCCGGGCGCGAATCGGTTCTCCCTTGGTGTTCTGCAACGTATCGTTTTATAGGGTGTTTTGCAATCTGTGCTTGCAGATCGCCGTGCAATGGCTGCATGATTGTTGCCACGTTTTGTTGCCATGTGTGCCGAGACATGCAGGTTAGACACGTGATGCCACAAAACGCATTGTAATGGCTGCATGACTGTTGCATGGGGTTTGTGTTGTGTTGGAGGTGAAGCCGGAGCGCGAAACCTTGCATTTTTCCATGTAGTAAAGTGGCTGCAGCCGGCGATGAAAGGTACCTCGTCGTGCGTGTGCGGCGGGCGCGGCTGCGGTCGTGCCGGGCGCGAATCGGTTCTCCCTTGGTGTTCTGCAACGTGTCGCTGTGCATGTGTGCGGCCTAGTTACAGGGTGTTTTGCAATCTGTGCTTGCAGATCGCCGTGCAATGGCTGCATGATTGTTGTCACGTTTTGTTGCCATGTGTGTCAAGACATGCGGGTTAGACACGTGATGCTGCGAAACACATTGTAATGGCTGCATGACTGTTGCATGGGGCTGGTTTTGGTCTGGAAGCCGGAGCACAAAACCGTGCAGTTTTTCTTTGTAAAGTGGCTGCAGGCGGCGATGAAGGGTACCTTGTGTGTGTGTGTGGCGGTTGCGGTTTGGATCGTTTCGAGGTCAATCGGCTCCTCCTTGGTGTTCTGCGACGCTGGGATGCAAATCGCAGTGTACAGTAATGGCTGCATTGGTGTGTACGTGGTGCTGCAAAACACATTGTAATGGCTGCATGAATGTTGCATGGGACTTGTGCTGGGGAGGAAGCCGGAGCACGAAACCGTACGTTTTTCCGTGTAAAGTTGTTGCAGCCGGCGATGGAAGGTACCTCGTATGTGCAGCGGTACTCGTGTGTGCAAGCTTTGCGATACAAACTAGTACTGGGAAGTGCTTTGCGCAAGCTTTGCAGTACAAAGTAGTACTGGGAAGTGGTTTGTGCAAGCTTTGTAGTATGTTGTACTGGGGAGTACTTTGTGCAAGCTTTGTAGTAGAAAGTAGTAGTGTGCTTCGCGCAAGCTTTGCAGTACAAAGTAGTACTGGGAAGTGGTTTGTGCAAGCTTTGTAGTATGTTGTACTGGGGAGTACTTTGTGCAAGCTTTGTAGTAGAAAGTAGTAGTGGGGAGTGCTTTGTGCAAGCTTTGTAGTACAAAGTAGTACTGGGAAGTGGTTTGTGCAAGCTTTGTAGTACAAAGTAGTACTGGGGCGTACTTTGTGCAAGCTTTGTAGTAGAAAGTAGTAGTGGGGAGTACTTTGTGCAAGCTTTGTACAAAGTAGTACTGGGAAGTGCTTTGTGCAAGCTTTGTAGTACAAAGTATTTTGTAAAGGCTTTTCTGTGTGAATGCATCTGTGTCTCAAGCTTCTTTGTGCAAAAGTTTTCTGCGCTCAATGGTTTTTTTGTGCAAGAGACTTCTCTCTGACAGTAAGAGCTTTCTGGCGTGCAAAACAGCTGAGATGAGTTGAGAAAATTTTTGAGGAGATGTGAAAGGTTGACCAGTGCTCGGATGAGATGAAAGCCAGTTGAGAAGAACTTGTCTGATTAGATGATATGTGAGAAGAGATGGGATGTGATGAGATGATATGAGGTGAGATGAGGTGAGAAGAGCGCACATGATTTGAGATGAGATGAAGTGTGGAGTGTGAAGTGTGAAGTGCGGGGTGTGAAGAGTGCCGTGTGAAGTGTGAAGAAAGTTTGCTTGGAGTTGCATTGCACCGGGGTCGCGCACAGGTCATGTTCTTGGACAACAACTGTGCAACAGCTTCGCACAAAGCACAAAGCACGCACGGCCTGGCTGGCGCACGGCGCATGCAAGTTCTATATATAGATGAGAAAGGTCTCATTATAACCCCAAGGTAACTTCCGCCCCGCCTGGTGCGGGTACTACTGGTAAACCATAAATTATCAATATTGTAATTATTGTATATATATATATCATAAAGTTTTATCATTTCTCATTGATGTTTTACTCGTTGTCGGCACGATAGTTGCAGCATACTGCCAAGAAAACACAAAAGCCAAAAGAACAATGATAAGCCAAGCCAAGAACAACAAACAAAAGAAACTAAGGAGCCGAGAAGGCAAAAGCCACAAAAGCCAGACTGGAAACCACCAAAGAAAAAGCCGTCCCTAGTCCGTATAGAGATAACTCTCCATGACCTCCAAATGGGGTCGACTGACTGTGACTGCTAAATCTGGTTTCGTTTGAGGGTGTGCAAAATTTAAATAAATTTAACATGATGTTGACATATATTGGCTATACAGCCCCATTGCAGGATGGTTAAATCAGTTTGCAGCTTGAACCTGTCAACTGGTATTGACAAAGCGTCAAGCAGTAGCACAGGGCCAGGTGTTTGCGCCAGCGTCGCGAGGCCCAAACGTGGCTAATGAAGGTGCCAACTCCTAAGACAGCAACTGAAGACCCGAGTAGGAACCACCGGAGGGAAACATCAGTGATGATGGCAAGTCTGTCATAAAAAGAGTAGAAAATGGGTTCCGACAGAAATCTGGAGAAACTCCAGTTTCCAGAACCACTACATGCACATGCATGCATACCCCAAATCTGACATGCAATGCCAACAAAAAACACCGACAGTACAAGTCTAGGTCGTTTCCAACTGTTTCCAGCCGGAATCTCCGCATCTCAACCTCCAAGCCGCTCATTTTCTTGATTTTCTTGGCTACCCTCTCAACCAGCCCGATATGTGAGGAATCACCGTGACATACTGTGACAAGGGGCGGCTTGCAGGCTTGGAGGTTTGAAAAACTTTGTCTGCCTCTGCATGCAGATCGATGTTGGAGGAGCTCAACATCGGTCGAAGTATAGGAGGCCTCAGTTGAGGTGATCATCGTGGAGATCTTGGACGGCTTTAACTCACCAAAATTGGCTTGCTATGTGTGTAACATTACGGCGCTTGTCTGGATTGTCAACTCTCCCTATGATGAAATAGATGCAGTATTAACGTATGCATGCTTATTATATTATATTATATTATATAGATATATTATATATATATATGTGTGTATAAATATCTCTCTGTGTGTGTGTCTACACTTATATATATATATATATTATATATGGCTATGAGTCAATACCTATTAATACCATTTTTAGTGGGATGAACATCCATTTACCAGCTATTTTGATGTTCACCAGGGGTACAAGGTTTTGACACACTGCCATATCTGTGTGTGTGAAAGTGAACATATCTTCAGAAAACTGACCCCAGCAACAACTTGCTCGCCTAGGCGACTCGTGGGTGGTATCCTTCCATGCGACCTGAGGAGGGGACCGGAGCAGCAGGTCCTAACCTTCCGGTCATGGGAATCTATTGGTTAATAAAGGGAAAATTGAGGGTTAATATGGCTATAACTTTGGTTAATAATGGTGAATAATTGTTAAGAATGGGAATATAGTGGTTAATAATGGTGATTCTTGGTGAATATCATGGGATGCAATCCCTTCCCCCGTGAAAATATTAAACACACCGCCCAGAAACCATGGTTTAGTGGGAAAATTACACATGTTTGGACCTGTTTAAATGTGTTGAATATTACTGGGATGGGATTAATGTGGTAGAGCCAATCATAAACCATCCAATTAACCAACCATGACTGGGGGTGATTTTATCATCCCAAATAGGGTCTACCCGGTATACCGTATACACAAGAATAAAGCTCTATTATATTGGTGGTGGTCTATCATTGGATTTACCACATTATCCAGGATATACCAAACTTATGCCACGGCAAGAGCATGCAAGAGCTGCCTGCAGTTAATGGCAAAGATATCGAATATTTTTTGGGGGGTGGCAACCAGCCAACCCATTCCGTGCTTCCCCGTGCCTGTTTCCAAGACTCATTGTTGCCAAACACCTGCATAGGAAGTAGCTGGCTTCAAAGCTGTGACAAAGTCAAAGGTTTGAGTCACCCTCTGGATCTTTTCCCAAAGCAACAAGCTATGCTGATCTGTAAACTGCCTTGATCTGCCTTGATTCAAGAGTTGCGCTCTCTCACAAACAACCAGCAGTAGCCATGCCTCTCCAAATCTTTTGAGAACTGAAGCTGGCGGAACAACTCGTAGGATGCCTGCAGCAGGCCCTAACAGGCCCTAGGAGGCCCTAGCAAATCCTGAACTTCGAGATGCCAGAGGTGCCCATAGTTTGCTGAATCTCTACTGTATATTATGTTTCAGGATGTGGAGGGGTGATGAACAGTCCAATTTTCGCCCAGCACTGCCTTCTGTTCGCGAGAGCGTGGGCATCCTCATCACAAAGTCCTGATGGGCCAGTAGCATCAGCAGCTGCTGGTTATGGATATTCATTCCCCATCATTCCCCATCATTCACCGACCGGACTGTCAGGACTGTGGGCCATCTGACTCATCCCAAAAAAGGGTCAAACAAAATTGAGAAACATGTTGCCAATATCTCAGGATTTGGTTTTACTATGTTTTACTTTTCTGTCATTTTGGGGGGTGCAGTACTTGCTATCTGAGTAAGACCAAAAAAAAAAGAAATAGAATAGAAAGAACAGAACAGAAGAGAATGAAACAGAATGAAATACTGCAGGCTGTAGAATGGAATAGAATAGAATGGAATAATAGAATAGAATAATACACATCTAATATATTCTAATATACTAAACAAAACATCACCTCAAACAAAAACGTGAATAGAACAGAACATCTCACCCGCCCTTCGCTCCTCAAACGACTCCTCGGAGCGTTGGTCCGACATTGGCGAGGTCTCCCGGGCTATGGGGGAGATCTCCCGGTTGAACGAGTAGTGCAGCAGGGAGGTCTGCCCTCCATTGCCAGTGCCAGTGGCCTAGGGACACCAGGACACCGAAACGGCCACGGCGAGTGGGACAGCCGGAGGCTCGACAAACACGGTCATATACAGTGATATACATCTGTCATCTCTAAACTTAGGCCCTAAACATACTGGTGTGTTAGGATGGTGGAGAAAACAAAGCAACCGCTTAAAATACAAACCGTTTTGCAATGCTAAGTAGTATGCGTTTTGTTCCCATCATGAAAGAAACGAAACCCCAAGAAGTTACTATGTTCAATCTTAATCAAGTCTTAATCGTTCGTGCTGGAGACATGTCTTTGGGGGCACTCATCATCCCCTCAAATGGTTGGTGAGGACCAACCATAAGCAAGCCACTATCAGGGAATCCACAGTATCCACAGTATCCACAGACACCAGGAACTACTTGGTGGTCAACCCGTTCAGCCTAGGCACTACAGCTTCGTGCCAATGAACCACCATGATTTCATGTCATGCCATGAGAGGAAGCAGCTGCGGCAAAGAAAAACAGCGGTTTTTCTATGCACACATCAGCAGCTAACATCTGATGGTTGAGCCACGCCCCTCTTAAATGTAGGAAAGACACTGGGTATCATCATCCCATTTCTGGGATTTTCTTGGATGGAAATAGTTGAAGCCAGCAATCCGGGGCTCAAGGGGCTTTTCTGCGCAGTCTACGCCAGAAGTTTCATCCCGCCTCTGGTTCCAAATCTTCTTCCTCGCAGGCACACATAACTACACATAGACAGAATTCACAGAGACAGACGGCACGAAATTTTGCAGAGCAGCTGCAGCTATCTTTTGCCGCACCATGTTTTCCACCAAGTCCATGCAGGGCTATGGCAGGTATGCTGGTTGGTGGTTGACCTACCCCTCTGAAAAATATGAGTTCGTCAGTTGGAATTATTATCCGCAATATATGGAAAAAAAATGTTCCAAACCACTAACCAGTATGGTTTGGGGGTTCCCGGGGTTGACCACATTTCACCACCCCATTTTGGGGTCCAACATGCGTTTTTCAAAACGAATTCGTCTGGTGAGATCATCCTCCGATGAGTTGATTTGATCCCCTCGTTTTATCATGTTTATCCGAGTTCCACTGCAACAATATCCTCTGGTTGTTTATCCGAGTTTGCTATGGAAAACGGTGGACTTACTCAAAATGATGATTTTCCATAGCAAAGTATAGCAACGTGTGAAAAAAAAGTTTTGAATTATCAGGGGTGATCTTCCAGAAATGTCCCCTTGGAGCGGTTTTTTTCCAGAAAAAAAGAGCAGGTTGACCACCCAGCACAAGGGTGTAGATGGATCATGCTAGTCCATACAATGTACCCTCTGGTTATGACTAACATAGCCATGGTATAGATGGCCCATTTATAGATGGTTTAACCTGGTTTATATACCTATTAAAGATGGTGATTTTCCATGGCTATGTTAAATAACCAGATGGTATATGAGGAGTAGTCGTTGTCTCCCTGCTGCAGCGAATTCAGCTGCTGACAGGCCATCAATGGCCAGTGGGCTTGGGCAATGAACGGCAGGAACTGCTGAGACGTCGAAAGGATCACCTTTTTGACTTCTTTTTTTTGGCACGGAAATGCCATAAAGTGCCCTAAAAAAGCCCAAAAATCATGCAAGAAAATCATGCAAGATGCCAAACGTTATAACCCCAGTCATTACTGGGTTTACAACCCCACTTCAACGGGGCCTCGAAGATCTTTTCTCTCCTAAGAAACGTCAACTTTTCATTGCACGGTCCACCATTATTGTAAAACAATACCAGAATGTGATCTGTGGCTGTGGTGCTCTACTCAATCCTGCCGTATCATGACTAACCTCATCAACTGAATACGCGTATCCGTATAGTAATGTATGTATTTCCTATATCATCTATCAAGTCACCAGGACCAAGAAATCATACAAGGACCCACATTTCTTTGTGGTCAAGAACTTTGTGCCTCAGACCTTCGTAGAGTCACGCCAACGCATGCAAGCATGGGCGAAGAAATGAAGCCAGCGACGCCTGAACGTCAATGGACTGGTTTAAGCAGCTCCATTTTTGGCGGAGATTTTCCCATCATCCAAATCTCAGAAAAGTGGCAAATCCTAAGAATCCTAGAAGTTAGTATAGGATGGCATATGCATCGGCATAGGGATATCATGTGAGTAACTTGGTAATTGTCCTAGCTGAAACTGGGAATTCATCATCGATCCCGGCATCTCATCCCATTGGAAGTGAACTCTTCATACCCCAAAAAAATATAAAAAAAATCGATCGATCACGGCGGTTGAACATCCAGATACTAACCATTCGATTGGTCATCTGCGATATGAATCTGCACCTTAGATGTAAAGTGTGCCATTTGAACAACTGCAAGATCCAGTTCTATAAAAATCCATCGGTGGATCCCTTGGGATTCCCCAGTGAAATGCGGAATCCAATTCCGCCTGATGAGGTCAGTACTAAACTATAGTAACCGGTGGTTTCTGGGTGCTATATTTATACTCGTTACGTCTCGTTACTACTATGATTGTAATTCATCAAAAAACTGTTACTGGTCAGGTTTTTTTAAGGGGGAAAATGCCTGGTTTCATGGGTAAAAATTACGGCCAATCTATACCAATGGCTTGGGGTAAAATCATCCATGGCAATCATGGCATCGGTCCGAAGATCATAAAGATATATAAAAATCATCCCAGATCGCAGATCCAAGGTGCATCGACGTGCGCCCAGAAATACGCCTCTTGCGACGCTCGCGCTCCTGGGAGGATCCTCTTGGTCTTTAGCCAGTGGAACATGACTCTTGAAATTCACCCACCACTTAGAACCCTGGGATCAACATACAAAAAGATGTGGAAAAGTCGGAAAAGCCCAGAGTTTCTCGTTCGGAAGATGATCTACAGAATTCATCGGCTTAGAGGCTTAGATAAGTTCGCCCACTTGGTCATCACGAGAGGTTAGTAATCATATCTTTAGCTGCTCATAATTGCTCAAAACAATGTCCCGTTCACAACAATGAAGGAGTAGCTTTGGAGCGATTTATCTATTGGTAACTCATGAACACGTGAGGAAATCACTTTTGTCTATTATAGTTCCGTACCATCTGAATGTGCCGTAAAACACCCAAACAAGTTGAATGTTGCACTCGGCCAGCTAAAGTTGGATGTTGAATGATATTGACTTGTATCCTTTCCACCAGATCCATACACACCACAACAGACCACGTGCTGCCAGCGAGGGCCGTCCTCCCTTGCTGCCTGCTTCCAGGTAGCAAAGCAATGTTTCCTGGGGCGATGGGTTCCCTCATTTCCCGGATGGAAACTGACACAAATTTCCATCAAGCATCATAAATGTGTAGTTGGATCTATGATAACCCCCCCAGTTGCGGCAAAAGATGTTGATCTCAGCGAATTTGATTCGATCTGCAAGGCAAGGCGCCACTGATTTTCGCCCACATCCCACCTTGCTGCGGATTTTTCGGATTTCAGTGCTGAAGCGTCCACCCAAAATGGTGGTGGGTTTGAGCCATAGCTCAATGGATTGGTTTAAGGGAACATCTTAATCAGAAACCATGGTTTTTACGTGGTTCTTGCCATCAAATATAGGAGTTTCCTGCAAATTGTCCCATCATCCAATTCTGTGAATAGCCAGCCAGGCGGCAACATCTTGAACCTGCTCGCTGCTTCAGCCTGGACAAGAGGGGTCTCACCAGTCGGAGCCCTTCGGCAATCTTCGGCACTGACGCGCACGAAACACAGAAGCACGAAACCCCAAAGAAAATGTTTAGAATATATTATATGATTTCATATGGGTATGGATCAATACCTATTAATACCATTTTTAGTGGGATGAACATCCATTTACCAGCTATTTTGATGTGAACTACAGGGGTACAAGGTTTTGACACACTGCCATATGCCTCTATCCATCGTAGTTTGTCAAGGCTGGCAAAATACAGTATGAAATCACCATTTTCTTAGTTTCGTGCCAGAGTTTTCTGAGGTACAAGTACGTGACCTTGGAATTGCTTGAAGGGCCATAAACAATCATAAAACATGTAGTCCCCAAATCTTGGAGTTCAACCGTTGACTGGGGGTTGGCCAATTGACCGCTGGCAAATCCTTCAATCCCCTGATGAATCATCATTTTCCGCCGTAAAAAAAGGCTGTAACTGGGGCGTTGAATCCTCCATTTTCAGGCACAGCCATATCACAAGGCTGATTGTATATCCCATTATGTTCCCTTTATACCCCCCATTGTATCCCCGTTGCATCCTCATAAGAATTGATGGTTTCAACCCATTTGTAGGCAGCTCCTCTCAGAAATCAAATGTCTTTCTCCATCTACCAGGCCTCTTCTCCAAATCCGAAAGCCCTACGCAGGCAGGTTGAGACTTGCTCATAGCTTCCCCACCTGCGCGCTATTTTGTCGGGGCAACGGTTCAATCCCAGAGCTTCTTTTTGTCGGGAAAACTCGTAAAATTCACCGGAAACACAATCACAGGAGGTTGTTTGCTTCCGGCGTTCCAGAATCTTTCCCAGAATGTCTTTACTGGCAAATTGAGACCAAACAGCGAAAGACCCCCTGATTCGGTTGGTAAAACCAGATCGTATCTGATAGCACCTGATTACATAATGGATTACGAAACCCATACATGAACTGTATAATTGAGAAAGGGAGAGAGAGAGGGAGAGAAATATATACATATTTATACTTATGTATATATATATATATACTTATATATATATATAATATAAATACACGTATGTATATAATATTATATAATTACAGTAGTATATATTATATATATATATATGTGTGTGTGTATACATAAGATATAAACCCATTTCTGGTGTTCCCCCTTCAACTTTCCCCTCTATTGAACCCAGGCACAGGTCGTCCACTTCATTTGCACCACCACAGTCCTGCACGGCCATGGCAGTGAAGACGCGCGCATAGGACTGCATCGAGCCTGGTCGGAGGAGTTCATCTCGCAAGATCTGTGGAGAAAACCACGGATAAAATGATGGATTTTGGAATCATTTAGCAAGGTTATGGCCGAAAAAGAAAATAGCGAAGTTGGCTGACAGGTTTGAACTTATCACCAGATCTTTATGCAGTGGACTATGGTGACTATGGATGTTTGTGGTAGGTATAGCTATGGTATACGAGAGCTTCCATGGGGCCATTTTTTTAGCCAACTAAAACCTGGGGGGCATCACCTTGGGTGAGAATGTCCATCCTCAATGGAAGATGGGGCAATGACCTCTAATCATCTACCCTCTGGTTATGACTAACATAGCCATGGAAAATCCAACCATGCTATTAATGGGTAAACCATCTATTTCTATGGGCCATCTATACCATGGCTATGTTAGTCATAACCAGAGGGTATATTTTTAAATAGAAGGCTCTAGGTTCAGCACCATGTTTGCCAATGAAATACCCTCTATCCAGCAACGAGGCAACATTGACACCGCCAAGAAGCTGAGACTGCGTGATCGCAAAATGATGGCGTGAAACTCCGCTGCATCCAACGCCTTGTCTGAAAATGTGGTATATGTAGCCCCAAATCAGGAAGATACCCTCCGGTAAACTAACATAGCTATGGAAAATTGCCCACTCATAGTTGGTTCAGCTATTAAAATTGTGATTTTCCATAGCCGTGTTAGTTTGAAAGGGAGTATCAGAAAAAAAATCTGAAGAGTTTGCTTTGCAAATGTTTGCAGTCTACTTGAAGGTTGTAAGTCAAGTCGCCATGAATTCTCCTCTCAAGGAACCTTAGCTGGGCATAGCGCGATTGCTTACAGACCCAGCCACTGGAATGTCTATGTTCGATCTTGGGGATTTTCACTGTTAATGCTTGACAAACCCTCCATAAACCCTTTCATAAACCCTTACAACTTGTAATGTTAATATATAAAGCAATAAAAAACCACCCATATATATTGCTGGTTGTACCATTTTGTACCACCCATCACTGGCTTGGTTTTCCGGTGAAATCCCCCATGTTTAACGGTATGGTTTTTCTACCCGGTCCTGACCCACTGCAGCCAAGGCAACCCATGGATTGATCCGGGCTCTCCATGGCCATACGTAGATATTGCGACGTGGCAACCGTGAGGCGGCCTCGAGACATAGAGAATCTCGCGCTGCAATTTTTGTGATGGCTGAAAATGGAGCTGAAAATAAACAGCTATATCGGCTATGGCCATTTAGGATCATCTAGGGATATATATATATATACATAATTATATATATTAATGACACATAATATAATTAATATAATATATAATCATGATTCACGGTTGGATTTGGGACATCTTTTTTCAACCCACGGTTATCCGATAGCTGCAAGAAGCGAATCCGGGCCTCGATGCTCCCACTTGCACCTCATCCAGTGGATTCCCACAAAACCGGCAACAAAAACGAAGAGCTAGGTTGATTTATGTTGATTTTATGAATCAGAATCTCAGCAGTACGTTGATTTATGTTGATTTTCAAGAGCCTCCAGTTCTGATCAGCTTAGTAAGGCTTAGTATTTGGGCTAAGTCCCCAGATCAATGATGATCAATGTAGCGCCGGCTTCACCAAGGCGCCACAAGACAGGCTCACACATCCATCGCCCGGCTGAGATCAACTTCGGCATCTTCTCGCTGTAGCCCGAAAAATAGGCCAACTTGCCTGAGTTGATGAAGTACATCTTGGCACCTCAGATAAGCCGAACCATGGGGCCAAGGGCCGGTGGTAAGTTCAAGATCGATCTTGCAAGCTCTTCTAGGGGGTGATGTGTCATTCAGACTTAAGATTTATGTGAATCATCACTATGGGATTTCACTTTTCGTTTTTTTTGCGTGGCTTATTTGGTGAAACCCCTGCCCCAACTTTGGTATACCTTTCTGGCTGGTGCATGATGTTTGACGCAGTAAGAGGGAAACAAAAAAAAAACGCCATGGAAGTTGGCAACTGGGCTCCCAAGAAGCACGACGAGGCAGGACCATGGGATCTTGTTCTTGGGAGGGTACATCTTTTGGTCAATGGCGACGGGTCAAATGACTGGCCCAAAAAGGAAAGATAGAAAGAAACTATCAGCAACCATTTTGATCCCTCATTAGAGGGCCATTTGCTCATTCAGTCGTGACCCGTGGATAGAACAGCCCCAAGTTCACAGCTCGTACCGAAAGAACAACACTGCTGGTTTGCTGTCTCAACCCCGAAACGTTTTAGTCAACTGGGAGACTGGGAGTCAGTTGGGTTTTAAAAAGAAAACTTTAAACTACAGGCCAAACACACACACACACACACTGACAGAAATCCATGTTTGAGCCATGTTTGAACCATGATGAATACCCCTTTCGAACCACATCCACTCAGTGACAGCACCTGTGACTCCATAGCGGAAAAGCTCCTCGCCAATGACTAAGCTGCATTCCTAAGCTGATGGGCGCGTAACGGGCAAAGTCTCCATTTTTGCTCGGCTTTTCACCATGGAAAGTCATGGAAGCATCTTTGAATGTCATCATCCCAATCTACTACTTCAGTGACCTTCATTTGAAGATTGATGCCTTGTGGCTGGTGCACCAACATATTATACATATCATCCACATGTTTTGTTAGATGTGTAACACGATATGCAGCAGTGCCATCAAGCCTCAGACATGGCTAAATGGCAAATGCCATTGATGGTCGAATCCTGGAAGGTCGGAGTTGATCTCACCGGGATTTGTCTAGAGACTGGTTGGTGGTCAGTTGGGTCAGTGTCAGTTGGAAGAATCATTTTAGAAAGGCTTGAGGAGCCATAAAGAGCCTAAAATGATATCAGCAAGGAATCATTGCTTGAAAGAGATCGAAACCAGCAACGAAACCAGCGAGATGTCGGAGCTCCTCGTTCCCTTGCAAATGCCCAAACAGCGGGTGTGTAGCTATCACCTCACACCACAACAACTCAGCTGTTCAGTCAGCTGTTCAGCCCACTTTCCAACCCACTTTCCAGCCATACCAAGCCCAAGGCCGGACCATAGACCTCTGAGTGAAGCCGCTGTAACAAGTCCTGGCAGCGATGGACCCATGGAGATCCAGAATGGAGCAATGATCCCCCGATCCTCTGGGAGATTCTTGAAGGCAGCCTTAGGAAACAGGGCGCCGAAGGCGTCTTGTCATATCTGTAGCCAAACACAAACATCTGGACACATTGGACAACAGTTTCATCATGAATCATGTTTCATCAATCTCAAGGCCATTTCATGTCATTAAATGTGGGCCTCCTCTTTCTGAAAAATCACCAAACAGGGTGAGACGGTTAGAAGAACATCTGCCAGGCGACCACATCACTTTCGTGCAGTTTCTTGCGCTCCAATGCTCGGGTGTACCTCTGGTAGTTCTGGATGCAGAAGAGCAGCTCCAAGGAGACCTAAATCCACCAGGAAGGTATGGTGTTTCTATCCCCATGAGATTTTCCTATAGCTGTTCCCTCCAGAAATGTTAAAATCACCAGTCAGGTCCAATAGGCGTCAACCCAGTTGTTCGGTTTCGATGCTAATTTTTTTGAGGAGCATTGATGTTTTTTTCCAATTAAGTGGTTGAAGGGTGGCATGAAAATTTGCCAAGAACAAACAACCCTCGATGCCTTCAATGGTGGGCTAACATTATCCATTGCTCTCTGGCAACTTAACATATAAAATTGCCCTTTGCAGATGATTGACCAATAAAAATGGTGATCTTCCATAGCTATGCTACATTCCCGGCTGGAATATGTTGCGTTGCATCTTTTTTAAAGTAAAACTCGTCATACCAGGGCTTTCTGAGTCTGACCCAACGCGCCCGAGGAAACCCAGTTGGGAACTCTGGTTCCACGTCGCGTCGAGTCACGCGGTTCTCCGTGATGTACTGCCGGAGCGCGGTGCTCTTCTGGCGTTGCTCGAAGTTCAGCTTGTTAATGAGGTTCATGGCGCTGGTCATGCTGCCTCGGGGCAGGGCCGGCAGGGGTAGCCTGCGGCCTGGGGTAAGCTACAAGCTTAGTGATTTGGGGATATGGAGGAAAAGAACATGTTGGGGTTCGTTGGGGTCATCCGATTTCTACATGATTTATACAATATTTATACCATGGGAATCCATGGGCTATGTTTGCTGTAAGTGCGAGCGATGTTTTTGCGATGTTTTTTCACGATTTTTCGCTGGGTTTTTAACCACAGACCAACTGGGCTGCAGATTTTTTTCTTAAGACTCTGGAGGTGGCAAACTGAATTTTGGGAGCACCGAATTCTGACCTGAAGGCATCTTACAGCCATTTTCTGGTTGTGAAAAAACAACGTATTTAGAGGAAAAAAACATGATGGATCACTGGATCACCTAATTTTTACATTTTTTTCTGCCAGAATCCGACCAAGGGGCTCACGAAGGATGAGAACATCACCTCAGAGAACGACCCGAGAATTCACTGGCACTGGCTTCAACATTTCGATGGAATGTGACAGGATTTCATCTATATTCATCTATATTCATCTGTATTCATCTATATTCATCTATATTCATCTATATTTATCTATATATATATATATACTATACTCCTCTATAATATCAGTTTTTAATTTCATACATGTTCATAGATTAATCAGTATTGATCTATGATTTCACAGCTATCTCCGGTTCAAGGCGAGTCACTAAGCCCGAAAAGATCACCACGATGGCATACATGCGCTCAGCGGAGTTCACCGGCATGACCTCCATGGCCTGTTGCGTAAAATCGATTGGTTTTTTAATGGCCTGGACATGGCCTGGATATCTATGGATAGGATATCTATGTTGATAGGATATGGATATCTATGGTGAATCTATCATCTGAATTCATCTGATATCTATCTTAGGAGATGTTATGGGTAATTCCTATGGCTGGTGAATGACGCGAATGTTTTTCAGTCTATGGTGTTGATATGGGTTTGACAAAAAAAAAGTTTGTGTGATGCTGGATGAAAAATTGAGTGAATTTGAAGGCATATGATTACCGCAAAGATTCGTCTTAGGGAGGAGTCCCTCCAGTTATCGTTCTATAAGACTGGATGCTGTGTGTGAAACAGTGGGATTCTACGTACCAAAAGGGTGATTTCCCAAGCACATGTTTGGATAACTCTCACCAAGAAAAAGATGGAAAACTGACCAACAAAGATCAACATGCGATATACCCGCTGGTAATCTAACATGGCAAGCTCAAGAATCTTGATGTATTGTGGAAGATGTTACAATCAAAAATGCCGGTTCTCCAGCCAATCATGCTTGATTGGAGATGGTTTTTTCCTCGCATTCGATTTTTTTCCTCAACCTGGGAGATTCTCTCAATATATGGCGTAGTCCCCGCACAAATCCCCAAAAGTATTTCCAAGATGCTAGTTCGATGATGTCTTCCCCATAAGGTTTGCAGGTTTCCAACACTTCGCTGCTGAGTGACTGCAGGAGTGAACTGAGTAACGGCCCAGTGGACGCCTCGGCTGCAGTGCTCACACTGGGGACTGCTGCTGTTTCTGAGCAGCCAAATGACTTAAAAAAACATGAAAAAACCTATGACAATCATGGAACATCCACCATTTTCAGATGGTTTCCCCATTCCAAAAACATCAAAAATCAATGCACATCTGCCAATTCGATGTCAACATCCCCCTGGACTCAGTTGCAGATGAGTCACTGGTCAAGTACTGAGAGAGGACATGTTGGTCTCCCTGCGCGCAAGACCCTATTGGGGGTCCTTACCTATCTTACTTTGGGAGGAAAACCCCTCGCATTTGGCCCGGTGGCCCTCTGTTTTTTCATTACCGGAGGGTATAGTCAATCGATTAATTACCCAGACTTAAACATCACACAAAAAATTATGGCTTCCTCATGAGATCCTCATAAACTACCCCCAAAAAAATTGCCCTAAATGGATGAGAAAAACCATCCCCAAATGGTACGAGTAACTGTCTACAACATTGGGTTTAATTATCGATATTTGCCTAAGATAAAACATGTACAAAAAACACGTCTATCTATCTATCTATCTACCTACCTAGCTATCTATCTATCTATCTATCTATCTATCAACCTATCAATCTATCTGTCTATCCATCCATCCATCCATCCATCTATCCATCCATCCATCTATCTATCTACCTACCTACCTATCTATCGATCTATCTATCTATCTGTCTGTCTGTCTGTCTATCTATCTGTCTATCTATCTGTCTATCTGTCTGTCTGTCTCTCTATCTATCTATCTATCCATCTATCCATCTATCCATCTATCCATCTATCCATCTATCCATCTATCCATCTATCCATCTATCCATCTATCCATCTATCCATCTATCCATCTATCCATCTAT
>Ga0126342_10008717_pt1 | contig 18173 bp, 18 predicted proteins | sample Cyp1metagenome_FD_92528 | JGI IMG/M metagenome (GOLD analysis project Ga0126342, IMG submission 92528) | Coral microbial communities from Lord Howe Island, Old Settlement Bay, Australia - Cyphastrea 1 metagenome | ecosystem: Host-associated > Invertebrates > Cnidaria > Coral ... | reverse complement strand
ATAGGTAGATAGGTAGATAGGTAGATAGGTAGATAGGTAGATAGGTAGATAGGTAGATAGGTAGATAGGTAGATAGGTAGATAGGTAGATAGGTAGATAGGTAGATAGGTAGGTAGATAGATACATAGATAGATACATAGATACATAGATACATAGATACATAGATAGATAGATACATAGATAGATCGGTAGGTAGATAGTCAGAGAAAGAGAGAAAGACAGAGAGAGAGAAAGAGAGAGAAAGAGAGAGAAAGAGAGAGAAAGAGAGGAGACCTCAACCATCTGTTGGTCCACTTCGCTCTGCCATCCGTGATTCACAACAACCAACCTCTCCTTTAGGTTCATTATTTTTGAAACTTCCGCCACCGCCTTGTGCGGTACTACTGGTAAATTAATGTGGGTGGTCCAGTGTACCAAGTGCTCCTCCCTTGCCTACCCACATGGGCCGCAATCTCAAGGGTGTATATATTGTAAGCTGTTTATTTTGCCCTGTGATGATGATCAATTCGCATCTGTCGGAAACTTCTTGGGTACAAATGCCTGGCATGATATGAATAACTTGTCACAAGAACCAAACCCTAAAACGATTGAGGCAACCACAAAGTGGATCAAAGCAGTGGGTTTCACACTTCGGTCAGGGACTATGTCGCGACCGCCAACCAGCAACACTGGGAGACCATTCTATGCTTGTCCTTCCAACAAAGGATGGCTGCTCATTTCAGTCCAAAAAATCAATCCAAAAACTTATAGACATGGAATAATCCTGAAGTGAGACATCTGAAGCTACTCTACTTTTTTTTGGTCGTTCCCCATGCCGAACTCGCCTCTGATTTCCAGTTTGGATCTTTTAGTTGGACGGACCAGTCCATAAAGCCAAGAATATGTGCAAGGAAATATTTGTGTTTTGCTGGCTGGTCCATCCTGCCATATGTGTATATATATATATGTGTAATGTGTATAATTACAGCTTGAGTATTGTACAAGAACTCACTGTATAATAATTTGAGGGGCTCGAATCCAAGGCGGGCTACATATTTTCAGTTGTAGTAAACACATAGGGCACACTAACCTTATGAAATTCAGACCAGCCCAGCTGTGCAAAAAAAACAACTTTCTCTTGTCAAATCTGCCAACTCCACCTTGTTACCTCACTTTTGCTTGCTCCAAATTATGCAGATGCCTGCAATATAAAACTAAGAATACCCTAAGAATTTGAGGGACCCTCAGCCTGTTGTGGTGCAAATTTGCCTGCATTTAAAAATAAGAATTTGAGGGACCCTGGGCCTCAAGCTTTCGGATTCTTCACCAGCGCTCGGGCTGTATATAATGTACAAATACACATATATTACTGTATGTATGGCAAAAACAAACTACCTACTGACCTACTCAACATTGCTCAACCAAGGTTTATCCAGCCACGCAAGTGTAGTTCTGGCAATGGACACCACAACTCCTGGATTCTCCATCCCTTCTCTCGGTCTTACCTGCTTGTCCTCTGCAGGTATGTACTTAAATGTCGACCGTGTACCTGGTGCTTTAAAGACACCAAACAGCAGTTAGGAGCAATTCTCGGCGGAACGAAATGCCATAATCTTTCTGCCAACTTCTAACTTCAAAAGGAATTTGTTTCGAAGGAATATTGATTTTACATGATTTCAACATGATAAAACCACTTTTCCTTAGGTGATGCTCCCTTGGACCGGTTTCTACTCTGCCAGGCCACTCATCTCTGGTAGTTTCAACCCTACCCATAGATGCTGGTTATATACCCAAGATATCCCTAATAATTATGTACCTACAAAATATATCAAAATATATCAAAATATCTGCATTATATCTGCATTTTAGAAGCTTCATCCCCATTCATAGGGCCGTGCCAAGATTCCATGGGAAATGTTCCATTTCGCTCTCACCCCTCCAGTGCCGGCCTAAGGGCCTTGGCTGACAGATGCGTTTCACAGGGGTTGAGGCCGCTTGTGCCTTGCGCACTTTCCTGCGGGTTCGGGATGGATTTCAGTGATTTTCTGAAAAAAAATGGAAAATCACTGGAATTCGTGGATACCCGGAAATTATGCAATGCAAAAAGAGAGGATGTTTGCAATTCGATAATCATTTGATAATCATTTGTCGAAAAAGGAGGCATACAAACGATATCACGTGGAAGGAGGTGAGAAAATGACGGATCTTCTCTGAGAAAATTGGCCGTGTTTGGGAGAGTTGGAGGGCCCAAAAATCTGTTGGAAAAATGCTCCGATTCTGCTTAGATTCCCAAAATGTTCTCGCATGACACACCAACACCTTTTTCCCTTCCATCTTCATGCAGTGCAAATCTCACATCCGCAGCCGTTGCAGCCAATCAATGTTGTAGACCTGCAGCAACTGTCACTCTTGGAGTAGATATCCCAGGTGGCGGCCCAGAAACATTACCCTTTTCAACTCCTCTCTACAATGGGAGCATTAGTTTTGTCTGATAATTCAAGGAAAACCCAAACTCAATGGTTTATCATGCTTTTCCCCATGGAAAAAGTCACAGATTGGGTGGTATCCGCCAATTTTTGGATACATCCAAACATGTAGGCGCTCACAATCACGATACTGTAGCAACTGTATCACAATGGGGAGGCACCCACGTGAATTCAGGCCTCCGGGCGGTCCGGGCGTTTCTGGCTGGGATGATGACCTGGATGACCCATGGTTGAAGGGAACTGTATGGAACCGGTAAAAAAAAAACTGTATCTAAATGGAAAAGAACATGGTCTCCTGTAAAATGTCCTGTAACAACCAATACATCATCCTTTCCACATTGAGCTTGGTAGAGTCCAGAAAACCATTGTACCCAATAACAAAACAAGACATCGTGCGTTGCCGGAGAAATCATTTTCAGCTGACGGGATCTTCGTGGGCTTGATCGTGGACATTCGATGTGTCATGATGCTATGTCGCCAACTCCCAGTTCCCAAAAACCACCCAACCACTTCAAATTTGGATTTTTCGTTAGTTGTGTTGGTCGTGTATGGAAATATCTAGACCCTCCAAGTACCCATAAAAACGGCTTCAAATATTAAAAAGGGGTAAAGCAGCAGCTTGTATGCTGTCAAAAAGGTACCTGAAGAGTCCAGATATATGAACCATCTTGAAACCACCAGCTTGCCATTCATCATCATTAATCACCCATTTAATAAGCATGGGGACTATGATGAGAAATCATCAACTGTTGGGGTAGCCTATTTTCAGACCCAGCCTCAGCCTCAACTTTTTGGACCACCAACGGTCACTCTTGGACCAGCTGCGGAGACCGCCCGCGTTTCCCGCGAGCGCAAGAAACAAAGAGGACCAAAGACAATTGGCCAATCACGAATCCATCTGAAAGCTATTGATTAATGGTGATGAATGGTGATTCATTAATGATTGATGTTAATGTAGAATAAAGATCTATTGATAATCCATGTCATTTCTTCATGTTCACTTCTATATATAAATCATATAATATATATGTATATTTTTTTTTTGCTGCAAGCCGGCGCTATCATTAGTCCGAATCCTACCCGGGCTGGGAAAAGCTGCCGCTAACCAACCGTTTCGCTGTCAGCTCAAAGCTTGCTCAACGTCTTTTGCAAGTCCTGGGCTTTGATCAAGCCGTGGCACATATTGACACATCACAGTGGCACATATTGACAAATATATGTTATCTATAGCGTCCAAGTCATATCACATGAAATGTGATGATTATATTACTACTACATGGGTGTGCCTGAAAATAGCCCCTCGAACAATTCACCGTGGATGTCACAATTCTGAGCCATGGCCCATATTTATCTATATTTCCATATATGTCCATATGATTTGATCAAATGTTACCAATTGTTCCCACAAGTGCAGCCCAGACACCATCTCTCCGTTGAAGGTCTGGCCACCTTCCCGCAGAAACTTCTGCATGCGAGCTCGGGCTTCGGGGCCCCTGAGGGATTTGTAGAAGAGCATCAAGTTCTCCTTCAAGGCCTTGGCAGTTTGGGCTTTCGCCCAGGATATGCATCCTGTCTATTCAATTTGGGTAAGGATTTTTTGGAGATTTAAGGTGTTACCATGTGTTACCATAGATCCAGCTAACACCCGTGGCGAGGTCCTTTGAGGTTGTGGTCCTACTTTGGCATGAATTGTGTCTTGTGATGTCTGGTTGCTAGTTTAAACCCATCACCCAAAAGAGAAATAATTGGGATGATCATCATCCCAATTTTGGGGATGGACAATAAAAGAGATTTGAAACCAGAGGTTGTCAGGTCACTACCCAAGGCCATCCCCAGACATCAACCTCCCAACATTCACCAATATCCAGAAAGATTCAAAATCAGCTCCGTAAAAACCTCCGGTTCAGTCTGCCCCCGGGAATGTCCAAAATCTACATGTTCGCTGGTCAAACCAACGTTTAGGTTACATTGTCCTCAAAAAGATCTCATGCATACCTTGAATGTATTTTTGTGAAAACCACATTCTTGTTTTCGTTCAAAATCCGATTTTTGCTGGTACATATTTAGGAAAAAAAACAAACAATTGTCTCAGATTTCTTCGTTTTTTTGGTGTGAAACCCAGCATCTTTCCTGGTTAGATCCCCAACTTGTTTGGAGTTTCTTAGGTGACATCCAATTGTTTTTTTCCTGCTCGTAAAGTTGCCAGGAACTCTCACAAAATCCTTATAGTTACAGCATCTATCCTGTCTTTCTCCGGTGACAACCACATTGCCAATCTATTACAGTAATACCCCCAAAACAACATGTTAGCTGCTTCGTATTCTATTATAAATTATAGTTATAGTAATCCGAAACCAAAAAATAGAACATGATCATCCCAGAAAGATCGACAAAGTAATAGTGCCTTCCCACTAACCTTATCACTACCCTTACCCTCTGGTAATTTAACGTAGCTATGGAAAATCACCTTTTTTTAATGGGAAAACTCACTATAAATGGCCAGAGGGTACCACCATACTAGTAGCATCTTACTGAGTCCCACGTTACTTCGGCACCTCCGTGTGCGGCATCCGCTCCGCCGCCAGCAGCGCCACCTTGGCGCAGCGGACGGCCTCGCACGGCCAGCGGCAGAGCCGCGCCAGCAGCGCATCCAGGTGCGCCTCGCGCAAGGCGCACGGGAAAATGTGGGGAGTTCACTGATTTCACCTGGGAAAAATGGGAATTTCGAGAAATTCGCTGATTCCATCTACAAGTAGGATAATTTTCGAGTTTAGGATGATTTTAGTTGTAAAACTCGATATTAAAGCACTACAATTTGATTTTTCAGAGGGTTTTAATGGAATTGAGATGATTTCAGTAGCAAGATCTTCAATTGAAGTAGCAAAATGTGGGACTTGGCCCAGAGAAGTAGGATTTCGCCTAAGCGAAACTACGGGGTATCAGGATCCGTGAGTTGGTGACTGGTGATTATCCCAACATATTCCCCAACTTTGGATGTGATCATCTATCAATGGTCGCAAAATGCCAGCTGCATGTGACATGACCAAAAAGCAGCTACGGCAACACGAATCAATGAAGAAATCATATGCACCTTCTAGTCCGACTGTAGATAGACAGATAGACAGATAGATTAGATAGATTAGATAGATTAGATAGATTAGATGGATTAGATAGATTAGATAGATTAGATAGATTAGATAGATTAGATAGATTAGAAAGATTAGATAGATTAGATAGATTAGATTAGATAGATTAGATTAGATAGATAGATTAGATGGATTAGACAGATTAGATAAATTAGATAGATTAGATAGATTAGATAGATTAGATAGATTAGATAGATTAGAAAGATTAGATAGATAAGATAGATCAGATAGATCAGATAGATCAGATAGATCAGATAGATGCGACAGATAAGATAGATAGGATAGATAATATAGATAAGATAGATAGATAAGAAAGATAGGAAAGATAAGAAAGATAAGAAAGATAAGAAAGAAGGATAAGAAAGAAAGAATGATAGATAGATTGATTGATTGATAGATAGATGAATCAATAGAAGGATGGATGGATGGATGGATGGATAGATGGATGGATGGGTGGATGGATGGATGGATGGATGGATAGACAGGCAGACAGAATAGAATAGAATAGAATAGGAATAGGAATAGGAATAGGAATTTCATAGAATAGATAGAATAGAATAGAATAGAATAGAAAAGAATAGAAAGAATAAACAAGAATAGAATAGAATAGAATAGAATAGCATAGCATAGCATAGCATAGAATAGATAGATAGGATAGATAGGATAGATAGGATAGATTAGATTAGGTTAGATTAGATTAGATTGGATTAGATTAGATTAGATTAGATTAGATACATTAGATACATTAGATACATTAGATACGTTAGATACATTAGATACACTAGATACATTAGATAGATTAGCTAGATTAGATAGATTGGATAGATTGGATAGATAGGTAGATAAGATAAGATAAGATTAGATTAGATTAGATTAGATTCGATTAGATTAGATTAGATTACATAGATAGATTAGATAGATAGATTAGAAAGATAGATAGATGGATGGATAGATAGATAGATAGAGAGATAGATATAGACATGTAGACATATTATATACGACATATGTTTGTATATAACTGCGTGTTTGTGTCTATGTACATACAGTGTATATATATATATATATATGCCACAGATTGCACCACCCAGATTCATGATGTTCTAAGTTTCCCTCATTCCACAGGATAACCTGCCAAGATAGTCTTCTTCACCTCGGAATGTCAGAACGTTTGAAGGGCAACTTCAGCTGCCTCCAACTGTTGCTTGTCCTGGAAGCAGCGATTCAACAAGCCTCGGCTGGGGGGAAATGACCTGGGCTCGGTTGGTCAATTGGGACTGTCATAGGTGGGATGCTGTGACATATATATATATATATTATGTATTATATATTATTATATCATATATATATATCATATATAATTCCCAGTCTCCATGTTTGGCTCACGATCGTCAGACATCCCCTTGTCGGCTGGTGATTCAAAATTTGGTCTTGGAAGATGATTTTTGGTGCAGTAAAAAACGAGAAACCCCAACGCTCAGCTTGCTCCGCATCAATATCATCGCCAGATAACACCACCTGCGCAGTCTGGCTGAGTGGTAGATTTCAACAATAATGCTCGTGTTATTATGTTTTCTTTGTGTTCTTCCTGGTAAACCAGATCGTAGCATCCAATGAAACCACTTCTTTTGGAGCTCAACTTCACCGCTGTTCAAATGCCATCATCCACACAGGAGTTCAGCCTAAAGAAATGAATGTTTCACTGTTCATTGCTTGTCCAGTGAGAAAGCATTCGAAGCAGATAGGGAGCTTATGAGACTATTGAACGCGGGCTTGGTTATTAAACAATGACGAAGGAGGTGTTTTTGTTGACTATATACACTACAGTACCACCGTGTAGTAGTTTCTATCAAAATAGGGACGACTGGATCTGGAACACAAGCCACTACTAGAAACTCGATCGCCTGAGAATCCGACATTCAACAAATAAAGTTATTGAAGCAGACCGAAATGCTCGACAACGCAATAAGGTCGGCAAAAGAAATATTCAAAACAAATGTCAACTTTCAGAGCCGTGTTTTGCTGGTGATTAGTGATTGTTCTGGTTGGGGATCATGATGATCATTGTATCTACATACATAATATTATATATATATATACATAAACAAGTGCGTAAATATAAAAAGAGTGTGTGGGTGTGTACAATTTGATTATATAGATCATATCAAGTTCAGGCAACGGCCCCTTATACTATCATGTAGTTGGATACCAATGGTTCCTTAGCTCCCTCCATCTCACTCCTCTCCGCCAAATGGAATGAAATAATAATTATCATGGTAAACCCAAGAATAAACCTGCAATTGGCATTCAAAACACGTGTCTGAAACAATTGATGTCCGGTGATTCATGGTATATTTCAATAAAAAATGGGGGGCGGTTTACCACATTCATGGGATCAACAATAAATCACATTCATATCCAACTAAAATCATTAAAATCCCACGACATATCCAGGTACCCATGGCCCACAAACCCGGAGGCCGGCCCGGACACCTCCATGGCCCGTGCTGCACCGAGCACCCGGCGCAAGTTCACACAGGCGCCGCCCCCAGGGATGATGCCCAGGGGAACTTCCATCTGACCTCAGAATCTGAGCCGATCTGGGAATCTGTGGGAATCTCAACAGATCTGAACCATTCGACTAACCCATGGGGCCCATGGGGAAAAAGAAACATGGTAATGTAATGTAATGTAATGTACCAGATTTATCCAGATTTGGGGATCTCATGGATTTCCACAGCTGAATTTTCGATGGAAAGACAAAAGGTGGCTATGATGTTCCACCATTTGTGGCTTAAAAATGAAATTGCTTACAGGGGAAGTTTTTCTGAAAATGGAGAGTCAAAAAAAGGAAAAATGAAATTTACCAGCAATATATTTTTAATACAGATATTGTGTAGCAAAATCTTAGATCTCCAGCAAACACAACTATATCGTTTAGCTGGGCATGATATGTCCATATGTATTGCCGTGTGGCTGAATGAACTTGCAAAGCTAACCAACAATGGTTATCCCAGATCTGGGGAGAGGATTCATGTTTTTCTCATCTGAAATAGGCTTCTTGCTTCCACTGCCATATTTGATTGCCGGAGGGTAGTGAATTGTGATAAATTGGGATAATCATCATCATCATCACCATCATCATCATCATCATCATCCTCATCATCATCATCATCATCATCGGCATCATCGGCATCATCGGCATCATCGGCATCATCGGCATCATCGGCATCATCGGCATCGGCATCGGCATTGGCATCGGCATTGGCATCGGCATTGGCATCGGCATTGGCATCGGCATTGGCATCGGCATTGGCATCGGCATGATGTCTAGTTGGTATGATCGTCATCCTATCTAGTTGTTCTATAAACAACGTTTGACACCACCAGCCAGAGATCCCATGGTTAGTTTTGCTTCGGGTGGTTTTACTTTTGCTGGATTAGACAGGTCCAAAGAATGATCAAGAAACATGCGACCCCATGAGGGTTGGTTTCAATAACCTGACCAGTCGAACACACCGAAAAATTGACGATGACAAATCCATCCCCTTTGGGTGAAATTCTCCTGATTATGATCGAATGATGGCAGCAATTTCGGCCAGCCAAGGCAAGTGACAAATCTTCGTGGCGCCGTAGATGCCAAAGCGCATGTCGAAGTTCCTTGGAATCCCCGGCTGATGAGAAAGCAACGTGGCAATCTCTGTCTTCCTGTAGCCGATCCAAGAAAATTTAGAAGATTGCCAAAACTTTTCCCAAGTCTAATGGTTGCTGTGCTGTGTCTTGCACTCATTCTTTATGGTTGTTGATCCGGTCAGGCTTTGGAACCGTCACCCGTACTATCGCAATGACCGTTGTGATATTCGAGGGTCGCCCTGGAACTTGCTGGTTCCTGGCGGCCTGGCCTGGTATGGCTGCCAGGGTCTAAAATTGCCATAGACGGCACCCAACACATATCCCACTACTTCAAATATGGATCCATAGCCAATCTGTCAGTGTTGGTCATTTCCCCCCAACAATGCCTACTTAGACGGGTCATGGGATTAGTTCACCGGTCAATACCTGGCTTATAACTAGCTCTATGATGTATTAAAAGCCAGTGATATACCTATCAGTTGACTAATGACAACCCTCATCAAGCTGGTATAACTGGTATAACTCATCATGAAGCTGGTCATAAGTCAGTTAACCCTGTAAACTAACATAGATGTGAAAAAAACAGCACTTAGGTAGATCATGTCCTAAAAAACCATGGGTTTTCATAATGTTTCCACATCCAATGTGAGTTCACCCCAGGGTACTAACCTTCTGCCGACGGCACAAAGCAAATTCATGGCCGCCGCCACCTACCCGTCCAGTCAACACGGCAATGGTGGCCTGAAACGGAAGTTGAGGAGACGAAAGGACGGTGGTTTACCGTACCCTGTTGTTCCATAATTCCGGTTTCAGAACGTTGCAACAAAAACTTACTCTCAACTTACTCCTGACTTTTTGTTGTTATTCACTCTCGTTCTATAATTCTTGTTGTGTTCCATAATTGTGTTTTTCCCATATTTCTCACACTTACCAATTCTGTTCTATAATTGCGTGTCCAATAATTGCGTGTTCAATATTAAATTTGCAATAATTCCGTTCTATAATTCTGGTTTTCTGTTCTATAATTCTGGTTTCTATGTATGTACATTCTTCCGGGGTCCCAGAAAGATACATAAATGATGTAAATACATGTAAGGAACCTCCAAATGGTCACGGCCACAATTATAGAACGGAAGTTGAGGAGCACAAATTAATTCTAGAACAGGCCAAACATTAATTATAGAAATTATAGAACAGGATCCGAATCCACGCGGAATCGGGATCCGGAGGAGTACGAAAGTACGGTATTTTACCGTACGTTTGCACTCCTAATTCCGTTCTATAATTGTGGCCGTTCCTGTAATGTGTATAATGATTTGCATAGATTTAACATACCTATATATATATATATGTATATATACATACACAATACATATTGCATCACATATATAGTTAGTTAACAGTATATGCGTGAGTTAGCATTGAATGCCGTATGGGATAGTCAAATAGGGAAGAACATGTTCAAAAAGTGTGTATAGTATGTTCACTAGTGTTCACTAGACTTGAGCCAAACTCAAATCAAAGCTGTTCAATCCACCACCTCCCCAAAGCCTTGGGCATATTCCGCAGCACTTCCATATTCGAATGCCACTCATTCCTCAGGCGCCACAACGCGTTGAACCAAGGGTGACACAGAAAGGGTTGACACCCTTGATTTACACTGGGGGAGTACCCAAGATCGACTTTCCAAGAATTGGGAAGTAACTTAGTTCTACTCCAGGTTTCATGCTGGACTTCAGGGATAAACTTGCGAAACCACGCCAAGGACCTTCAAAACAACTTGAGGAGAACTTGAGGCATAGCCCTAGCTGCGAGGAAAGGCTGCCAGCAGCAGGGGTCCTGATATGTCCCTTTTGTTGATTGCGAGTGGAACCCACCGTGGTAATTATTGCTTCGCTTGTGTTCTGCTCAAACGATGTTCAATCATCCAAAAAAAGGAACCAAGAACGCCTGGTCCATGGTGGAATATGATAATCTCCAGATATATTGGATAGATTTGGGGCGGGTTTGTCATCAAATTTATCCTCAAATCTATCATCATGATATGGGGAATAAGACAATCCCCAAATATGATATATATATATATGTGATGATGATGATATTACAGTGGTATACAATTGGCTATAAAGATGAAGTATATGATATTCAAGTGGAATATGATCATCCCTTATGTGGGTAGTGTCACCCCCTATCATCATCAACCAACCCTCCGAGGCGCAGGATTTCTCCTCGGTCTTCGGGCGGGTTGACTTCGTTCAGGATGCTGTTCACATCCAGGTGAGCCAACCAGAAATGCTCCTGAGCCAACCATATCATGATGAATGTATATATATATATATTTGTATACATATATATATATATATATATACTTATTTATTTATGTATACTCTATAAATATAATATATACTGTATATATATATATACATACTTATTTATTGTATACATATATATATATATGGCCCGGTGAACAGGGGTCTTCCTTCTGCTCCCCCCCGTTTGACTTGTTGAAAATTATTGAGAGGTGGTTTGCGGCCATGATACGATTTGACATCCTCAACCAAACTTGTGGACACTTGTATACTTCGTTACATTTCGTTATGTATGTATGTATGTCTGTCTGTCTGTCTGCATGCATGCATGCATGCATGCATGGATGGATGGATGGATGGATGGATGTATGGATGTATGGATGTATGGATGTATGGATGTATGGATGTATGGATGCATGCATGCATGCATGCATGTATGTAAGTATGTATGTATGTATGTATGCATGCATGTATGTATGTATGTATGTATGTATTATATTATATTATATATATATACACGTGATTATATGTGTGTAAAGGAATGTAAAGGACATCTATATACCTCTCCAATTTTCTTGGTCACTTTTCCATCTTTGGTGGCTATATCCCTGCTTGCTTGTCATTTCCTTGTCGCTGTTGTGTTTCCCCTTGTGTTTTCGCTGTTCTTTTCCCAACATTTGTGTCACATGTGTCCACCCTTGTCATTCCCATTGCTGGAGCCTGGGAGCGAACCCCATCGTTGGCAACCGTTGGATGGGTCGAGTCATATCAATTTGCTTCATCCCCAAATCACAAATTTCAAGCATGTCCAGTATCCTATATTGGCAATCTGGCATATTTGCACTCAGTTTTCACCCAATAGAAACAGTGCTCAACGCTGACCCTGATCGTGGCTGATTCTCGCAACACCTTACTACAATATGAAGAGGGGGAACCATATTTCGATGTGCATCCCACTTAATAAGTGAGCAATAACCAGATCATAACACGAATTATACATGGGTACACCCCCGTCAATTTAGGGATTGCCTGAGAATGACATCCTCACAAATCTACTGGTTTCTCATCATTTTACCGGGCTATACCCCATTCTCACGTAAACCCAAGTATCATATCAAGGTAGATATATCTTATGATTACTCAATGAATATCCCATGTGATATATCCATGAATATTCCATGTATTGCAAAGCCACATCACCCAGCTGATTTTGTTATAGATTTACCCAGCTGGAATATGAACCTGATCTATGGAATAAATAATCTGGGTAAATCATCATATTTCACTAACCTGAATTAAGGCCAGGGATGATTGGCCTCACCCTCCAGCAAACTAACCTATGGAAAATGGATCATTTGGTTCGATGATTTACCTATTAAAAATGGTGATTTTCCATAGCTATGTTAGTTTACCAGAGGATACCTTTTCCATATCATATGTCACTAACCTGAATTAAGGCCACTGATCTTCTCCTTGGCCGGCCTCCTACCTAAATTAAGGCCACACCACTCGTTTCGGACTCCTAGCCCATTTGGAGATGATTCCCTTATTACCAATGATTCCAGTGAGGTCACTATGCCACCAGGCCACATTGGCGGAACGCACCACCAGCACACGCACCAGGTCGTCACGGGCCACGTTGCGGACCAGGTCACCGAACTCTTTGAAGAGTTTCCTGAGCAGCGCCCCACAAGACCATTGAAACACACAATGGATTTACAGACATATATACTGTGTATATGTATATGCATGTATATACTTATATATATATGGTCCACATGGCATATATGTTTATATATAAGTTTACACTTCATTCAGCATTATACATAATTATATAACATGTCATACATGTTTTGGATGCGCATTTAACATATCAATGTATCATGCATTTACATACAATCTTACGTATGTATACACTGTAGATTAAGAAGTCCAAAGGGCTTTGCATATGCATTATGATCTTCACCAACTCAATAATCCGCAACAGTGCCAAAAGGGCACATTCACATTCAGCCAGGGGCAAAACTGTTGAATTATTAATGCATATCTCCAACATGCGTGACCGTTCAGATCCTCGAAATTGATCTGCTTGACAACCCAAGGATCCAAGGGTACCCTAATTTCGGATAATCTTGGGACATACCTAACTCGTCTGCCATTTTGCACCAGGCTTCCCTGTGATCAGATTGACACCTCCTTTGTCCCCAGAGTTCATCGTCGCTATGCAGGCTCCATCACTGCGAAGCTCCACTTGGATCCTTGGTCCCAGTCAAGTGAGGATCGTTCCACATATCCACATATTTTGTGTGTGGAATTTCTCCAGGGGGATACCTCCAAATTGCAATGTGGAAAATCATGATGATTTTAGATGGTTTTTCCAAATGTTCATAATGTTCTGTTCAAAACAAAAAAAGAAATGTTGAAATTCCACTCAGAAACCAACATCGGAGCTGCTAAAACCTCATTGACTTCGGCTTGGAAACAGGTGATTTGTTATCTTCCATACCTGCCATGGTAACCTGGTAGCAATGTCCACAATTGGTACTACAATCAACTACGATCCAAAAAATACCAGCATTTCATGATCCAATGGTTTGTTTGTGATGTATCCTAGTTGTTCCTAGTGCCGGTCATCCAACTCATTCGCAACTCTGGCGACCCCGGTGCGCAAGGCCAACCTCTTGACCAAGAGGCGTCTTGTACTTCTCTGCATATGCAGGTGGTGCCATTGCTCAGAGAAACACTGTGATCCACACCTAAGATTTGGGTGATAAATAACTAAAATTCTCTCTCAAACCTCTGAATTCCAGTGAACTCTGGGGGAATCAAATGGCGATCAAGGTTTGGGAGAAACATCTTGCAAGTTGGGGACGCCATTTTTTTGTTGGGCTACGTTGGTTTCGGTGTGAGCTGACTGGCTGCCAGCAGTTTGCATCTCATGAGCCGAAAGTGCTGTGGATGTCTTGTTGTGGGATCCGATCTGGAGCTCGTTGCAGAAGCTAAAGGAAACCATGCTTGGAATAATTGTCAATAAAATAGTCTTAAACAATGGGGTTGCCCCAAAACCATGGGCCCCAACTGCTAAGAATTCGACAATTTGGAACATGCTAAATGTGCTTGGTCCCCGAGTTTGGAATCTTCTGGCCGCATCTTTTCTGCCCCCGAAACTCGGAAGATGTGTCTGCTATCCGCTATAAAATTAAAATTACCTACTATAGCCACCATCTGGGCATATCCTCTGCCCTCAGCAAGTGCTCCGAGAACATCAACCGAAAAAAATAGGATAATCAACCCAAATATGATCAGTTTGCTCATTGAGAGCGTCTTGGCAGAGTGCTCCTGACGACCGACCTCTGGGGGGGAACATGCCCACTAGCCGTCTATACATCTGCCATAGTGGGCTCCCAGCTGATGCTGGTGCCAACACCGGCCAGCAAAAGTTCGGAAGACGTTGGCTTCCGGCTGCATTTTAACTCTGATCCAGCGACGCGTTTCGTTTTTGAATCAATCGGTCCTACGATCCTGCACTGGTTGTAGAAGAAAGAACTTCCGTGCATAGTCCGAGTCTCACAGTGAAACATATAGTAAAGCTGGGTCTAATTTGGTCCACTTTTTTCTTTGAATTCGTGTGTCGTTCTTTGCTAACTTAACTTCACGGGACCCGTGTCGTGTTCGTCTGACTGAGTTTGAAAATTTGACTTAACATTTACATAGTATGACAGTATGCTGTCACATGGGTCAAAATCATGGACCCCAAAAAAGTGGATGGTGGATTCTAATCCAAAACATGACCAAGAGTTTGTCTTCGTACCCCCCGGTGTTTGGCCCATACCCATATTCAGATGAAGCACAAACATAGGCACTGGAGGTACCACATACATCCAGATACTGCTTGTGCCGGTCATAGCTGGCACCAGCTCCAGAATTGAACCATTTTACTGTTAAACCATTTGAAAAATTGAACACTTCCCACAATCATCCAGCAATCATATCATTCACTCATCTAGAGGTCAACCAGACTGTCCTTTCTTTAACCCGTGGATTCCCTACTTTTTAGCATAATTCTCTTAGCCCCTTGCTTTTTAATCCCAACCCCACCATGTTGTAACCTTTGGGTTCCGCGTCGTCCCCAAAATCGGCTACTTGCTTGGCGTCCACCTTCCCACTCACCTGGCATGTTGGCAAAAACGAATGGTTTGACCCTCCAAGATCGGAGGATCCAATGGGAAGCTAACGACAAGTGTATAGGGAATCTTGTTGGATATATTCTGGACATGTCTGAGATCCCATGGTACAACACCAGGGAAACAAGCTGAGGTTGAGGTGGTGATGATGATGACACCGAGGACGAGGAGGACGAGGACGACGAGGACGACGAGGACGATGGTGATGATGATCATGGCCAATCTATGCCAATCTTAGATATCCTGCAAAAAATATCAACAAATAACACCCAAAAAATATTGCAGCTGGTCAATACATGTCAATACTGAAGTACCCGTCCAAGGTTTCCCCCAGTGGTGGTGATAATCACGTTCATTGCCCAACACCAGCTCAATACATCCCCCCACGCTGTATGGAAGGGCCACTTCACCAGGAAAATCCTTTAAAAAAAATACTTTAAGTTGTGGGACGCAACCTTCCAACACCCCAACTTAGATAGCTATAGCAAAAAAAACAAAAAAAATGTCTAGCTGCGCATGATACTTCATAGATTTCATAGCTATAGCATCATGTTTTTCGACATGTTTTGCCTACCATTCACCCACCACCCAATTTTTCCCAAGTCTTCCATGTGTCCAGGGCGAGCCACGCGGGCTTCTTCGATGTCAACAAGGGCATGATCTTGGCCCAAGCTCCTCCATCCTCGAGGGCTGGACCAACCAGAAGCGGGGTGCCAATTCAAGGGTAGTTATAGTTATGTTTATTTGTAGATATAGATGAGATGACATGAGATGAGATTGACTAGATTAGAGCAAACTAAATTAGATAGACAAACAGATAGACAGACAAACGGTCAGATAGGATAAGCTGAGATTCAATTCGACTGGATAGAAATAGAAATAGAAATAGATATAGATATAGATATACACACATATACGCATACGCATCTGCACATTCATCTGCACATAGACATAGATATAGATATTAGATATAGATATAGATATAGATACATATATACAATGGACATACATACGTGTGTATATATACAATATATATATATACATATGGATATACATGTGGATATACATATGGATATACATATTGACATATACATATTGACATATACAAATAGATAGACTATACATATTGACATATACATATGGACATACATAAAGATATAGATATATGTAGGTAATATAGATAATACAGATATATAGATAATATAGATATATAGATATATAGATAATAAAGATAATAAAGATAATATAGATAATATATAGATCATATATAGATATATAGATATATAGATATATAGATATATAGATAAAAAAGATAATAAAGATAATATAGATAGTATAGATAATATAGATAATATAGATAATATAGATAATATAGATAATATAGATAATATAGATGATAATATATTATATAATATATATATATATATATATATAGAAAGATATATATATACATAGATACATAGATACATAGATACATAGATACATAGATAGATAGATACATAGATACATAGATACATAGATATACATATGTAGATATAGATGTACATACATATAGATATATATGCATATAGATATAGGTATACATATACAGTATACATACATCTACATACATATGCATACATCTGTATACATATTTACGTGTTTACGTATGTACATATTTACATATTTACATATGTACAAAATCCATCATATACCTACATGTGTGTCATGGTCAAATCAGCGTATATTTCGTGTAGTCATCCATCCCCTACTGAAACATATTGGGAATCCAAACATATTGGGTGATATTCGATACAAATATCCCTATGAACATAGATTGGTGTTCCTCCCATTTTCATGGTAAAACAACCCGTAGATACCCCATTGATATAGGATTTTCTCATTGATTTTCCAGTTGATTCAGTAAATTAAATCCATCATTGAATCCATCTTCACATCCCAATAAATCCTATTGATGTCCACTAGATTTCATTAAATCCCAATGAAATCCCAATGAAATCCCATTAAATCCCATTAAATCCCATTAAATCCCATTAAATCCCATTAAATCCAATTAAATCCCAATTAAATCCCATTAAATCCCATTAAATCCCATTAAATCCCATTAAATCCTATTAAATCCAATTAAATCCCAATTAAATCCCAATGAAATCCCAATGAAATTCCCATCTCCAGATCTGCAGCGAGCTGCGCTGAATGCCGTAGAACTGCTGCCGCCTATGGACTCCACCTGGAAGTTGAAGCCGTCGCAGACCAAGTCCTCGCAGCTCAACCAGTGGTTTAATGGTGGTGATTTAATTGGGATTTTAATGGTGGTTTAATGGTGGTTTAATGGGATTTTATGGTGGTTTAATGGTGGTTTAATGGGATTTTATGGTGGTTTAATGGTGGTTTAATGGGATCTAATGGGATTTTAATGGTGGTTTAATGGGATTTTAT
>Ga0126342_10008716_pt1 | contig 18173 bp, 17 predicted proteins | sample Cyp1metagenome_FD_92528 | JGI IMG/M metagenome (GOLD analysis project Ga0126342, IMG submission 92528) | Coral microbial communities from Lord Howe Island, Old Settlement Bay, Australia - Cyphastrea 1 metagenome | ecosystem: Host-associated > Invertebrates > Cnidaria > Coral ... | reverse complement strand
GTATATATATATGTATATATGTGTATATATATATATGTATATATGTGTATATATATATATATATGTATATGTGTATATATATATATATATATCATCTATAGTAATCCCCTCCCCCGTTCATATTCAACACCTCCCAATTTCATGGTCCAAAAGATGTGTAAATCCCCTACTGTTTAATATGAAAGTGGGAAGGGATTGCAGAGGGTTCAAAACACGAATCCCCAGCCCATCCTTGGGGGTGTAGGGGCCCCATATCCCAACTTATGGAGGTTGAGTTCCCATAGCTACAGTATATCCATAGAACAAAGCATTAACAAGCACTAACAAGCATTAATGGCCATGAATAACCATTATTGGCCATTTTTTTCACCCACAGTTGCCATGTTTTTCACCCCTGGCCACCCCTGGCCGCAGCTCTCAGGTACGAAGTGGATGGCTATGAGAGCTACTGGGCCTGCAACGATGGCAACGGTTTCCAACGTCAGGGCCTCAACGGCTGCGCCACCTTCGTGCGGAAGGGGCTCAATGTGGAGGCGGCCAGCTGTGCGCCGCTGGAAAGTGCTGAGTTGGATGATGAAGGCGGGGGAATGAACGAAGAGATGGAGGTTTTCTAAGTCATGGGGGTACCCCAAGAACCCCACCATGGGTGAAGCTATACGAAGTCATGGTCATACATGACGACTGGATGATTTGGGGTCCTATTTTAGGAAGTAACCATAATTTTTGTGACTTAGATTTCACCATAGTTGTAGGGGCCCCATATCCCTGCTTATGGAGGTTTGTACCATGATTATATATTTTGTGGTAATCAATAATAGACGTAGCAGAGGGAAATCCTTTATTTGTAAATGATTTTCCCATTACAACCTCCATTTAGTTCGGAGATTTTCTATCGCCACATTTGAATACCGGAGGGTATAGACTACATCTGTGAGTCATGACCAAGGCTTTCTGGGTAGGCACCGAAACGACTTAAGCAAGAAACATATTTTGGATTTGACCAAGATTGTGGATATCACCAACAAGAAATCGTGGATGTAACCAACCAATAACCAACATTTGGGATTTGGTATGCCATAGCAATCTTTTATTTACCCATGGTCGGGACAAATGCGGGTGACCCCTCTATTGCATCATCAACCGGTGGGCAAAGGGCATCTAAGCATCTATGTTTTTTTTTGATGTTTTTTTGGGATACCCTCTGGTAAACGTTTACACAACAATGGAGATTTTCACCATATTTTCAATGGGTAAATCCACTATTTCGACTGGGCCATTTTCAATAGCTATTTTGACATAACCAGAGGGTAGGGGTTGGGGTGGACCAAGGGGGTGGAAGGTTTTCTCGTGCACAGGGTCATTCCCTGGAGGTAAAACTAAGGTAGATGCGGAAAAGCCATGGCTTTCCTAAAGAACATGATCTAGAAATGGTGGGGAAAACCCACATCTCTGTTCGTTTTTTTGGGAGGGTTTATATGAAATGGGGAAAAAAACACATAGGAAGTTTCCGGTGAAGATTTTCCCAAGAAAAAACCTCTCCATTTGACGCGCTGAGGCCGTTGTTTGTTGACGGATCATGGCAGTTTCGTGGTCTTCAACGTCTATGTGCCGAACAGCCAAGGCGGCCCTCGATTACCCTTCAAAATGCGGTGGTTGAGAGCCTTAAGGCAGGCCATGCAACGCGAAAGGCGCAAGGGCAAGGCAGTTCTGCTCGCAGGCGGGACAGATGGGCCTGGAAAATGAATGGGAAAAGCCGTTTTTTACATGGAGATTTCAATGGGAAAATCATCTATGGGGGGACAAACATGGGGATATAATAGGGTAAGTGAATGTGGTCGAAGTACTTGGGGGTGAAGGACTGGGGATGAAATTCCTGGCATAACTATGGGATTTCAACATTTCAACATATTTCAAGCGGGATATGGGTCCCTTACAACTATGGTTAATTCTAATCATTCGAATCCACTGCTTAGTGCAACTGCACCGCAGGTAGGGTTTGAACTTTTCGAAAACTTGGAGCTCGATGGTCAAGGGGTATATATAAAGGGCAAAGATCAACCGATCCACCTCCCATTTTTTTTTGGATTTTGAAGCATCCCCGTGTCTCCTGATCAATCCAAAGACATGGTGATGCTGAAAAAAAAGGAGAGCCATCACATCACTCTCTGTGGAGATTTGCTGAATGTCTAAAAGATACCACTTAACCCAATCCAACGAGTATCTTGCATGAAGAAAAAAACCTTCAATATCATTAAGTCATACTTCATGATACTTCAATTTAGAATCAATATCAGAGAATTCTTAATAAGTTGCCCATTTTTCGCCATTTTAGCCACTTTTCGCCACTTTTCAGGTGATCTTAATCTGAAGCATCGGAGATGGGACTCCCATTGGAGCTGCCTGGGCCTCGATCAGCAAGATCTGGTACGCGGCCTGGAGTCCGCTAGCGCGGAGGAGACGCTGCAGGAGCTACGCTTGGTGGCCTTCCATTGGCAAGACCTGTGACTGGGCAAAAAACTGGGACTTTTCAGAGGCGATTTACCAAGAAACATCAGGATACCGTTGTGTGTGTTTTTTGATCCTTAAATGGTGATTTAATGGAGTGGAGCCCAAAAAATCGACTTACATCTCGGATTTTCTTTGTTTTTTTTTTGGATTGTCAGGATTTTTATGCCCTTTCCTAAGTTTATTCGTGACTTCTGGCGGAATCAACGCAGCAAGGTTGGAAGCTTTCAGGAACAAGACGGTGACGCAAATGGAGACCAGGATGCCTCCCTTCATCCCGGAAAATCCATGGGATTTTTCCGCAGAATGCCTGACTTTTTGGTGGGAAAAATATGAAGAAATCACCATTTAAAGAGACTTACAGAGATCTGGAATAGCATGTGTTTTTTTTGAGTTTTTTTGGAAGTCATACTGACAAAAATGTGTGTGTTTCCCATACTATGTCATACTATGTGATAGCTATGTCACAAAAAGTGAGGTGATGATGAACATTTACCGCTTACCCTCTGCTAAACTCACAGCTTGCTATTGAAAAGGGCCATAGAAATAGTTGATTTTCTGATTAAACATTGTGATTTTCCATCGTTTTTTGTATGTTTACCAGAGGGTCATTTTTGGGGTTGGCTCGACCACCAAGATTGGTGTCACGAACGTGCAGGAACTCGAAGAATGGTCAGACCTTTCAGAGACTTGCCGCTCTCAGGGGTTGGTTTTGAAGGATTCCTGAAGTACAATCTGCCTCTTTACTATATTTACTGCTGGGATTACTATGAAAACTGAGGTGGGATAGAAGAACATCCAACCTGACTGCTGTGTTTTTTCGTGGTTGGATTTATATGGATTTCTCGCTTTTCATCCCTGGATGGAAGCTGCAAAATGCTGATTTTGGGATGGGCGAGAGCCCGAAAACATGGGCGAAAGTTGGTTCGTCCTCAGGTCAATGGGAGGCTCCAGCATGAAAGATTTACCCTGACATTTTTTGTGTACGACGATCTTTCAGGGATTGAAACTGGCAAGGGATTAAACAACAAAAATTGGAACGAAATAATTGTTTAATGCTGGAACGACAGATTAGATTATTTTTGGACTGTGATATTTTCATCCCGTTTTTGTGTATCCAAGTCTTGACCCTATTTTCACGCAATGTCCACATTTGCTGGACATGGCCAGTTGCAGCCTTGGCGAATGCTATGCTGTTTGGACATGTGGAAGGAACACAGCTGGAGGAATTTTCTGGATGGGTACCACATTAGGGTGACGATGAGTGATCCCAGAGGTTTTTGGGGTTCATAGAGGGTTTTGCCTTCGACTGTACTGGCTTTTCCGATATCACTGGTGTTGACATGTGTTGACGACTCGTCTTTGGTGATATCACAGAGAATGGGCCCCCAGAAACGACTTTGGAAGATGATTTTCCAGAGGGGGGCTGGAAACAGTGCCATCTACCCGTGGTCACACCTTGTGGTGTCCAGCACTTCAACTTTTCGGATGATGATGATGATGATGATGATGATGTCTTATAATTAATCATGATGATGATCCTGGTTGGTGATGATGCTGTTGCTGATGATGATCAAATTATATAATAGTCTTTTTCAGGTGATTTTCAAGCTTTCTTATCTACAGCATTCTTTTTGGCACTTTCCAGTCACTCTCCCGTAATCAAACATGGCAACGGAAAATCCTCCATTTATATCCATTTATTTCGATGGGATTTTTCCAAATCGCAGGCCTACAAATATAGGGGATTTCCAGCCATGTTTGAGGCCAGCGGAGGGTATTTCCTCAGGAAATTTGGCATCTGGGCCAAGCCTTTCCGTTCTCCGAGCCCGTTACAGACATCCTCCAGCCCTGCCGAAGTGCGGATCGGTCCCCCTGTGGAGGCAAGGTTCAGGGCGACAAACAGGGAAACGGATGATGAACCAACCATTTTATGGTTTTATGGGGATATAATGGGATATAATATGTATAATATCATCATATCATATAAAATATAGTAGTCACATATATATATATATAATATTGTTCTATTTTCTATGATATTATAGTATAGAACCAACATCAGTCGATTTTGGGGTTCCAAAATAAATTTGGACACAACAACTAAAAAGAGGGCCGGAATTGTTTTTGTTTTGTTTTTTCCCTGTTTTTTTTTGCTCTGCTTTTCTGCCCGTTTTCCTTTCTATTTGCAGCATTTTGGAGCTGGAAGCTGCCATTTCAACTGTCTTTGCAACATTTTGGAGTTGGAACCTCTCATTTTTCGTAGACTTTGCAGCATTTTGGTGGAATAAGTAACATTTTGGAGCTGGAAGCTGCTGTTTCAAGGGTAGTATTTGCAGCATTTCTTGAGTTCAAACCTCAATTTTTGATGGGATTTGCAACATTTTGGTGCTCGAACTGTTCATGTAACATGGTAGTTCTCGACTAGGGTTCATTTAGGGTTTTAGGCTTAGTTTAGTGTTTTAGAGTTAAGGTTTATGTAGGATTTTTTTGAGGATTGGTTTAGGATCTTTTTAGGGGTTGTTTAGGGTTTATTTAGGCTTGGTTTGAGACGTATTTGTGGTTGGTTTAGGACCTATTTAGTGTTGGTTTAAGGTTTGTTGAGGGTTGGTTTAGGATCTATTTAGAGTTGGTGCAGAACCTATTCAGGATTGGTTTAAGGTGTGTTTAGCGTTGGTTTAAGATTTATTTAGGTCTGGTTTAAGATCTATTTAGGGCTGGTGTAAGGTATATTTAGGATTACATTCAAATTTATTTAGGGACTGTTTAGGGTTTACTTAGGGTTGCTTTAGTGTTCTTTGGTTGGTTTTTCCTTTTTTTTTGATGGCTGAATTAGGGTTTATTTATATGAATTTATACGATGTTTCTTAAGGATTATCTGCAGTATGAGAAACAAAAAAAAGAGGGAACAGCAGAGAAGCAGAAGAGCAGATAAGCAAAGAAGCAGGGAAAAGCAGAAAGCAGAGAAGCAAAGAAGCTGGAAAAGCAGAAAACCAGGGAAAATGAGGGAACAACACAAAAGCGGAGAGGCAGAGAAGCAGAGAAGCGAAGAAGCAGAGAAACAGAAAAGTGGAGAAGGGAAGCAGCGAACAGCAGAATAGCAAAAAGCAGAAAAGCAGATAAGCAAAGAAGCAGGGAAAAGCAGAAAGCAGAGAAGCAAAGAAGCAGGGAAAAGCAGAAAGCAGAGAAGCAAAGAAGCTGGAAAAGCAGAAAAGCAGGGAAAAGCAGAAACGCGGAGAGGCAGAGAAGCAGAAAAGCGAAGAAGCAGAGAAACAGAAAAGTGGATAAGCAAAAAAGGAAAGAACTATAAAAGCAGAGAAGCAGCGAAAAGCAGAATAGCAAAAAGCAGAGAAGCCGAAAAGCAAAGAAGCAGGGAAACAGAAATCCAAAAAAAACTTGGCCCAAAACGGAAAAAACATATTTCCCAAAATATTCATAGCCCTATTCATAGCCCTCCACTAAAAAGTGGCTCAGCGGAGGATGAAGGGATGGCCAGATGCAGCTTTCCAGTGGATGGAGTGGGCGTGGATGAGAACGGGACGCCGATGGCTCAGCGGAAGGGTGCCTCGAGAATCTCCAAATGTTTCTGGAAAACATGGGAGTCTAATTACCCTCTGGTAAACATACAAAAAGCTATTGAACATGGCCCAGTCGAAATAGGTGGATTTACCCATTAATAGCATGGTGAAATTTTCCATAGTTATGTAAACGTTTACCAGAGGGTATCTAGAATTGGGTCACTGCCTGGTGATAACGGTGAGTTTTCTATTTTTACAGCCAAACTCTGGCTGTACGCCCCCTAAATTCGATGGTCAGTTTTTTTTGGACCCATTTTCGTTGGTGAAATACCTTCTCTTCAGGGGGTTGGTGATGAAGAATGTTATGCCCGAGCTGTACCCTCTGGTAAACGTTTACATAACTATGAAAAATCACCATGTTTAATGGGTAAATCCACTATTTCGACTGGGCAATTTTCTATGTCGCAAACTGTTAGTCATTACCGGAGGGTATGCCCGAGCTGTACGTTTTTGATTAAATGGAGATCCATTTTTAGCAGATGTCCACGTCAGACGGAGCCCGTCCTTCCACTTCGATCCCTTTTTTCTTTTAGTTTTTCACCCATAGAATGGATGGGGCCCCCCAGTGATGTTTGTTGGTTTATATACCATAACAAAACCCCCATGAATACTAGTTCGTTATATCTACCATAAACCATAGAATTCAACCACTTTTTTAAGGCAACTGAACGCTATCGAACGGGGGCCCCATCCTGTAGAATGGAGGCTTAACAGTGAATAAAGCATACCAATAGATATCACATATACTATAGACATATACCATATACATATATATATATGTATACATACACATAGAGAGAAGCTGTAGATCACACGTCACCTGCATCACCTATCCCACCCTTTGCTGATTCCAAAGCCCTGGGCATCCCTTTTTTTGTCACCAAGACTGAGACTTCAGATGGGAGACACGAGCGTGGAATATGTGCAGGGGCCCAAAAGGACTACTACGAGTAGACGCTTGCGTGGAGTACTCGGAGGATCATCCCACTTAGCAAGTGGTGAAAAGAACCAAAAAGTTTGTAAGTTGCCAAAGTGGGGTTATCCCAGATATAAGTGGGGTTATAGATTTTTGTTGGGATATTCCTTGATTGTCAGCAGTAGAAACGGCAAAACCACTGGGAAATGATGGCGAGAACACCATTTTTCTTGGGTGCTTTTCCTCAACAAGAATGGGATGTTCATGGATAGTCATCTATAAACACCCCGGGCAAGAATCAAGCAGAAATGATGGGGTGTTGCTGTTGGGGTTCTACTCGACTACAATCCAGTTGTAGAGAGATAATCAGGGTAATGAGCTTCTTATCCTTGCATTTTTCACCTCATTCTCTGTGATGTCCGCCAAAGTGTCATGACTCATGACCCTTCTGCTACATGGGTTTGTTTCGAAAAAAAGCGACTCACAATGACCGCTTTGATGGGAAAATGATGATAAGCAACCATGTTTTTTTTTTTTTGGGGGGGGGGGGTATCCCCCATTCTGGCCAACCTCACTATAGATGATGAGTAGGGGGGTCATCTCACCCATGGCCGCGACTCTGGAATGACGGGACTTGGATTGCAGTAGCTATCCCGAAATGACTATATAAAGATTTCAGGTTGGTGACATCTTACTCATCCGGAACTTTTCTTTTGTGAACTATTGTCATCTATTGCCATTTACCCATATTCTTGGACAACAAACACATTTTTTTCAAAAATTCTGAGGCTAAGAAGGAAGGGTGAGCTTTCTTTGGGCGAGCTGCTCGAAGGCCGCTCGGGACGGGTTTTCTGGGCGGAGTTTCACCTACGGACGTCGACAGAGAAAAATACAGGATCTTATTAATAAGTTTGATATAGTGCACCAAACATCCGCGCTTTTTTCCCCATGTTTTGGGGGGTTTCTGATTTTGACCCATGCCCACTGAGTCGGCTCTCCCGACCCAAAAACTGTTTGTCCAGCAGGTGCTGCTGGAACCACTAAACACGCCCGTCACGGTGTTTCAGAAGACATATGTGGGCGTTTTGCGAAGTACAAAGAAACAAAGTCAAGGAATTTCAACAAGTAGAATTGCAGTTGATCATACTTCAAGTCAGAAAAATACGATGTTTAGCCAAGTAAGAAAGTGGAAAGTGTACGGAACCAGAGTGATGTTGTAAAAAATAGCGTCGGCTCCTGAGAGCGCAGTGCATGTCCCAGGCATGAAGAAGTTGGGTGGCTGCGCACTTAGATTTGGGGCCACAGCTTGATCCTTTCAGTTTGACCAGGATTAAAATTAACCATTGTAGGGGGGGTACTTGTACCATCTTGTACCAACTTTCATACAATTTTATGACTATAGTTTAGAGCTATCTCCATATCTCCCCAATTTTATTTTGACATCAACTCTGATGAATCCGGGTTGACAGCAACTTGGAAGAAACGGTGGAAGGATGCTGACCCAAGAGGATCCACCTAGTGTTGATGTTCCTAAGATGCCCAATGGTACCAATTGGATGGTTTATTTCATGGAAAATCCTACTCAAATGGATGATTTAGGGGTACCTCCATGACTTAGGAAACCTCCATATCTATATATCTGAAGGGAATGGTCTTGGACCTTTCGACGCGTATGATAACTGGTCCCCCAAATTAAAGGACGTGTAGACTGTCGGCTACATCAAGTTTAAGGGGTTTTTTACCTCAGCTGTCAAGAGCGAATTTTCTGTCAGCTCGGTTGGTGAAATCTCCCAAATTCTTTATCCAAAAATGATTCCTTTTGGATCTGCTTCGTTATCCTCATCAATCTTTATAAAGTCGATATAAATCCATCTAAATATCTCTCCCTCTCCCCCTATCTCCCTCTCTCTCTCTATATACATATATATATACACAAATGTAATAATGTATATACATAGATGTACAAGTTACCAGGTTTATCCGTCACTAAATCAAAACTTTGGGCATTGTCTTTCAGCTTCCTCCGGACATTTGCCTCCCTCAAGGCATTGAGATTACTCCAGCAGCCAGAGATTACTTGGTCAGTGGCCTCAGACGCTGGGAAGTCCCTGCACGGGAAAATCATCTACAAATTGGGTAGCCACAGCTACAAAGGTAAATAACACGTTTTGTTTTGTGGGTTTTTAGAGTTCAAGAAGACGTTGTTCTAGCCATTCAAACGACAGATTCTCTTGATTTTTAGTGCCATGGAGCAAACAATTCACACACAAATTTGTTTTCTTAGGGTCCCGACTGAATTGAAACACACGAATCTCCAATGCCACTAGAGACACAATGGATAATACGATAATTTATTAACTGATAATAATATGAAGCCATCCCCCCAAAAACAAACACCTCCCAAACGAAACTCTGATTTAGTAATGGATTGCTCTTCATTTCCGAGGCCCACATGGGCATTTAATATTTCAGGGGAATGATATGGATCTCACAAACCAATCACTGGACAATGTGACAAACAAATACAAAAAACACCAGCCAGTTCACTGGCGGACAACCAGGGACCACAGATTTGTTCGGCTCCTTTTTGTTTGCAAGATCTAGATTTTTCAGGGTAAAATCACTGTTTTTTTCTTACCACACCCAGGTAAGATATGATCACTCTTCTGTATATCCCCTTCCATTCCCACTGCTTTCAGAATTCGATCAAAGGAACATTGACAGGAACTGAATGGACCTGATGCCCGCTCCATGTCTGGCTCAAGTTCAATGGCGGTCTGACGTCAGACCGCAGAAGTGGTGGATCCAACTCGTGTCTCATCCCAGAACAGCCTATGGTTCTGCCCCTAGGGTAGCTTGGCCCATCTTGGCACAAAGTTGAGGGGTATAGCAATAACATGCAATAACTATGAGTCACATCCAAAATCCCAGAGGATGATATCAGCTCCATCCCATCATATAACTTTTTTGCTGGGCTGTGGAGGGCAGTCAAGAAACCTTAGATATGAAAGCGTGCGCAATGAGAAGCCTCTGGTGTACCCTGGCTTTGCTGTCTGCCCCTCAGAGGGGAGTGGGGTACTAGGCTAAGAAGATCAGGGCGGTGAATTTATGCTAATGATATGAGCAAATCATAGTAAATCGAGAGATGCATCCTATTTTCAAAGCCACTGATGTTGACAACCTGCCGCTGTCAATGGCTTTGTTGCTACTCTCGGAGATTCATGAGGTTCCAGTCATTTTGTCTTTTGCGGCTTGCATTGTTTTGAGGACCTTGTTGCGTGATCCGTGATCCATAGAGGCTACTGATGTATATCTATATATCTAATTATATCTATATAGTTATCCGTTCTGGTTGTATCTATACAGTCTATACATACATAATACATACAGATATTTTTGCGGGATCCCGCTGTTGGTGTTTCTGTAACTTAGTGAGGCTTACCTCACCTCAGCAACAGATTCACATTTTTTTCATCATCCCAACATGACCTTATATCAGACTCATGGATATTACGGGTAGATGGAATTAGTGATAGGTATGTTTCGCCCAGATTTCTACATGCCGAACAAAAAGCTCACTGGTTGAGTCTATCCCCGTGTTTTGGCAGGTTGAGTCATCTGAAATCCATTGAAGAACTCGCTTGAGGGAAGAACTACAGGGAAAGCAGACACACACACACATGTTTTTTGGGGTAAGAACACTATATACGTACTTCAGTGTCCCCTGTCGATGTTTTATCTTCAGTCTATCTATTGAATCCACATATATATGTATATATATATATATCATATATCCCATCCCATTGTACCCCCACATATCCCATTCAAACGATGTTTAAAATGTTTTTCGGTGAACTTCCAGGGCTCTGCATGATGCCCAGCCCGCAACCCGAGGTGGGTTGCTTTGGCTAGAGACGGACGCTGGGAGTGCGGGAACACAGATTTTTTTGGATTTTTCATGGAGGATATAAGATGCTATAAGCAACAAAAAAGGGGATAGAATGGGGTGGGACATAGCCAACAGTATGATATGGGGTTGTCTCAATTTATATATATATATACCCTCTGGTCATTTAACATAGGCATGGAAAATGGTCCATTTATAGATGGTTTACCTATTAAAAATGGTGATTTTCCATGGCAAACTGTTAAATAACCATAGGGTATATATATATACATATACACAGTATATTTGATCGTTAAGCAGATTTAACCAGTGGATCTGGGATGTACCGTCTTCGGCCTTGCGACAGATCCAGCTAGTGGCACAGCGTTTTTGACAGGTTGATAGATCGATGTCTTGCTTCAGGGTGCAAGGTTCAGCGGGATCTTTTGCATGGCAATGGAAAATCACAATCTTGTAAGAAAATCGCTGGCAGATAGATATATACGTATATACATATATATATATATACACACGTATATATATATATATATATACATACATGGGATATTTCTTTACTCCAAAATCGGCTCCTTGTGAATCATCGGAACAAACATGTGCTCCGTGGTGGGGTTTCTTTTTTGAATCAAACAACAACATGAAGCAACCAGCGAGCTCATTCGTTGGGATTTGAATCTGTACGTGAGAGGATGAGACAAGAAGAACTTGGGCCAGTGAGGGAAGGCAAGATGGTAAGTATGTGAAGATGGATACGATATGTAACTCAAATGCGAAACGGCCATGTGCTAACTCCTTTCCAACAAGGATGCGGCCAAAAGTGGAAGGGATATCACCTCCGCAGAGCGGGGATAGAGCTAAAGACAAGAGGATGCTATGAGGAACAGTGGGATGCAACCAGCAATGATTCTCACTGGATGTGGTCCTGGCTGAAGCTTTTGGTATGGACCTACAGATATTGCTTGCCTTTTGTACTCATCCCATCCCTCTAACATTAAATGTGGATTCTCCCTACTAAAGTATGGTTTCTAGGGCGATTTAATATTTGGTCGCACAAAAATAATCAAACATGAGAGTCATGACGCACCCTGCGCAGGCGTGGTTCAACATCCACATCCACTGGTGGTGATAAGAAGAACAATCCAAAAGTGATGCGGGACGTCCCCTATTTTAGTCTAATTTAGGACATTTGCTAACCTGTACCAAGCACCAACCTTGTCTGAGATGGGTTTGTTTCAAGGACAGGGTACATTCCAAACTACATTTTATTTCAAAAAATGCACCCTCTGGTAATTTAACATAGCTATGGAAAATGCTCCATTTATAGTGGATTTACTTATTAAAGATGGTGATTTTCCAGTTCGCAAACTGTGAGTTTACCAGAGGGTAACCATTATTAACCATTATTAACCATAGATTAACCATAGATTAACCATTATTAACCATAGATTAACCATAGATTAACCATAGATTAACCATACATTAACCATAGATTAACCATTATTCCATAGGTAAGGAGCACTGAAACATCCAAAAACCTCAAGACTTGGCTCAGGGGGCAGACTTCGCTCCCATCGAACACCGTCAGTGGCCGGCTGTGGATGGGTGCTGTTTACTCGCCGGGGAACCCATAGAGATTTTCCGTGATTTTTTCGTGCAGGGCATGCTGAACAGCCCCAAAATTGGCTGTTTGAAGTCAACCATCGAATTTTGGAAGTAACTGTTTTTCGGCCACGAGGATTCTTGAAGATTCCGTTGATGAATAACGAGGGGTACGTAACTCTATGGAAGAATTAATGGGTGATTTTGTTGGCGATATGCCAAGCTCCTACTGGAGGCTTCTTTTACAGCGGGAGCGTACAGCAAATCCTCCAAAATTAGACCACATTCCATGAGAATCAATTTCCACCTTTCCATATTTCCATAGGATCGGAAACATAATCGACATCTCCAAACAAAATCGACATCTCCATATTTCCATAGGATCTGTGCCCATTTCGCAGGCCCATAGCAATAGCGCCACAGCTTCAGTGCCAGGAGCACCCAACAGAGGATTTATGCCTTTGGCGGAACCACCAGTTCAGGTGCAGCCGACGAGTATATTTTCACGTGGCTGGCTGGAAAATAGATGGTTAACCATGATAGTTAATGATGGTTAATGATGGTTAATACAGGTTTTCAATTTTTGGGAGAAGATATCAACATCATGGTGAAAAATCATCGAACATTTCCTGGATTTTCCATGATTATCCAACAAAGAAAGGTTTTTTTTTGACACCAGGGGGATGATCTGAAAAATCATCCCCCAGTGGTTTTTTGTGTCCGACTTTTTGGATTGGTAACATCCCAATTCTTGGTGACATCCACTTGGTTCTTGCTGAAAACTAGCAATGATTCCAATGTTTGTCGGTGATAAATCCCAATGGACCTCTTGCTCAAATCCCAATGTTCGCTGTTGAAAATCCTATTTTTTTAGCTAACTTTGTTGATTAATCTACAAAGAGGATAGAAGTTTTATATCTGAATCAAAGGGGTTCCCAAACATCCAAAATCTCAGGGGTTTCATCCATGGCTTTTCCAATCGCCACTTTCGCCAGACTTCTTTTCGGACCGGCAACCTCTGGACGATTTCTATGAGATTGATGTGACCTGATCTGAGTCATGGTGAGTTAGAGCCCTGGTAAGAAGGGTAAGTAGGGTGAGTAACCAGTTTCAAACGTGGCTTTATCGGAGATTTTTGCGACGTTTTTTTAGTTTTTTTTGGGCGTATATGTATATCTGTGCGTATGTATACATATACACCAAGAATTGTGGGTAGTGGGTGTGTGCGATTTATTCGTGGACGGACCCGCCAAAGGGCGATGTTCAGACAAACCCTCACAGACCTTGCCAGCTACAGGGATTGCCATTGGAAGACTACTTTCCTCAAACAAATTCGTTGAGGGAGTTGTGCTTCTTGAGTGATGTAGTGTTCGCAGCAATGAACCATCATTATACCAGAAATGGGTCAGATTTCAACCCCGACCCCAAGTGCAAGTTTACCAGTGGAATTCACCACATTACAGTTAGCAAAGCAAGAATAACATGGAAATTCATTGGTTAAATAAGGTTCGTAGATGTTTAATGGTCTATGGGATTGGGCTTGTTACGACATGACTGGTGGTTTCACACGCGCATCCACTGGTTTTGGTTATTTGGTTGGTGAATCCATCGTTTCACCATTGCCATTTGGAGGTCCCACAGTTTGTGACAACTCCATATCACATTCCACTATATTGTTGGATTGTGGATTGTATATTCCATTATGTCCCCATTAAATGTCCATAATATCCTTGTCTATATATACAAACATACACACACCTATATATTATACATACTGTGTATACATACGTATTATATACGTATATATATATTTATAAATAATATCTATATGTATGTGTATATATGGTCCCGGTCTGCGGCCCGGTGCAGGGAGAGACCCCCACGCATTCCCACAGGGACGGGGAACCATGACCATGACGGGGGGGTGGGGGTTGCAGGCCTGTACGATATATATACATGTATACTTATCTATCTATCTATCTATCTATCTATCTCTATCTATCTCTATCTATCTCTATCTATCTCTATCTATCTCTATCTATCTCTATCTATCTCTATCTATCTCTATCTATCTATCTATCTATCTATCTATCTATACATGTATGTACACATGTATGTACATGTATACACATCCCCAAAAAACACGGATCGATCCAGGCCTGGCATTTTGAGGTCACTGACCAAAATTCCGCAGCAGTCACATGGTCCACGCTGTCTCCCGCTAGCAAACCTTCTGCGAGGTGGGCATGGGCAGAAGGGGTTAAGGAAAACGTGTTGTAACCATAATATGGTTAATAATGGTTAAACATGGTTAGTAGTGGTTAATAGTGGTTAAGAATGGTTAATCATGGTTAATAATGGTTATATTATATAAATTTTAAGCCTATGGTTTTATGGGATAATTTTGTTAATGATGGTAAATAATGTTTTTTTATTTTTTATTTTTATTTTTAATTTTTAAAATCCCATATTAAAAGTTAATAGTGGTTTTATCCTATGGGTATAACAACGGGACAGTACTGGTTACTAATGGTTATTGATGCTTATTCATGGTTATCAAGGGGCATAACTTTAGGATTCTAACTTCCATAAGTTGGGATATACCCCCTTCAACTATGGTTGGAGAAAACCCACAAAAACTTATGCTTCCACTGCACCCCCAAAAACTGGCCACAACCATTTGGGGGCTATGTAACCAACAATAAACATTAGAATCGGGATATCGAAGTGTTGTTGGTTGATGAGTATGGGGGTACAACAACTACGACTTTTTGGCGGTTTCAATTACCCTCTGGTAAAGTAACAGTTTGCTATAGAAAATCACCATCTTTAATAGGTAAATCAACTATAAATGGGCCATATTCAATAGCAAACTGTTGGTCATTACCAGAGGGTATGTTCTTTTTCAACCAGATTTTTTGGGATGATATCTCTATATATAATGTTTCTCTTTGGGTATGAAACCACCCCAAGCAGATAAGATAGAGTCTGGATGGTGGGAGCAACCCGGATCTGGAAATTGTGTTTGTTGGTTAATGATTTTAGAGGTTATGCTGCCCCAAAATTTTGGGGAGTTATCAAGGTAATTTATCCCACAATGATCAATCATCTCAGGTTGGTGAATCGAAAAAAAAACTATCCAGGAATAATAGATAGAGGTATACCCAAATATATCATCCTATATGTATCCCATAGTAATTCAGGACTTTTACACGTTGTTTAAACGGTTTTAGAGCGGTCAGGATGATTGTGGTTCAGTTTGAGGAGATTTGGTTGTTCTTTTGGGGGGAAATTGGGATATTTGGAACTAGAGAATCTGATTAATACCCTCTGGTAATTTAACATAGCTATTGAACATGGCCATAGAAATAGTGGATTTTCCCATTGAAAATGGTGATTTTCCATAGTTATGTAAACGTTTACCAGAGGGTATATGACCTGACCAGGTTTATTGATTTGAAATTGCAACTTAGTTTCTGGTGAATGATCCCATTTCAGTGGCGAGTCATGGTTGTCACCATTGGGGGCTGCAGTTGCACTGCTGATTAATGTAGATTTGTATTTCTACTAATGATAATAGTTATAGGAATGATGATTTAATGATATCCACTAATACTACTAACAATAATAGTAATAGTGTTTCTTCTAACCATAGTTGTAGGGGTTATCTCCCAACTTGAGGTTAGAATTCCCATAGTTATACCCATCAAAAAAACGCAGTCCACCCCGAAGTGCAATCTGTCCCGGTTAGAAACGGGTTAATCATCTAATCATTGGGTGACTGGGGTTTTGCACCTGTCATATTGATACAGTATCTGTTGCAGTGGTTGATGAATTTTCCGCGTGTAGATGTGAGATTTTGCTCCAAGTTTCGAAGAAAATATGTAGAGCCTGGAAAGAGACCCAGGCATTTTCAGAGGGTTTGCAGACCCACTATATGGCTTTGCTTCCTGCTTCATTTGATACACCCTTGGCAGTTTGGCAAAGTGCTGGCCGATACATCTCCATTTTTGTTGGATCCACAGCTTTTCTGTGAAAACTCCGCATGCGACGTCCCGCGACTTCTGCAGGGCTGGAATTGGTATGGCAACGGATGGTGCCACTTGGTGATGCTAAAAATTAGTTATTCACCTGTTATATAAACAATATGGGTAATGATGGCAGATATTGTACCTGTATATTGTGAATAACCATGATACACCCAGCAATAAACAGGGTTGCTCCAATCCACTATAGGCAAATAAATAGCGACCTCCGGGAGGTTCAAAAGAAATTGTCATTTTGATCTGTTTTTTTTAAAACCCAATTTACCAGCCCTTGTACAATGTTGGGAGCACCCTTCAAAAAAAAAAACTATCCCTGTCCTGTACCCATTAAGAACCCTCCAGTACCGTCTCTGGGATGGTGGGAGTTGAAGAATGATTGAACCTTGACTGGGACCGAATCTTCAGAGCGACTGTGCCAACATGAGAGACTTAGGATATAAACAACAAAACATGGGGCATGGAGATTCATCAAACGAAACAAAGGGGCAGTTTCCAACATCATTTAGGGGGATGTAAGCAACATGGGAAACAACAAATCGCATTTTTTGTAGATACCGACGTCTTCTGCACTGGGAGCAGAGGATGTTGCGGATGATGCCTCCTAACAAGTCAGTCATTTGGTATTTGCATGGTATTTTGGCACCACGGATGATCGAAACACACCTGTTGTCTTTCATTTGCAGGGTATATTTTCTCCCACGAAATAGAACGAATCCGGTATGTCCCATTTCCAGAGTATTTTAGCAGTACCATGGATGAGCAAACAAATCTGTCCTTGATTCATTTCCAAAATATTCTCATCACCATGGATTTCATTCTCAAAAAACATGAAGAAATCTGATCCTCAAGCCATTTCCATGGCCATTTCCTTCCATTCAAATGCCATAACCATGACCTCTCTTTGTTCAGATGGGGCCAGTCGGCTCAGGACAAAATTTGGATTCATGGAGGGCTCGGGTTGGGAACGGATTATTACAACGACATGTGCCTGGACGAACATAGCCTGAACGACAACAGTTGCAACAAGTTTCCCCCTTTGGTCATCTGGAACATCAAAATTACCCTCGGTTATTTAACATAGCCATGACAAATGGCCCATTTATAGATGGTTTACCTATTGAAAATGGTGATTTTCCATGGCTATGTTAAATAACCAGATGGTAAACATCAAACAAATTCAAAGCCGTCAAACCAGTCATTGTTTTTGGAACTATTTCTGGTTGGTGGTTTGGAACATGACTGGATTATGACTTTCCATATATTGGGAATGTCATCATCCCAACTGACGAACTCATATTTTTCAGAGGGGTTGAAACCACCATGTAGATTTGCTTGATGTATACTTGATGCATACCAAACAAGGTTCCCAAGACACATACTTTGGAAACGCTCCCAGGGAGCATTGGATGATTGAATTTCACCAATATTGGCGAACAGTTCCTCTTTAACATGATCCACAATCTGATGATAACATGATATTAATGTATATAAATATTATATAAATATTAAAGGGGCTACGCCCCCTGCCGCCGACCCCTGGCCTAGGGGCCTGGAACGTAAGAACAAAGGTTTAGTGGTGACCTGTTCTTGTGTTGGAAATGTATGTGTGTATTTCTCTTCTGACC
>Ga0126342_10008715_pt1 | contig 18174 bp, 17 predicted proteins | sample Cyp1metagenome_FD_92528 | JGI IMG/M metagenome (GOLD analysis project Ga0126342, IMG submission 92528) | Coral microbial communities from Lord Howe Island, Old Settlement Bay, Australia - Cyphastrea 1 metagenome | ecosystem: Host-associated > Invertebrates > Cnidaria > Coral ... | reverse complement strand
TCCTGACCCCATTTTGAGGTAGGAAAACTGGAGATATTTGAAGACACCAACCAATGGTAATCAAGGAGAAATGATCTTTACTACTGAACGAAGTGAGTACTGGCTGGTTGGTGGTATACCTACTCCTCCGAAAAATGATGGACTTCGTCAGTTGGGATGATGATTATTCCCAACTGAATGGGAAAATAATCCAGCCATGTTCCAAACCACCAACCTGCTGGAAATGCTGTCCTGTTTCCAGGGGATGGACAGAAGTGTCGCCAAATCTCACCCCATTCTGCATGAAAGTTTAACACTCAACTGATTGGAAAAGGGGAAATCGACAGGACACCATGGTTAAATTTGCCATGTTTTGTCCTATCCAATTTCGGCAGCCAATTTCTTATTTCTTTGTATCAACCCCATTTTCGGGTTACCCCATCCGGCAGTAAACAAACCCGGTCACCTTTGCGCAAGGCAGGCCGAGGTGTCGCCTTGGGGTGAAATAGAAATTGGGGGACCAGAAGAATGGGAACCAATTAGAATAGTTAATTATATTCATAGTGAATTATTCTATTATCATCAACTATCTATTCATAGAACTATATAGCCGATTAGAATTGACTTGGCGGGAACTTCATAGTCAATTAGGGACAATTATATTAACCTACTAGGGGGTTAATAGAAAGAGTTCGTTTTAACCATGGGAACCAATTGGAACAGGTGGGAACCAATCGATGGTTTTTGCTACTGAGAAGACATCCATTTCGTTTGGGGAATTTCCAGCCATCTTTGATTACCAGAGGCTATCTCCAATCATATTCCATCATCTTCCATCACTATTCCATGATATTCCCGTATCCCATTAATAGTCCATCAATATTACATCAATATATCCCATTGATATTCCATTGCATCCCCATCATATTTCATTATATTATTCCATTATATTCCCATCATAGCCCTATGACATACTGTGGATGGAAGAAATCCTGCACCAGCTGGTAACCAGGAACTCTAAAACACTGTAAATAATGGGATTACAATGGGTTTTTTACCATCTACTAACTGCAGGATTTCCTCCATCCACAGTACCACCAGTTTCAGTTTTGACCTCTGGGGGTTCCGGACCGATGTGCCCGGACTGTCCGACACCGTGCGGGGCCGGCGCTCTCCTCGCCTCAATGTTCCGCTGACGGCGTTCACATGGCTATGGGTCAAAACCCTGGTACCCCTGGTGAACCCCAAAATAGCTGGGATTTATGGATGTTCATCCCACTAAAAATGTATTTATAGATATTGACCCATACCCACATTCTCCACCTCTAACATCGTAACAGTGAAGCCTCGCCTGATGGGCGAGGCCGAGCCTTCAAGTTCGGCCCTGGCAATGCTGTGAATGTGGCCCCGTCTCGAAGGCTCAAAGAAATTGGGAGAAACTAGCCTGGTTTTCAAAACAGCCTAGAATGGGCTTATAATCGGCTTATAAATGTCGATGACTCTTGTACTCATTGAACAAGTCTTTTTTTGTTTTGCTGCCATCCAACAGGTCACAAACCAACTTTTTGATGTCTGAAAACACTGATCCACACCTAGCCAGAACACCCAATCAATTTGATATTTGCCTAAATTGTGACTAAGGGATATATGATGTAGGTATGGGTCTAAAACCAGTACTCCCACAGTTGGATTGTTGAATGTCTGAAATGACTGACCATTTTGGGGTAATGGTGGTTTCTCAAAAAAACGCATCAGTTGTTACGCAGTTTTGACCCAGCCATGGAAAAAGTGGTATCATTCTCAAACATGAAATGAACCTTTTTGGGAACCTCTACTAACCATCATTTATGGTGAGGTCGGACAGTCAAGTCGTTGTAATCTGACCCAATTGGGGCTCCTATTGTTGACCCCAGAAACTGGTCCTCTGAGAATCCTATGGCCCTATGGTTTGGGACCCAACTTAGAGAAACAGCAAAAAATGCCGTGGATTTCTCAAAACACGCGAAAAACGGCTGCACCTTGCAGTTTGAGCGCGTTCCACATCGACTTCCCTCAGTGCCGACCGGGGGATGGGAAAAACACGGCAGAGATGGAATTCCTTGCGCTTCAAACCTATCCATAAAGGGTGGACAACGGTCCACAGATCTTGGCACAGCCACCTCGACGGCTTGGGATTTAAACAAAAAAGGGCCCTAGGCCCTAAGCATATCCATTATACCCATTGGTCAACTGGGAACTATTTCAAACCACTAATGAGTCAATATGAACAATGGCTATGGGTCAGAACTTCCCTGCACCCTTCTCACATCAAAATCGCTGGTAGTTATGGATGGTAAACCCCCGGAAAACGAACATAGGTTTTGACACCCAGCACCAAGCACTGGGTGTCAGTGCAGAGTCGGGTCCAATTCCTCTGCGGTGCCATGTGCACAGGGTTTGAATGGATGTTTAACAACCAAACGCTAGGGCTTTCTGAGTTGAATGAGGTAAAATGATCAAGTTCATTGGAGGACATATGGCATTTAAAATATACCCCTATCCCATCTCATTATACTCGTTGATTTTTCTAGATGTCCCTAGACTTTGGCTTATCACAATCCCCAATAAGATCAATAAGTTTGGTAGTAGAAGTCCCTTTTTTTTAACCTCTCAACCAGGATATTTTTAATGGCTCATATTAAGTGTGTACAGAGTCTACAGCAGTCCTTTTTTGGGTCAACCATAGTCAACCGTTGTGGGATAGTTTTTCCCCCAGTTACCCAATCCCATCATTCAAATGTGACGTTGCGACATGAAGTCGTCATACTTTTTCCCAGATCATGTAACATATGTTTTGGTGGGCTCCAGCAGAATATTTTACTACCAACAAGTTATGCTTTTTTAAGTCACCAGAAAAATCAATACATAGACCACGTAGTCCCGATCTTCAAGCTGTCCTGATTCCCACAACTGGCGGGAAATTTACAGAACCTCCCCAACAAAAAGATCAACACCAGATAAGAAAGACTTTTTGGAAACCTCAAAGAGATCATTGAATGATGACGCATTATCCGCCTATGTTCGAGTGGAACATTCATGTGTTTGGGTACTTGTGTTCTAAAACCAATCAATTGGGTAATATGAAACCATTGAAATCCATTGAACACAATTACCCATTGACTTTCATGACTTCCATGACTTCCATGACTTCCATGACTTCCATGACTTCCATGATTTCCGTATGGCATTCTATAAGCCTTGAGCTTGAAACAATAACTTACTAATCCCAAAGATGAACCATGCTGCCCATCCAACATTGGACGTCCTCAGTGCTGTCTCTATCTCGTTGCCGCTCTTCCTAGGCGCGAAGTTGCCATCCACGAAAGCGGTGGAGTTTGATCCAAGGGGGACAAAACTAGGTATCATGATTTTGACCGATGGTTGTAGCCTTGATCCAATCTTCGAACATGGATGAAAAAACCCTTCGAAATTGGAGGTTGACCGAAGAAATCTGGGTCGTTAAGCCAACAACATATAGCCCCAGCTACAGAGGATTTGAACCCAACGAATGGAGATCATTTTCAGCAACAGAAATGGTGATAAAGACTTGATGATGAGATAAGTTGCCAGCGATTAGTTTTGTCTTGGAATGAAACTGTGCTGTCCTTCGAAAGGACTTCCCAGCAACTAACGTAGCGCAACGAGTCGCGGTTCAAAGCTTTTTGTATTAGCGAGTCATGGGGACGTAACCATCCGGAATCGGGATATAACGAGATATGGAGATGACATGAACATGCGTTGGTTGTGGGTCAAAAGTGTTTTTCAATCACCCAGAAAAATAGATGCTCACTCGGCTCATGCAGCCTCATGCCAGGCAGAAACTTGGTCGATGATTGGGTTTTCTATCATCACCTGAAAACTAGTTTGGAAGCCACCAAAGCTTTTCTTGTCTAAGTCTGGAAGATGATGGTGTTTTTTCCCCCAAACAATGGCCATCTTTGGGTCAGAGGTTTTTTTCGACCAGGCTGATCCTTGGGCGCCCACCGTAGACTCTACACCTGGGCCATGGGATCGGTGGGATCGGGATCCGTGGTTTGACATTTTCTTCATCCTCACCATGGCAACTATGGTTTCTGGGTGTTTCATATTGAACATATATCTGGGTAATATCTGGGTAATATCTGGACTAATATTTCACAAACCTGAATAGTTGGGCCATGAATGGGGATGATTTCCCTTAGCCATGATTCCGCTCGGGAGAACAGGGTTCGGTCGTTATAATTTACCCAGATATATTGAAGGGATTACTGAGCCTTCTGAATTAGTTCTCGATTGGTATCTCGGCACTGGAGAAACTCACACCACTTCGACAAACCAGATACACCTTCCCCAACCTGCACCAGCAATCCTCATGCTGTTGGTCTATTTAGAAGGCCTTGTCAGCAGGTGAGTCGCCCAACAATGGCAAGCCTAGTAGGAAAATGATGATGTCAAATGGGATTTTGGGGTACCTTATTTTCAGACAAACGACAAACCCAGATGGTAATCATGCTCCCACAATCCAGCCCAGGATCAGTTACATGGCGCGATTCCGTGGTGTGACTGGAAAATCTTCGAAACATGAACCAAGATGAACCAAGATGAACCAAGTTGAACCAAGATGAACCAAGATGAACCAAGATGAACCAAGATGAACCAAGATGAACCAAGATGAACCAAGATGAACCAAGATGAACCAAGATGAACCAAGATGAACCAAGATGAACCAAGTAGAACCAAGATGAACCAAGTAACCAAGTAACCAAGTAACCAAGTAACCAAGTAACCAAGTAACCAAGTAACCAAGTAACCAAGTAACCAAGTAACCAAGTAACCAAGTAACCAAGTAACCAAGTAACAACCACAACAACAACAACAACCACAACCTGGTCTTTCTCACAATGATGCGCTCCCACCCAAAAAAAAACATGGTGACCGCGGGGGCAACCCATTGGGATTTCCATCTTTATCGGCCCTGTGGTGAAATGCCCACTTTCAAGTCTCAAAATTCCAACCTTCACTCCTTTTCGAAAAAGCATTGACCTTCGATATGTTTGGATGGTAAAGGTAAATTTGCGTTGACATATCCCATCATTTATTCTTAAATCCTCACCGGTGCTCTCCGGTCATCATAGGACGGCGGGAAGTTCCCCCCAGCAGTTCGATGCCGTGGGATGGAAAATCATGAATCTCCAGCTTTGATCATATCGAGAATTGTTCTTCATCCAATCCACTATCAGACTATGTTTATCCCCAAGCATTGCTAGCATCATCCCCAGTTTCATGGTTTCTTCCCTTATTGGGTCTTGTGGAGTCTTGGTCTCGAAATTCCCGAATTTTTTTTCCCAGTTTCCACATCTTTGGCGCCTACGTGAAGGACCTCGCCGTCCTGGCCAGTTGAATATATATGGATGGTTTAATTTCAGGATGATTTGTGGGTACCCCAATTTTAGGACACCTCCATATCCATATATATATATATGTATATATTGAATGATTGAAATCATGTCCAATGGCCATCCAAATCACAATTTATCGCCAATGGTATTATGTATTGATATGTATTGGACATACAGCAAAAAGTAATCATATGTGTTATCATCGATACATAGCCTTGAAGGGAAGACACTTATTAAGTTTTTCTGGCTTAAACCGCTGTTTAAGATCAATCCCAAGAATGTAGCAGTGTTGCTGAACCCCGGCTTTTGCTGCTGCAATCTTCGGTTTTTGCTGCTTCACCCCATTTATCAATTTTCTGTTGTTTCCATGTCCCTTTCGCGCTAGTCAACACACCACATTTGCCCGTCAACCCGTCCATTTTGTCTCAATTTCCACCAATTTTGGTTGATTCAATTCCCCATGGATACTCTTAGATGCTACATTGCATCCACACTTGAGTGTTTAAGCTGCTTAATTTATAGATCCTAATCAGGATGGCCGCAATATCATGAAGAAAAACTGCAGAGCATCAACTAAACATCTTACGGCTACGAGTAGGGTCAAGAACAACAGCCATCAAAATTGCAGTTTGCCTCACCTGCCAAACCGACAGCCGAGCACAAAAAACAGCAACGGCAAAATGACCAAACATCGCCAGCAATTGCCCATCCTAACAAATCGATCCTACAAATCGATCCTTAAAATAAGATCTTTAAAAACTTAAATATATCATGGACATATTATACACATATCATGCACATATCCTATGTGAATGGCCAATCTTCAGCCCACCAATCCTGGTGTCCCTACACAGCTCTCCTCCAGCACAAAGGATGGCGATGGCACATCCTCGCAGTCGGCGAAGCGATGAACCACCACCTGGTTCAACCGCTGGAGATGATTTACGGAGGAAAAAAGTGATGGGGATTTCACCAAAGAAATAGGGACTTGCCTGACTTGACTTAAATGAATTCTGGGATTCCTGTTGCGGTCATCTTTTGGTTAGTAAGAATGGACAATCATGAACTTACACGGCAAAGTATTGGCTATGTCTATTGCTATGATCACTGCTTCCTCTTACTGATATGATTATATGATTAGATATCCCAAAATAGCTTTGTTCTTTCATGGGTAGAAGATATGAACTCCAGGGTACCTCAAATCATCCAAGTCATAGACCATGACTTAGCATTGAAACCCATGGTGACGACTGGGGACCATTTTCAGAAACCCCCCATATGTCCCAAGCCATCACCTTACAATGGAGTACATTGCATTCCATGATATCCCATGATCCCTTTTTGTTATGATATCTCCATGATAGCCTCAATATATCCCATGAATGTCCCATGAAAAATCTCCCCAAGTCACGAATCCAAGAGGCCCAAGAATCTAACGTGACTTCGTCCACGAAAGCTCGCTTCTCAGGTCTTGGAGTCAGCATTGCCCTGGTGACGTGTTTTGGACGTGACGCTGGGCAGGGGGAAAAGGTATAGCGACGGGAGCAGTGCCAAGAAACATGGTGGTTTCATGGGATTTCATGGGAATATCATGGGAATATCATGGGATTATCATGGGATATATCACGTTTTTGGTGAGAGGTTACTAAAAAATGGCTGTAATCATGGTGAGTTTACCCCCATTAGTTGGGATATAACCTTCAAACTATGGTGATATATCCATTTGTGGCTACAAATGGATATAACCATGGGAAGTTGAGCCCCAATAGGTCGGGACACACACACGAATATGTATATATATACATATACATATACATATACATATACATATATATATATATACATATATATATATATATATGTCTACATAACCCCAATAGTTGGAAAAGCACCGGAAAATGAGGTGATCAAAAACATGATGTTGTTGGGTGATGAATCATTTTTTGGGGAGCTAAGCAACAAACATGGGAATGTATTTAAGAATAAAGGAGGTGATTCGTTTACCCTAGGATAATCACCATTAAATCACCATAAATCACCATCAATCACCATCAATCACCACTATTAATCTATGGTTTGTAAACTGGTGACTTGAGTTTGCTGGTTTGGAATCCCCAAAAGAACCAACCACTGCCTGAAACCGCCAAACCACACCCCGAAAACAACAGAACGAAAAACATCTACCAGCACCAACTACAGTGAATTACCATCAATTCCCATGAATCACTATGAAATTCTTAATTTATCTCAATTTGCTAGGAACTACCATGAATTACCATGAATTAGGACCTCACCAACCATAGAATCCCAACACATTTAGGCGCGCCCCCGGCGTACCGTACGATGCGGCGATAATTTGAAGTAGCCGTCTCCTTGAAGCTCAACCTCAGTGGAGCGATATAAAAACTATGGGGATCTTATGGGGTATACCTGTTTACATGTTATATATATATATGCTATATAATATGCTATATATATATATGTATATATTATATGTTATATATGCTATATGGCTCATGATACTAGTACAACAATAGGATCCACCATCCCCAATTTTACCATAATTGGGTGCTATCAAGCATCAACATATAGGTGGTTTATCATTGTTTTACTAACATTGTAGGTTAGATAATTTACAGATGACACTATGGGAAAACATGGGTGTATGGGTATATGACCCTTTTTGCCCGATATGGGTATCATCACAGCCCCGTGAAGTCATAAATGAAACCCGTGGGATTTATGTGTGTCAAAAAGATGTGCTTCCTCTGTTGAGATCCATGTTGGAAGTATCAGTACCTCTTAAACATGAAACATTGGAACTGGAAATCTTGGGCCGTTCTCAAGGACATGGTTGTTTGGGAAACCCGTTGAAGCGACGAATTTTGGGTGTCCCAACCCATCACTCTCAATCTTTGCACAAGTCTCGCGATCCGGGCGTCCAAAAGGTAACCTGCACACGGCAAGTTTCTTTCCATTCCATATTCTGCTTGAAGCGGTTGGTTTGCAGGCATCACATCATTGTCAAATACAACCGCAATCGGTTTTTTAGTGTTTTGTCTTTAACAAAAAAAGTTTTTTTTGTTTATTGCTGTGAATGACTGCATGGACTAAAGAAAAGGGGGAGTGTTCCTAGAAATGCAACGGACCAATCGGAACTGACTGAATCCCCGCATGAACGGCTGTGCTGAGTTGTGCTGTTGCAATCAAAAAGGGGGAGTGTTATCCGTTTATACCTGACCTGTCATTGATGAAAATCACACCACTGGTTGCTTCGCAACTTTTTCCGGATTCCACTGATTCCACTGGATCATCATGATCATCATAGCATTAGGATCGAACATCCTCCAAAAGAAAACATCTTTGCAAACAAACAAAATCAACTCCAAACCTGGATTCCAGATTTGTTCAGGAGAAAACCTGGATTCCACTGGATCATCATAGCAAACTTCCTCGATTTCTGGAACTGGATTTTCCCCGAGCTTCGCCGCACCTCCCATGACAGAGAGCATAAAGGATAACGCCCAGAGCCCAAACCTTGATGCAGTGATTGTTGAGCATGGATTCTGCTCATGATGCCAACAAGATAGATCAGATCAGATCAGATCAGATCAGAATAGAATAGAATAGAATAGAAAGGAAAGAAAGAAAGATAGATAGATAAATAGACAGATAAATAAATAAATAAATAAATAGATAGATAGATAGATAGATAGATCGACGGTGGTATATATATATATATACATGGTCCAAATATGTATAAAGACATACATATATACACATTGTATATGAGATATAGGTGTGTATATACATGTATAGAAAAGCGAAAAACCATGAGCACATACATATTGGGGATGAACATCAACATGCTAATCTTACTGGGGTCTTCGGACTAGTTGGTCGAAGATCCCTGTCCCACCAGGCCAGGGCCTTCTTGGATTGTGCTGGTCAAAAATCCCACGAAACTGGCTGGTGACTTTTCGAACCAAAGCAAGACAACAAGATACCGAAGAATGGCCCGTTTGGAGGGCCAATCCTTGATACCATGGATGACCATGTTGAATCATGAACTGTGCATTCACCTGTTCCTATGTGAATTACAGTCAATCTGGGTGAACTCAACAGCCGTCCCAGTGGACGCTTCATCCATGTTTCGCCCAGCGGCATCGATTTTGTAAGGATCTGCATCTCCGGAACATCCATTGAAGACCTCCGATTGAAGTGCGTCGAGTTCACTTCGGCCCCAGTTCAGAAATTCATGGAGTTTAGAAGTTTAGTTCAGCTCCAAAACCATTTTTCTGCCCGGACAGGCTTCACAGGGACGAAGATGAATACAAGTGCTATGGTCAAGTTACCATGAGATATTTTCCATTTATGGTCCATGTCGCATGTCATGGGAATTTCATGGGAATCCTGAAAAACATTCCATTAAAAAAAAAAAAACAGTAACGGATTGATGATTCCCATCCCCCAAGATCGCTTCATCTAATACATCTTTTCACCATGGTACATATGCTTTGACGATGACATGTATAGCACCCCCCAAAAAGATAGAACAGTAACATATGTCACATCCTACTGAAATAGTCAACAACTTTTCGGCATCTTGTTGGGGGCTTGCCATGTGCCATATCCATATGATGACATCATATCTGCAACGATTTCCACCAACCCACTGCGGGTCACACCTCCGGAGCCAGATAAGCTTCTGTGCCGGCGTCTGTGACGGTGCGCTCCTGAAACTGAAGGCGGCATGGGTGGATCCCACGGGGAGGTTAGCCCAAACATTCAATTCATGTCTTAGTGGTCAGCAAAAAGATCAGAAAAACATCATGTCATTACATTCAATTCATGTGATACTTGTAACAATCACGCATTTCAAAGAACTATTGATAGGGATTGGGTGTTTCGAATATTCGTTGCATAATCTAGATCGCCATATTTGTTAATGATCTGAAACATGATCTGCAAGATCTGGGGATAAGAATCAACAAAGACGGGAAAATAATCCAACATCATTTGAGAGACCGCAGAAAACGATGACCATGATTGTAGACTGGCAACTGTTGCATGGTGTTGCCATCATCTACTCAGTGATATCTGGTTTGTTAGCATCTAAATAGTTCACTGTTCAATCGGGACATTGTAGAAATCCTTGGCTCCAAATGGTTTCACAATTCCAATGTCAGCATCATTGTCATATCCATTTTCGTCGTGATCCCGTTCTATCCAAAAAACTTGGTTGCGCACCATTTTTTGGTCACAAAAAAAAACATGGCATTCAAAAAAAACACAGCGTAAATCGGATTTACACACATTACATTTTGGATGTACATTAAATACGTTCATGTACTAGCATGTTGTTGGCTACTTTTGGTTGTTAGCTACTTTTCGTTGCATTCCCAATTTTGTTCTTTACTAGGGTTTATTTTTGGGTTTATTCTTTGGTTATCATGGAGTTGTCTTAAAATGGTGATGCCCCAAGTTGTGTCTTTTTTCAATGGAAAAATGGTGGCGAGCCGTTGGATTTCGGGGTTTTCCCCAAAAAAATCACAAACTGTTTGGTCATTGGGTGTACCCAATGAATTACACCATGTTACAACAGTTTTCTTCGGGAAATTACTGGGTTTACCCACCAAAATGATGAATTACAACAGATTACATTGGGTATACCGCATTAATTATTGGGTATACCGCATTCGTTTTTACCTGTCATTTATTAATCTGCAATGAGTGAATTATGGGGTGTCCCACATGTATTATTGGGTTTCCCAATGATTGGGTTATCAATCATTGGTTAGCTTACTATTTCCTAAGTATTTATTGTTAATTATTCTTTATTCCCCAATTATTCGGTGAATTCGGTTATTAATTAATAATTGGGAAACCAAATAATTTTTGGGTTAATTATATTTGATTATTGGGTTACTAACCAAAATCATTGCCAGTTCAAAGTTACGTCGTTAACGATGTTCTTTAGACTCGAGCCTTCGAGGAGACATAGTCAGAGAGCCCAAAGTCCACAATTTTGCACCTGGCCATTTTGGAACAAGAGTTGTGGTCACAGATATTGTTTATACAGATATCATACTTATGTGGGTAAAATATAAAAAATAAATCCACCCGTTCGAGAATGGTTTATACCACCTATTTATGATGAACTTGGGGATTGTTTATGGCATTGTTTTACTCCCTTTTCTGCACCCATCATGGGTAAACCCAAGAATACACCACACTATTGGGGATGGTTTATACCAGCTATTTCATCTGAAATTGGGGGAAGTTTATGGAATTGGGCTTACCAGATTCACTTTTAATAAACCATCTTGTATACATATTATATGTATATATATATATCATATATATATATATATATCATATATATACATATATACATATATATCATATATATATATATCATATATATACATATATACATATATATCATATATATATATATGTATATACATTATAGAACAATGACCTACAACAAAACCCATCTCATGGTCGGCCGCTTCGGCCGACAAAGGTATCACGTGACCACAAGCAAAAACTCCGACCTGTTGTGCGCATCCAAAAGGACATTCTCAAGTTTCAAATCGCGGTGGATGATCTTTTTGCTGTGGATGTAGTGCACCTTGGATGAAGTCTGAAAAATTAGGGACCTTTAAGGATTGATTTAAAGATGTTGAATGGGTTTGTTAGGAGAACATTTAGCCAGCTTTGTGGGATTTCCATGGAAATTTACCAAAAAATGAAAAAACAAATCCCATGTTCTTGTGAAATATCTCCAATATGGGACCCCAATATATAGATCAAATACTTGACCAGGCTTAGTCAACCCCTGGAGCTTGGTCAATGCGGCAGCCACTTTCTAACACAATGGGCACCCCGTCGATGGAAAACGCCACTTTGTAGTCCAGTGCTGATCAAGGGATACTCATTTCAAATCTAAAGCTTGGTTCGAAATGAACATCCTGATTAATCCCTTCCCCTCCATTCATACCGAATGCTTTTCTTGGGGATCTTCATATTCATAGGGACCCCTCAAATCAGACCTCCAAACGCCTCAGCCAATCCAAAGGCCGTCCGCGGGACCAACCGTGAATATTTCATGGCATTTGATTTGGGTGGAATATGATTCGATATCATTCATTTTTCCAGAATGAAGATGACCAAAATCCAACGCATGATTCCTGGATTTTTATGACACAGAGCCATTTTGGACCGACTTCATCCAAGATTGGCCATCTCTGCGAACAACTATGGGAATCTTAGGATCCAATACATAGAGGTACGTTACTATATTTCAGGCCATATTTTGCTGGGATATTCCCTGAAACTAGCTAAAAAATAGGCCAAACATATATGGTAGGTACCTCCAATGTTTATCGGTTCCAATGGCCATTGATATGGCTGGTTTCTATCCTCCGATGATTTCAATTGGTTACAGAACTGCGGCTGGTTGAGAAAACTTCATCCCACGCCGTCCCATTTCTATGATTGAAATTGAAGGCACATCTTGGCACCAGCTAGTTATGGCAGGCTTTGAACATTTGATGGTTGATTGGTTGTCCCTTTTAAATGGCAATTCTATGGGTATACTTCCATTTTCGGACACAAGTATCATGTTTGTTGGGATTGGTTGATGGTTGACACCCTTAAAACCATGTTCCGAAACGAAGAAAACTCAGCTCTTTTCAGCTCCAGGGACGGCCCGGACGATCTGCTTAAAGAAGGTGCGAGCCTCGACGGTTAAGAGCTGTCACCATCGAACTGGAGATTTCCGTGGGGATTTCATGGGACTTAGTGGGGAATTAATGAGGTATACTCCCATTAAATGGGATATTAATGGGGATATCATGGGAATTTTCATGGAGTGATAGAACCTCCAAAAATATTCAACACCATCAGTCACTATGGTCGATGTGATGGAACCACAAAAACTGGGGACTGGCCGATGGGGGTGCTTAATATTCGGGAGATGATAAGATTCATAGAGATAAATGGGCCATCTATACCATAGCCATCTGAAATTATCAGCTATGACACATTGGGATGGTATAGTTATTATAGTTTTCCTATGAAGCTATGGTTTTCCCTATGAAAATCTGAGGTTTCAAATCTATCAGATTGTAAACATGATAAATCTCATATGGAAAAATATTTGCAACTTTTTTGGGGTTTTCGAAGTTCAGGTTTTGCAGATGAACTTGATTGGATGAGGTCCGTTTGCTCTTGGAGAAACCCGAGCTTTACTTGGGTGAATTTCTGGTGACCCTCCGGTAACGTAGCGCTGGGGACATTCCCGATCCAAATGGTGTCAGGGAAAATAATCGAACCACATGTGGAGGATGTTTCAAGCCACGTTACCGGAGGCTCGTTGCGATTCCAACATCATTTCTGGGCCCTTTTTCGAGTGACATCTCGATGAATATGGACTAAACATGACTAAACCTAGGGCCCATCTCTGCCCTGCAAACAGATTTCGACCATTTACAGGACATCAAATACAAAGTGATATCATGTGATATCACTCCTGCATCAACATTGCTGAAAGCCCAACATTTGCACCAAGCGTCCACACGTGACATGATTTTCATCAACCCAACTACCCTCATATTTCTGATGAAATCTCACACGCATAGTCAGTATTTTTCTAGATGAGCACCTCTGTCATCTGATTGGTTTGTTACTAGGGATCCCCTGCTGGTAATAATCCCAATATAAGCAAGGCAGTATAATAACTGTAGTCAAGCATCAGTTGTCCAGCTGACATCCCCATGTTGCTTCGAAACCCAAAGAAAATGATAACTCAACAGCCAAATATCGGGACCCATCAGGATAGCCATTTTCAGTGGGTAAATCCCAGGCAACGACCTCGTCCTCTTCCAGGAAAGAATGCTTCTCCACATAGCCACGCCTCAGTAGCCGTGGGTAGCCGCCAGCCACTGGGCCATTTGAAAAACTTCTGGAAGGAATCAACGTGGGTTCTGAACCTCGACATTTTGGAGTGTTCCCAATTTTTCAGTGAAAATGACAACCTTGGGGCAAAACTGAAGAGCACAACATCTGACACGACACAGTGCAGTTATTATCTGCCAATTTTGGCGTGACTAATTTGACCCCTATACTCCAATGGCGATTGGCATCTCTAGGCACAACCCATTCAATTTGGAGGTCTCATGATTTTTGAGCTATTTCCATGAGCCAGTGTTTGTACTTCAGAAAACGAATGGCACCGAACTGGACAAACTTGGTGAGCTCGGTCGAACATTTTAAGGCCAGTCATGGAATCCAAGAAATGATCATCTCCCACTGCTCGGACCCCACTGTTGAACCACAAAATGGGGCGTTTCCGAAAATGGGGGACCGAAAAAAAAAACAATGTACTACCGACGGTTTCGATCTTTTTGGATGATTTGGGGGACCCCAAATCATAAGAAACCAGCAAGTCTGAATCCGAATGATGAATATGTCACCAATCATAAACTTTGAGCCATAAATCCCACCAAGTTTGGATCACATGGATTTTGCAATAGCCTCTGCACATCCGAGTGTTCTCTGAAAAAACATGGAATGCACTCGGCTCCTGCCAGGAGCAGCATTTATCACAGAATCTACGGAATCTCTGTTTGATTGCCACGGGTATCAACAGATGTTTTAAGCCAAAAAAATAAGGAGATACCCATGGATCCCTCTTTCATGGCTGGATTCCCAAGATCTAATCCATGTGAACATCACCGAATATCAACATCAAACTCCATTTATACAGAGATAGACAATTATCAAAGGTGCATGTAATGTATATATAAATACATAATATATAAATATATATAGACACTACATATATCTACAGATAAACTGTATATGCAAACAGGTATGTTGGGATACGATTGTCACCATGAACCTGGCACAAGCCGTGGGGGTTCGGGGGGGCCCCCCGCCCTGGGACCCTGGGATCTCCAACAGCTCTCCACCGGCAGCGAATTCCATGATGAAACAAATGGAGTCGGGATGATCCGCAACCTCCCAGGAGTCCCAGGAGGGAACCCAAAAATTTTTCAGGACAGGATGCAAAAAACGCTGATTTCAGGATTAAACTACCCATCCAAGGTTGACCTAGAAAAGAAGAAGTGTCTGAAAAATGCGAAAACATGGGGAAACCGTGGGAATTGAAGCATCATTTAATGATGATTTCATGGAATATTGATGGGATAATAGCGGGATATGCCCTCTGCTAATCAGCTCCATGGCTTGCTGGAAAATCATCCATTTAGTTCGATGATTTCCCAGCGAACGAAACTTCCATTTGTGTGGAATTTTCCACTCGGCCACATTTGATTACTGGAGGGTAACATACCTCCAATTTATGATCAATTTACACTGGGACCCTAGGTACCCTAGCTGGTGAATGGGTGGTTATTCCTGGCAATTTCATAGGTTTTGGCCCATGCCCTATGATTAAGCACCGGATTTGAAGGTGTACCCCCAGTAAATGGAAGAATCCATCAAAGGTTCACTGGTTGGTGGTTTTAACCCCTCTGAAAAATATTAGTCCGTTGGGATGATGACATTCCCAATATATGGAAAAATAATCCAAATGTTCCAAACCACCAACCAGTTCAAACCAGTTCATGTAACTTATGGTCCAAGGCGTAGTGCCCCAAGACAACGTTTTTTGGGCGTACCTCTATGTTGGGTCCCTCAATGGGCCAAAGGCATCTAAATCATTGGTTTCCTCGTCAACGCAGACCCCAACTGATAAATGATGAATTGGGATTTGACATGACCCCAATCTGGGTGTGTTTGACTCTCTGCAAAGCCCATCTTTGCCCAGTTTGGAACTTTTCCAACACCGTGAGTTTCTTCACCCAAGCAACGTCTAAGACGCGGATGATATGAGGGTGACGCAAATTTCTCAAGGCCTGGCAGGCAGATCGTATCCCCAGTTTTCTAGCGGTGGTTGAAATCACAAGGTGAAAACATGGGTTTGTGGTGAGCTATAGATAAATGGGATTCCAATGTGCCATGAATCCTGCACTTACCAAACAAGATATGAATCGATATAATCTATATCATATTATACCCTTTTAAGATCTTTTAAGTACCCACTGCAAGCTGAATTCAAATATCTGTTCTACATCTATTCTATGTTTGAAGATACTCGGGATTGTCCGAAAGTAGGCTACCCCATTCCAGCCGTTGCTTAGTCGTCAGATAGCCATGACTTCGGGGTAAATCCCTCATGTTGAAACGCCACCTTTTGGGGGGTCGCTTTTACCTCAGGTTGAAGCCCATTATTACATATGATTACCATATTTGAATATACCGTATTTAAGGAGGTGAAATTAATTTGTTCAGTATATGAATTTGATCATATTACTACCATGAACGGTGAACTAACAAATCGGGGTTGAACCACCCACATTAACCATTTGGATGTTTGAAAAAACCATGGGCCCGCAGGGTGACCACAGCCCAGCCGGTAGTTTCACCTCTTATGAGATGGCAGGGGCAAAAATCAAAGCCGTAGTAACCAACCATTTGTTCCACTCATCATGCTAAGTTGGTGAACATAACTACAATAACTGTTGGGTTCTTTGCGCGTGAAACTCGTCAACCGAGCAGAAACGGGTTGAGCGTGGCACCTGGATCTCTTGAAAGACACGTTGAAGATCTGAAAACTGGCGAAAGCTCTTCTTGGGCACCTGGGACATCGGATGGTCATTGGGCACAGAGGCGGGCGTTTTTTGTATCATCGGATGGTCATTGGATTGGCTTAAGGGAAAGTCTACAGGAAACCATGGGCACGGAGCAGTTTTCTTCATAGCCAACGTTTTTTTTCAGCTGGATAGTCGATATTCCTATAGCAAAAGACATATTCAGGACTAAACTATTCATCCAAGGTTGACCTAGTCTTGCATCATCGGATCAATATCAGATTGGCGGTGGGATATGATGTGTATGTACTGGAACATTGCGTATAGGGTATGACATTGTACTTGAATCAAAGCATGTTTTTTCCAGGGTCAAGGATGCAATCCCCCAAATTGTGGCTATGTTAATAAGGAAATTGATGATGACCCAGTGGAAGGGCTTCTTTCCATCATTTTCAGCTTCCAAACCTAAAGTGTTTGTCTGAAAATAGGCTACCCGGAAATCCCATGGAATTACCATCATGTTTTGTAAGAAACAATATGAAATTGCCACACTTTTTTTTTTCGGGTTGTCCCTATCATTTCCAGCCCCGTTGATGGCAGTGGATCAAGGATCAAGCTATTGGGTCGCTGGGTGCCCGCGCAAACTTCACAGCTGCTGCCTCGCCGGTTTCCACGTGAACACCTGGCCAGTTCAAGCACAGTAATCTAAGCTGCACAACGATTAGAGATGTAGCCTTCTGTCATACATCTCGTATGAACGATATATGTCATTAAGTGTGTAACATATGTATACATATGTATACATATATATATATACACATATGATTATATATATATATATATATATATATTATAATATAATATAATATAATATAATATAATATAATATAATATTGAACAGAGAATTTGGGCTCTTAAATCTGATGAACACTCCTGAGCACTGATCAGCACCTTTTCACTCAGTCAGCTCGAAGGTAGCTGAAAGCACTAAGATGGCTGCAGCACATATACAAACATATATGCTACATGTGACATAGTCTACACTGTACACATATCTGATCACGCCTCCCGAGCCTGTTTAAAAACGGCGCTCCCGTCCAATTATTTGAACTAGG
>Ga0126342_10008714_pt1 | contig 18175 bp, 19 predicted proteins | sample Cyp1metagenome_FD_92528 | JGI IMG/M metagenome (GOLD analysis project Ga0126342, IMG submission 92528) | Coral microbial communities from Lord Howe Island, Old Settlement Bay, Australia - Cyphastrea 1 metagenome | ecosystem: Host-associated > Invertebrates > Cnidaria > Coral ... | reverse complement strand
TGTCGCTAAATAACCCCTCCAACATATGACATTGTTCGAAGGAAATTTGCCACAAACAGAGAGAGAGAGAGAGAAAAAAAAAAAAGAGAGAGAGAGAGAGAGAGAGCGAGCGAGTTGGATGCCAAATGATATGGTAATTGCAGGAAACAGGGCACCACAGGTTGAATTCCCCTCATCGGTTTCGCCCGTTCTGTGAATGTGCACAACAGTATTTGCTTGGTTTACGCCAAGTTTAATGGACTGTCGTGTATGGTCCCAGGTTATCGCTTTTGGGGGGGCCCTCTCGCTTTACAGTGTTTCGAGCACATCTCTGACAAAAAACTCCTGCAATACCAAAGTGGTCTTCAACCATTTTGACCGTGACTCATATGTTTGCAAGGATAGCCCAGCACCAAAGTTTGCAACCCTGCTTGCAAGGCTTCACAGTAGGACTGGTGACTCCAGGGGATACTCTCCGCTTGCCACATGGCTTCATCATGTTTCGCCAATGACATCGCTAAGTTGGATAATAGATCATCTCCCATTTTCAAACAAACCCATGTATCATATATCATCAACTGCAGTAAAACCCTAGTTGTATCATACCGTTAACCTATATATTATCATATCATATATCATTTTTGGGGGGTATCCCTAGTTTCGAACCAACCCATGTAGCATCAACAGCATCTAACCCCTCGAAGAGTCACGGCTTTGCCAAACGCAAATTTCGCGCGTACAGAGCTGAGAATCATTGAGGCCCTGGGACCTGAAGTTGAATCCAAGGGCCATCACTTCTTGCGGCCCATGCCCATGAAAGTGAAGCGAGAGGCCTCCCAGTGTCCAACATCTTTGAAAGTTCCCAGCGATGGCAGAAGATGGCAAAGTCAAATTCGAAACCACCCAGTCCAAAGAAAACCTGTTGAGATCCAGCATCCCATCAGTGGCCTTCTTGGTGGCAGCGGCTGCAGCTGCCTGCGTCAGAGACCCACTTCCTCTGTTGAATCCACACCGAACACATATTGCGATCCCTGGGTTTCTCTGAAAATAGGGTACAATACCCCAAAATCTGGGTGGTTCATAATTTTCCCCATCAAAATGGCTATTCATTGATGGATCTATTTGGGTACCCTTGCAGCCACAAAAAATATTCCAACCCAAAAAGAATTGGAGTCTCGAGCCTTCCCAGAGCTAATCCCGGAGCTGGCGCGCTGCACCTGGACAATTCATCAGTACTCCCTTCACCATAAAGTACTCCGCCATAAAACCATGGTGGATGTATAGGGGATGAAAGCACATATTTGGGACCAGAATCGAGTTATATCATGTTATGGTCCAAATATGTGTTATCATATCATGATATCAAACATCCCATCATATCTGCTATATAATGTTTAACTAATATCATGTTTGGATAAACCAAGAAATCACACCATTGAGACCATATATCATCCCATCCCCCTAATATCAAACAGCATTGGCTGCATTCCCCATCATTCTTTTATTTTCCCTGGGATGGGACTAAGTGTGGTCGTTGGTGAAAAATCTACTTTCCAACTGCCTTGATGCTACTACGTGTGGATTGGTTGGTGATGCAATTCCAGTGGTTGATATGAAATGCTCCAATAGAAGAGTTGTTCACGTTGCATCAAGTAACTATTCCCCTTGAACTAAAGCTTCTATATGTGAAATTCGAGTCTGCTGGGAGCTGCAAAACGGATTTATGCACTGATCGCATCCAAACATGATGTTTTTCTCAGAATGAAAAAGCCATATGCATGTGGCTAGGTGCTTAATTTTGTGACAACTCACCTCCCAAGTACAAATCTCCGTCTATGTCACCATTTGATTATGCCCTACATCGACCTACGTCCCCCATTTCCGACCACCCACTCCAGCCGCCTGCGGAGCAGAATCTGCCTTCACTGGTTGCAGAAATGGAGCTGTGACTGGGGTTAATTCGAGAAATTCCAGGCGTTCTTTCGCATAGGAAACCAGTGTTCTTATCATCCAAATGAACAGTGTCCCTAAAAATCTGATCTGGCAATGAAGGGAGTTATGTCAGATATGTCATCTCATCCCCCTTATATCAAACATCATTGGTTGCATTTCCCAATATTTTCCATCATTGGTTGCTACATGGCAGTGTGTCCAAACCTTGTACCCCTGTAGTTCACATCAAAATAGCTGGTAAATGGATGTTCATCCCATTAGAATTGATAATAATAGGATATAATAGGTATTGATCCATAGCCACATGTTGTTATCCCCACTCTTTTGATCATCACAGCTCCAAAGCGCCACCGAGTTGGTGCTAAAAAGCGCCTTCTGCGGGGTGTCCGAAGCCGTGGCGTCACCCTCTGGCGCCTGGCATCTGGAAATCCCACAGGCGCCAGTGGTTGTGATACCCGGCCTGGTAATGACTAACAAATAGCTAGTGAAAATGGTGATTTATAGATATTTATAGTGAGCTTTCCCATGAAAAAAAGGTGATTTTCGATAGTTATGTTGCTGTTTACCAGAGGGAATGTTCTTCCAAATCTGCTCCAAATGACCATCAACTTTCTGAAGATCAGATGGGCCGACGTTCAGAAGGCATGTTCGATGTAACCATTAGAATCAACCCAGTGCTTCGGGGTCTTTCATCTTTGAAAGAATAATGTGGTAAAGCCAACAGTGACCCTTCACTTGAGGAGGGTTCAAATCATTTGGGATGTTATATGGTTTAGGTTTGGGGCATTAATTGATTTTGCCAACAATCACCAACAATAGTTGGTTCAATATGTTGGAAAACAACCATCATTACTCACGGAAGGAATGCCATACTTCTGGCATTTCTGCATCATAATTAAGCATCATCACGTCTTCCTCACATCGTTGTTCACTTGTAGAATCCTCCAAAAGAAATGGAAAAGTGTTTCCAGGAGGCTATAAAATCATGGTTCCTTCATAGTTTCGGTCCCATAAACAAATGCCATTAAAAAAAGACAAAGAATGTCATTAAAAAAATAAAATAAAACAAAAAAATGCCATAACAATCAAAAAAACAATAAAAATCACACAAAGACCCGTCAAACTAGCACAAGAATGCACAAACTCCCATTCAAAAAAAATACATAAAGATAGCGCCGACAATGATATTCCCGACATCACCATCCCATCCCACTCACAGTGGCCTTAACCTGGATCTGTGGTGTGGACAGGGTAGCTTCTGCGCCGACGCTCCTGGGAAAAACAGCAGTGATGTTTCAGGTAAACTTGGTGAGTAATATTATATATATATATATATATATATATATATTAATATATATATATATATATATTAATATATATATATATATACTGAGTACATAATAATGTAGGTGTATATAGCGGAAATGATACAGGTACTTATACATCATAATTCATAATCGTCATAATGTAGGTGTACAAATTTGGTGCGGAATGTCATACAGGAGTCTAACTGTCTAACTGAAATGATTTCGGTCAAATTATGCAGGCGAATAAATTACATATCATGGCATTGTAGATTCTCATCTGAAAGTTCATTAAACAAAAAAAAAATCAGAGTTTATGTAAATCACAGTAAATCACGGTGATTAACCAGTGTCAAATCCTTTTACCACTTTTAAGCCCAAAAAAATCATGGGCAAAACGTGGCCACCTCCATCCCCTTGAAACCCTCCTCTGTCGCATCTCTTCCTCCGGCGCCGCCGGACCTTCGTCGTCCTCCCAGGCCTCATCGGGTCCTGGGGGTACGGACAGCGCGAATAAGTCGAGCAACAAAACCATGACTTAGAAAAAAATGGATAAAAATGGAACATATCCAAGAATGGATTGAATGACTGTCACAAAATGAGGTATAGTTTCTGTAGCCAACACTGATTGATTGAATTGAAATTCCCATTTTCGGGGGATACTGATTTGATCATAAACACATCCACCAGTTGGATCATTCTTGGTGGCCCGAATACAGCTCAACTCACACATCTGAAACTGAGACGTAGATTGGAAAATGGAAACTATTTCTGGGTTACTATCATGTTATATCATTTTGGAAGCTGGATATAACACGATATAACCATATGTTTTGAACAACAAGGAACAACTGTTTTTTTTTGCAAATGGATATCATGATATTGTGTTATATATCATCCTGTTTGAACCCGTTTCTTCCTCGTTGATGGCTGCAGAAGTGGCACCCCAAGGGAGTCCCAAGAGTAAGTTCGCCGGTCCTGAGGCACCTCCAGGAGTGGTCGCCGCCATGTGAGTACCTCGCTTCCCCGTTTCGGCTTTCAACGGAACCAGAAATTCCTCCAGTGACGTGATGGTGACATAATCTCCATGAAACCTCCAGTAAACTTCCAGGGATCTCCATGTTTTGACGGTGGCATACCCCATGTTTTGGTGATATCATGTGATATCCCCCTTGATTGTGGTTGAAGCCCCTCTTTCCGTGAGCTAGATCAATGTTTCCAAGACCTAAACTTAACACAGAACCTGACTTCTCGAGTTCCGAAGATACGTTCAATGTTGGATGTGGCATGAGTTGGGTCCCATGCTAAGAATCCAGAAGGATAGCCAAATCCCCATTACTGAGATGATATAAATCATACAAAATCTGCATTTGTAGGTACTTTTTTTCAACCCCATGTTTCATGGCTAAAGCATGCTAAAGCCCTATATATCCCCCATTTTTGATGGTTAAATCTCAAATTCTGATATCCCCCATGTGGATATATCCCCATCAAAAATGGGATATCCCCATTAAACCCCCCTGGTTTGATGCCCCACCGTGGATACCCTGAGCTCCCCCACTGGCTGCTGCGGGCGACACTTCGAAGCTTCCACCCACGGCTGCTGGGCACAAAGCACGGCTCACGGCGACTCGAAATGGTGGTTGGATTGGACCAGGTGTACCCTCTGGTTATGTCAAAATAGCTATTGAAAATGGCAATTTTTAGTAAGTTGTCCCATTAAAAATTGTGTTTTTGTTCATAGCTATGTTAGTTTACCAGGTGTGAGATTTGACAGAAGAACTAACCATCAGTTTAACCCATCAACTAGAGCTATATCCTCCATAAACCCAGCCAGTTAAACAGCAGTTATAAGATTTCATAGACAACTATTACACTATACTTGGCCAATCAATGGTCAAAAATGCTCGAATTTCCCCAAGGATTTCATTCAACATTGGTTTTAAAAATAGAAATGGTTCTTCCATTTCGCCAAGTTTACTATTATGAATCCTGTTTTTTGGTGAAGTGTAGTTCCCTATGATTAATCCGTTTCACTATAGTTCCCCAATTGGTCAAGTGGTTGCGGGAACCCCCACTGGCCAAACCTCGCCTGTAGAGGCCATCTGCACCTCCAGTTTCGTGGTCGTTGGGGTCGTTTCGCCTTCGGATTTCTTTCAGCGTCGCAGCCAAAAGAGCTGGTGGATGTGAGAAAATGCCACAAATCTCTGGACAAAATCCCACAAATATGGAATTTCTATGGTATGTTTGAGAGTTTTGAGACTTTCAATGATGGTGGACTTGAAATTCAAATTAATTAATCCAAGCTATAGTTGGAAATCAAGCGCATGAAATTTCTTGATCCTGATTTCAAATGGGCTATTCAATTCTGTCTCGACACATACGCGTGACACGCCGGACCTGAGAGTCTCCCGGTGAGATCACGGATGACCCTTCTGTCTTCGTCGGGAACATCCCAGCGGTTCACTTTATAGGATTATCACCATACTGTGATGGATAAAAATGTGAGGCGTTGGACTTTCAGGGGTAATCTTACTGTATAACAATTTCATGGGGATAGCAGGGGATATTTAGGGATATACTGGGATATTTTGAAATCCCCATTAAATCCTCATCTATAAATCCCTATATCCCCATGTAAAAATATCCCATACATCTTCTCGTCATGCACAGGCCTATATTTCAGAAGTCACCTCCCTTGACACTCGAACTTTTGACCACTCAGAGACCCGACCTGAAAGTCTCTGCGACTGCGCTTCCGCTGGAACGCCTAGGCCAAGTGAAACAAATTCATCGCTTCAAGTTGATATTCAACCAAAAACGGGATGGTCAAAGTATCAAACCTAGCCATATTCCGAAAATTCAACGGCAAAACGTGGGAGAATCACCAAAAGTCAGCCTTTCAACCAAGAATTGGAGAATGGACCGTCCCCCACGCCACAGAGTCTTTGCTTCGGATGGGCCGGGTGAATTTGTCAAAGATCAGCTACCATGCTCCCAGTAGGACTCATGGCTGCAGCAAAGTGGCAAATATGATGCTGGAATTTCTGTGCTTCAAAGTCTTCAAAATCCATCCAGAATCCCAATTTAATTTAACTATCACTATGGAATGATTGCCGAAACATCCCAGGAAATAGTGATAGTGAAATTCCCATCAATTCCCACAGGTTTCCCATGGCCCTGAAATGTCAAAACCCACTGCTGGACTCAGCGCCTGAGCGCCTCTGCGACTCGGCCGGCAAGCCTGGCTGGTTCCCGTTGGGGATCCAGGTTTCACCATCCTGAAATGCACCTTAATATGGTACGTAATACATCGTAATATCGGATGTAATGTGGGATGTCTACGGGATTTAATACTGTATGGGATGAAATGAATTGGTATATATACAATTATATACATGCATGTATATACTGGCTATAGAATGGGATAAATGAGTATTCGATAGACCCACTTTCTCACGCCCAGCAAAATCAAAAAGCTGCCCCTACAAAGGCACATACCCAGTGTATGTCTGCAAAGTTACTTCTCCAAGGTCTTCGGAACCTCCACTCCCTAAGTCATGGCTGGACTGTCCTGTCTTTCGGTACACCTGTTGGGAATGTCATCTCACATGGCAACCTGAAAATTCGTGTAAATGGCAATCCATATGGCAGTGTGTCAAAACCTTGTACCCCTGGTGAACATCAAAATAGCTGGTAAATGGATGTTCATCCCCCTAAAAATGGTATTAATAGGTATTGACCCATACCCGTATTGATCCAGCAATTGCAGCATTCATGTTTGTTGCTTCTAAAGTGGGCAATTCCGAAATGGATTCACTATGATTCACTCTTACAAGTTCACGAACAATACTAGAGGTGGAACGGTGGAATTACTGTTTCCTGGGAAACCAAATCCGACGCTGGTTGATTCCACTTCGGAAAATCTCATTCACTTTTGGCACGTACATCGTTCTCGATCCCATGTTGGGTGTTCCTGTGTTTATTCAATACCCCTGTGACGAACTGCAGCTGGTCTTTTTGGACATCGCCATAGGAGTTTGGCCAAGGCTAAGTGCTTGAGAGACTCCAGGCTCACGGCTATAGGATGTCCCACAAGCAACTACCTGCTGCTGGCAGTTGAGACGACAAATCTGGCGCAACTTACAATCGGCTTCGCGGAAACGCAAAGACCAACGGGAAACCTGGAAAATATTTCATGCCATTTCATGCCATTTCATGCCCAGAAAACCTTATCTGTCACTGCCAGCAGCTCCGACTCCATCGCCACTCCCTTGAGACTCCAAGCTCACGGCGAGGATGTCCAAGCGGTGCGGCTCTGGGGCCGTTACCAACTCACTGGACGAAGGTCGTTCTTTACGCAGGTGTCACTGGTGGTTCACCGTGCCGCATGACGGCATGAAGACGCATGCAGTGTGCAGAAAATGTGCTTGTTTGCTCTATCCAGCTGCTACAGTCTGAACTTGAACACATTCCCAAGCCCCCGATTGGGATGATTGCTGATTGCTGCGGTCAATATGTGGCCTAGTTTTTTGTTCCCGGAATTTCTGGCTTCTACATGCAAATCATTACAAATCATTGCAAGTCCCAAGTCCGGACTTCTCTCCCCCGTAAGCAGGTTTTCCATGGTTTTCCGGGCTAAGAATGTCCAACACTTAGAATTGATTTCCCAAAGACAGAGATTTTAAAAGTCTGAAATGACTATCATCCACCCGATCTGACTCTTCTGCGTTCCCCAAAAATCATGGGTGGAACTCATCATCTGTCAACAAATCCGATGAAAATTCAGCGCACCAAGGTGATCCTCCCATGACTTGCGTAATTTCTTCGCTTCAGGGGGAGTGTTGGCCACTTCACTTGGACTCCAAGCTCACGGCGAGGATGTCCAATCAGAAGCTCTTGCTTCAACACCCGGCTGTGGGACATCAATAGCTTTGGGGCCCTCTTTACAGTGCATGGAGATGCATGGACTGCAGAGACATTGAAGTTCAAAAGAGCAACCAGCCAGGCAATACCAGATATGTAACTGTCCGTTTTCACAGAGGTGTCGGTGGTCTACAATTTGGTTGACAGGTCTGACTATAGTATTACTAGCCAGCACCCTGCTGAGTAGAACTTAGGGGCAAGAATCAGAGGCCACATCTACATGGGCATGTGTCATACTTGGGATATCTCAACAAGAACTGCAAAGGTCTTACACTAAGATCAAACAGTTGTCAGTAGTTCAGTCTTCAAAGTTGTCTCATCCCCCTATATGGAAAGGGTCGGTTTCGAACATTGCCAAATTGCACTCACTTCGTGGCCGCTCCAAAGCTCTCGTCTGTACAGATCTAAAATGGTCCTACCACGCCGCCGAGCTCGTCGGATAGGATGGGAAGCCCACGTCGGAGTCGGTGCGGATGCCGGACTCGAGGACCAGCAGCGGTTCATCTTCCTTGCTGTCACGCAACTTGTAAGAAAGTACACTTGATCTTCAGATTGGTCCATGCCTGGCATTGTGTTATCTTTGTTTACTTCGTCATGCATTTCTTTCATATTATCACCCGGCTTCCAAGCAGGTTTCAAGTATGATAATTTTGCTTAACTGGCCTGACAATCACAAAACCTAGCTTTCCACTGACGAACTGGCCAAAGCGGTGGTCTTCAACAATCATGTAGAGAGGACACATCATTTTTAGTCATGTCCAACAGAGATAGGGAAAGAAAACAGTTCTAGACCTCCAAAGCTGACCGAAAACCATCACAGAACCAGGTGTCATCCATGTCTTCGTCTTGATCCGGCGTATCGCCAGGGCCAGACGATGCTGCTACTGGACCTGCATTCTTCTCGCGTCCTTTCTCAACTGGGCGAACTTGCTGCAGCTTCGGCCGGCTCTTGCAACAAATGAGGCCTTAACGTTGTTGCAGTGCCACCATGAAACTTGAGTGACAAGCAAGGACCCAACGGCTCTCAACAGGAGTCTGACCCAATTACTAAAAACACACGCTGGTTTGGTTCGACATGTTCACCTCGCAGTCTCTGGGTCGATCAGGAGTATCCCCCGTGAAACCACTGAAACCAATATGTAATGGATCTAATCCACCCCGTTCTTCCATCATTGCCCCCCTGTGTCCCCAGGGACACAAGGCTTTGGAGATGGCATCGTAATCCGATTGCAGAGCCAAGATGTGGTCGGTCTTGGTCAGTTCGTAGCCTGAGAACGGGGCGGAAGAGAGGCACAGGACATGGTACGTATGAGAAAGGGAACCGGTAAACGAAAATATGTTGTGACTCCAAGTGACTCCTGAAAAATGAATACGGAATAGAATATAATAGAATGGCCCTGTTGGTGTATTTGATGATGGGGGTTCATCATAGATTCAATGATGTCTGCAAAGACCCAGCCGAATCTCAGTCCTACAGGGAAAGCTGAGATATGGTGCATGCTGACTCTGTCTCATTATTTTGAAAGGAATTCTGGGTGTCCAGTGCGTGGCAAAAAAAACTAACCAGCCATATCCAGCACGATTTTTAAAAATCCAAGCAGCCACGCTCCGACAGCGCCTGCAACTCAGCCATCTGCGTTTCAGTGATTGGGACGAAAAGTGCTTTGACTGGATTCCTTGGTTGCAGTTGGAGGGGCAGTTGGAGGGGCTGGCTGCTCATGGTGCCTGAAAACAGTGTGCAGAAATACTTAGCTGAGTATGCTGGGTAAAATGAGTAAATCATGGTAAATCTGAGACCTTCGACAAGAAGATCGAACCACATTTTCCAGTTCCATGCTGGCCTTGCTTTGTTATTCCTGCAAAACAAAACGAACCCAATCCTGTTTCGACCCACTTCCCCTGCCCACCGTTCCACTCTTAGAACGTCCCAAGTTTCCAGTCCGGATCCACCTCGCAACCGGCCTCTAAGACCCGCCGGTGCAACTGCCACAGTGGCCCGGTGGCATCCAACAGGACCCGCATGACGTGATCTGAGGTGGCCATGCGGGTCAGCCGGAACCTCAGATGAAGGCAGCAGACTGGTTGGAGACTGGGGTTTCATGGGGGTTCACTGTTTTTCAACTGATGTATTCCGACATACAAAACTCACAGCCGCTGCCAAATCCAATGAAGATAAATGAGGTGATTTTACAAAATCTGCGTTCAGGACACACGGCTTCACCCTTTGACATGTGCCGCCCATGAAACTGGAGATCTCTGCCACTTTACAGGGCCCGGTTTCGACTTGTGACAAGGAACACGCAAACGCCATCCATACTCAATACTGGAACCTGATCCCGGCTCAACTGCAAAGCGGTCATCAGATCATCATGATGATCCATAGTCTTCGCGTCAGGTTCCGGCGGTTCCGATCTCGGCTCCGGCAATGGTGTGCCTCGGATGACGGAGGGTGACGGGTCTGGGCACAACACGTTCGAGGTTGTGTCCTGCGCAACATGTTTTACACTTTTCACAGGAGAAAGCCAAGGCTTTGGTAGAAGAACGCTCCCGAAGGGAAAGAAGAAGCTTTGAATTTATAAGTTAGAATACTGCTTGATAGAGGGATCTGCAAGGTAAAGTTCCATCAATCTGGCCGCCTGGGATGTCATAATATGTTTCACAACTTTCAATAAATAGGCAAACTGCATGTGCAAAATGACAAAAGGATACAAAAGGCATGCCATAGAGAAAAAGCTGATCTACTGGTTTGTTCCTGGACATTCGAACCCTCCTCCTTGACATCCAAATCTGCTGAAGAAGTCGTGCCATCTCCTTGCGCTGCAAGGACCTCCAAGTATGGGTCCCAGCCCTTGACCTCATCCCAGAGATCCAGCTGATCCAAGATCTTGGGAGTTTTCATGGAGAAACCCAAGATGTGGTGGACCAAAGCCCTCGGAACGCCTCTGGGGTGGAACTTTTTCGCCAAGGTCTGGTAGAGGGCGATCCCCTTCTCGACGCCTTCGCGCTTGAAGGAGTTCATGAGAAATGCACGTGCCGCAGCAGATGCTGCGGACTTGCACTCAGAGGCTGAACCGAAACCCAACTCGCTCTGCAAAGCCTCCAACCCATCTCTGCGAAACGCCAGTCTGTGCAAGGCCAAGCCATCCACCCTCAGTTCGACACCAGCGGACGCAAGAGCACTGGCACATTCCTGCTGACCACACAAGACCGCCAAGTCCAATAGACTTGCATCACAGCAGCGTTCTCCTCCAAACACGTTCGTCCAGATGTACTTCAGATCCCAGCCTGCCCTCAAAGCATTCTGGACTCTCTGCGCCGAAACGCTCCCCCTCCACAGGCCATCCTCACGGATCTCACGGGTCAGAAACCGACCACCCGCCATCACGTCGCAGGATGGCCACTGGTTCTTCTCCGATGGCAAGACCTGCTCCAGCTGCTGCCAGTCCTCTGGCTCGAAGTCTAAAGGCAAAACTCGGAGAAGCGGAACCTCATAATCTACGAACTTCACAAGGACACCCTCAAAATCTGCGCCTGCGCATAGTGCGGCAGAAAATCTGGATACCCACCGGGCCAAGTCTGCGAAACTCCAAAAGTCCTCTGTCCTCCACCGGCGCAGCGGCCGAGCTTGGTAGGTCTTGGCCAAGTTGGCCGCTGCCGCGACGTTGCCACACAAGATGGCGATGTCCAGCAGCCGCGCGGCCGCTGCATCGGACATGGCGAAGAGGAGCGTCTTGGTGTGGCTAGATATGTCCAGGATGCCCCTGACGAGGGGCGTCTCGGCTGCCTCCCATGCAGCCTCTGAGGCATCATCCAGAGTCGCATCGCAGTCCTTCATCCAAACGCCGTTCTCCGTGGGGAAAGCCCAGCAGCAGTAGCTGCAAGTCTTCCAGCCATTGCAGGGACACCACTCAGACAAAGGTGCAACATCGCTGGCGTCTGGCAATGCTCCCAGGTGGTGATCCTCCAAGGTGCATCCCGTCACACCATGCGAAGCCAATGCCAGGGCTGTGTCCACATGGCCAAACCGCACGTAGGCTACGGGCAAAACTCGGAGAAGTGGAACATCATGATCTATCAACCTCACGTAGACACCCTCAAAATCTGCGCCTGCACATAGTGCGGCAGAAAATCTGGATCCCCACCGGGCCAAGCCTGCGAAATGCCACATCTCCGTTGCGTCCCACCGGCGCAGCGGCCGAGCTTGGTAGTTGGTGGCCGCCTCGACGTTGCCACACAAGATGGCGATGTCCAGCAGCCGCGCGGCCGCTGCATCGGACATGGCGAAGAGGAGCGTCTTGGTGCGGCTGGAGATCTCCACGATGCCCCTGACGAGGGGCGTCTTGGCTGCCTGCTGTGCAGCATTGGCCGCATCATCCAGATGCGCATCCCAATCCTTCATCCAAACGCCGTTCTCCACAGGGAAAGCCCAGCAGCAGTAGCTGCAGGTCTGCCAGCCCTCGCAGCCACATGTGAAGCAACCATAATCTCCAGCATCTCTGGCATCTGGCAATGCTCCCAGGTGGCGATCCTCCAAGGTGCATCCCGTCACACCATGCGACACCAAGGCCAGGGCTGTGTCGATGTGGCCGAACCAGAGGCAGAGGTCAAAGAGGTGTGCGGGGCCCCATTGAGAAGGGACCAGTTCACCCAAGGACTCCTGGAAACTGCAGGGCAAGAGGTAGAGGTAACAAACAGTCCTTGTCATCTGTCATACCTATCTTTGTTGGTAAGCAGTTCAAGACGCTTAAACCACCCCGGAAACTCTTAAAAGGATGGTTGGAGCAAAACTGAATTCAACTAATTCCATCTTTCAACCGTGAAATGAACCTGGCCGCCTTTTTCTTCTTGGAAAACCACACCCAGCTGCAACCTGTCAACGCGTGAAGAATGCAACTCGTGTGGCTCCTGTTGACCTTCCAACAAAGCTTTCGCCACGTGGAACTCTTTGATTCCCATCACCTTCGAGCTGGCATCCTCCTGGGAGGGATCATGCAACTAGAGAAACCATCAATACATGGATCCTGTTTTGAACTCATGAATCAAATAGTCATGTTATGCCATGTCTAGTATACATGATATAGATTCATATGTGCTATATGATGATATGTGTTATATGTGTATGTAGCCCAGGACTCATTGTCATGGAATATGTGATGTACTGAACTGGTCCGTCGTGTGGTAGTGATGATGATGATGATGATCATGATCATGATGATGATGATGATGAGGAGGAGGAGGAGGATAACTGCTGACATGGAAGTTAAAGCGGATGCCAATCGTCAAGACGAAAGGCAAGTGCCTGTTCCTGCATTGAAGGCATCTCATCCAAACACCAGGTACAACAATAGCATTGCGCACTTTGAGGTTCATCATGCCACCCATTTCCATAAATCTTGTCCCAGAAGGGGTCCTGCTCTGCGTCATAGATGACCGAACTGCTCAGATCAAAGCCAGCCATCGCACGAACTCTTCGGCAGTCCGCTGAAGGACCAAAAATCTGTGAGCCGAAGTTGAAGAGATCAGAACTTGGCGGTGGAAAGTCACCATGGAATGGTTACCTTTCAACGTTGGGGATGATCACAGCTGTGAAAGAAACAAAACGAGTGAAAGAGTGTCAACGACAAGGCATGCAGACAATAATCATCTATACTTTCACAACAACCGTTGCTCTTCAACGTCAAGATCTCACAAGACGTTGGGAACGTGAAAACCATCGTGGAACGTGGTGGAACGTGGTGGAACAGTAGCAGCATCCAGAGGCCGTGCCTGACAGTCTGTGTCGCTCTGCTTCGGCCGGTGGCACACCTTTTTGTGAGAAAACAGGGCAATAAGAACTGTTCCTCGGAGTTACTCGCAGACATCTCGCAGACTGCAGAACCATGTGCTATGTAAGGCGGGCTGGCTGGTACCTTTCGACAGAGGGATTACGACGGACACCTTTGATGATTCTCTCTGCAAACCCTGTCCGAGTCCCATCAGCCTGGCGAGAAATCATAGTTCAAACCACTGGCATTGTCAAAACATTCATGGCTACTCTGATCCAACACCTTGGGAGCCTCTGCGCCTGCAAAGAACCGTCAAAAACCACTGCTGTTAGACACTTGACGTGGCTACGGGTATCAGTTGAGATACCCGGTAAAACTCGAGTTGTTGTTGAAACTTGCAATATCCAAAGATCGTTGTTCCCGAGAGGTCTGAAGTTCTGCCCCACGGCATACAAAGAAAGCCGGCGCCCCACCTGAGAGTCGCTGAGATGGCGGTTCAGCTGGCAAGCCTCGCGTTTCGTTTGAAGGTTGCAAATTGGATCACAAACGGCAAGCAGCAAACACCCACAACTGGCAAGGTCCGGCACAGACAAGCCACCTGAAACTGTACGTTGGGCAAAAGTATCTGATATACCATCTTGCACTGCAAGGCAGCGTAAGATTTCTTTTCTCCAACTGTCACTTTCACTTTCACTGCGGCCTTTCCTTTTTTCAGACTCCGCTGGACCTATCGCAGACGCTTGAGACTCCGAGCTCACGGCCCGAATGCCTCAAAGGCCTTGATGAGGCAGCGCTGAAGTCACATCACGGGCGCTGGGCCACTGGCGTTTGATGGGCATGATAGGCACTATCGCGGCTGTGGTAAGGAAGACTGACTTGGAATATAGGCGGAAAAAGATTTATACATGGAAGTGATGGTGGCAATTCTGGCAAAACAAACGCATGCAGTCAGTACAAATTATTGGCAGTTTGGTGTGTCAACCAACAACACAATTGAGTTTAGGTTGTTTTCTTCAATGAAAGCGCTATGCTTTGGAAGAAAAAAGTGCCATGACTTGTGAACTGTAGCTTGTTTCAGTCCACCTAGTTTGTAGACTACATGACACTCTGCTAAAATTACATTTCTGACATCTTCCAACTCACTACATGCATCTATATGCCACATATGATGCGACGTTACACCAGTGGCACAACTGTGCTGTTTTGTTGCGCTGAAGCAGCAGGGGGTTCAGCTACCACGTTGCTTGGACTCCCAGCTCACGGCCGGACCCAACAAGCAGCTGCCTCCACCCCTGGCTGCCGCCACAAATTCGAGGCAGCGATTTTGAGATCAAGTTGAGATGCAGCTGGCGATTCTGGCAACAGAAATCGCATTCAAAAACTCTTCCCCCAAGTGTTCAAAAGACAGCTTGGACATCAACACATCCATAGCCGCAAAGCCCCCACTTCTCACTTGATCTGCTGCCACTGGGAGAGGTTTCATAGATCTTCCAGCCAGTACAAGGCAACCACAGATATATGGACATGTTATGACATCTTTCAAGCAATCAGCCATGCAACCACTATAGGTTTGGTAGACTTGGAGATCTTGAAAGTCAAGCCAATGCACACTCCATGCAAGATTTAACTTGGCCTCATGACTGGACGTAACCACAGGCCCCTGAAACCTCACGTCTATACAATAAAAATGTCATCAAATGCCCCACTGAGCCGTTGAGCTTGCCGGGTGCGATGGGAAGAAATGGTCAGAGGGTGTACCCGAGATGCCCAATTCAAGGACCAGCAACTCTTCATCTTCGTTCAGTTCCTCAGCTCAGATGTCAAACATTCAAACGGAAAAGGCAGAGATAGTTGCACAGTTCAATCATGATAATCATGATCCAATGTGTCGCGATGACATGGGCCCCAAGAAAATATGATCTTGCAGATTCTCGGACATGTTAGATTTCAAGGACAAGGAAGAGCCAAAATGGACTGCCGCTCACCAATGTAGTCAAGTCTTGTGTGAACTTCCCACGGGCCAGCCTGAGAATACCTCCGAACGGTAAAACCAGGGTGGATCCAGGCCATGCACCACCATTCCAATCATTGGCATTGGACATACACCAAATGTACCAGAACAAACACTGTCTTCGACCAATTGAATACAACAGACTACACCAAACTATAACTACAGTACAAGAAGGACAAGACACAGAGCAAATCGACCTTCATCATCTTGGTAGAACTTTACATTGAAACAAAGGCAGAAGCCGAGCGTCATCCCCAGGGTCCATGTCTGCGAAATCTTCCAGATCCACTGGGTCATCCCCAGGCGATGCTCTCTCTTGGCATGGGCCATCTTGCCCCAGCTTCGGCCGATACCTCGAACGAATCGAGCCTCAAGGCACAAAGCTGCTCGGGGACGGGCAGAAAAGGGATATATACCAGACATTAGTAGAAAGTAGATGTAGAATCTCTAGGTTTTTAACTTGACAAAGGCATTGGGTTTAGCTTGCCGGTTTGCAGGTGACTGGCGAGGGATGGTTTTTGATCCTCAGAAGAATGAGTATTAGACCTATGATCTGAAACATGGGTTCTTGAATACCCTTGAAGAATCTAGCTAATTCAAAAGAAAGGAAGCAACCTGTCCAGCTGTTCTATTTACCTGTTGTGGCGGGTCATGGTTGTTGCCGGCACAAAGCCACACATGAATTCTATCAGAAAGTTGATGACCAACCACAATCCATCGCCTGAGGGTGTGGGAGTTCCCCTGGGAAACTTATACCGCACTTGGCAGATTATTATCATTTATTGTGGTAGGATCCTTATTTCACAATCCTTTTGAAGGGTCCTAATCTATCCCAGCAGGATCCCCCTTGAAATTCCATCGTTTGGATCTTTAGTTTGGTGTCGACCACAATTTCTGTCACCCCCTGCCCTTCCGTTGCGGCCGTTGCGTCGCCAAGGAGCGCAAGGCCTGGGTGATGAGATTCTGATCCGACTGCAGCGCCAAGATGTGATCCTCTCGGCTGAGTTCATAACCTGGGTGGCCAAGCGGGGTGGGTTGGCCAGGGGAATGGTGTCCAGCTATACTGAAACATCGGGATGTGCCCACAAAACCTATTGAAGACATTCTACAACATTCAACAAGCACACAAAGCTATCTAAAGATAATCATATTCTTGGGCTCTATGGTCATGCTGTGCTGTGGGGATTAGTTTCAATAACATGAAGATGCATCAAGGGACCAAACGGAATCTCACTCGTTGAAGATCAATAGTTGCAATGCTCATATATATATAATATATATATATATTAAATATATATATATTATATATATAGGGCCAGGCGCTGTGTGTCGCCCGGAAAGTTCAAATGGCGTTTAAGCATTATCCTTCAACATGCTCAAACACCTGCGCAGGGCCAGTGTCTGGAGATTTCCCAGACGACCAACCCTAAGCCATAAACCCAAAATCCCTAAAACCCCAAAAACCTAAAAGCCCAAACCCTAAAACCCTAGGCCCTAAAACCTGGGCTTTGAAAACTTTGAACCCTAAACTGGAAAACATTGCGTATATATATATATGCAGTATTTTCTGCAATCTCTCCTATCATATTCGACAGCGCGATATCCTCAATGTTAATGTCTGGGCAACACACGGCGTCTGTGGGTGTATATATAATATATATATATACTGTATATTGATCTATCCCCATCACGATTGCATCCACATGGGTCAACGAGGAGCCGCGTTCTATCAAGGATGCTTGCCACTCGACCATGTCAGCTTCTGTGGTTGGGCGGAAAAGCGCCTTCACAGGATTCCTGAGTCACAGGCCACTCTCGGCCACTCAAGATGACCCAGGCCACTTGGGCAAAGTGTTGATTGGGACATCAATTTCAAGCAGATCTCCAAGGTTTGACCTTACATGACCTTACTAATGCCAAGTTAGGATTAATAATCCCCGCGGTATTAATCAACCTCCTCTGCCCCCAAAAAAAATTGTAATTTAAAAAAAGGTGATCCCCCCGGATTAATAAATCCCCCCGATTAAAAAACCACCAGTGCTGAAATCAATTTTTTATCCAACAATTTTTATTTCCAATTCTATTTATTTCCAATTTGTTTTTACCTTTTTTTTAAATCATCATTGTTATACTTAAGGTTTAAGTTGATCATTGAAAAATTCAAAAAATGACTATTCCCCAAATGATCGATTTCTAATTAAAATCTTTATAAAAATCATCAGTTTGGATAGCTCCCA
>Ga0126342_10008713_pt1 | contig 18180 bp, 16 predicted proteins | sample Cyp1metagenome_FD_92528 | JGI IMG/M metagenome (GOLD analysis project Ga0126342, IMG submission 92528) | Coral microbial communities from Lord Howe Island, Old Settlement Bay, Australia - Cyphastrea 1 metagenome | ecosystem: Host-associated > Invertebrates > Cnidaria > Coral ... | reverse complement strand
TGATGTGGGTCAAACTTGTGATTTGAAGCCAACCCATCGGAACCATATCCAAAAAATATTCAAAAATCGTATCAAAACCATATCAAAATCGTATCAAAATCAAATCAAAACCACAAAAACCTGCCAAAAATCGACCAAAAACCTGTCCCTGGGCTGTTTCTGTTTCTTTTTTTGAAGCCAACTCACTGGAACCACATCAAAACCGTATCAAAATCATATCAAAATCGTATCAAAATCGTAACAAAAACCCATATCGAAATCATAACCCCAAATTCAGAGCATATCAAATTCATATCGTCAAATCGCATCCAAAAGCATATTAAAATCGTAAAAACAAATTTCCTGAATTCAGCATCCTAGAGGGATTCCGGGCTTATAATTATAAGTATAGTTCTTTGTGTTTTATGAATATTAATCCAACAAACTCAATCCAATAAGCATTGCAGTTTCATCCATTGCATCCAGGGAGATGCTGCCATGCTCCAAGCACGCGTGGATGACTTGGTGCGTCCAGCGCTCAGTTTCCGACGCGGCTGGTGGATATGGAGGTTTCCTAAGATAGAGATACCCTCTGGTAATTGAACATAGCTATTGAAAATGGCCCATGTGTAGATTTTTTACCTATGAAACATGGTGAATTTCCAGTTCGCTATGTTAAATTAGCAGAGGATATCCCAAATCATCGATCATTAGACCAGTTGGGTGGTTTACATAACCATAAAACAATTGGACTTATCCTTTGGTAATTTAAAGTAGCGAACTGGAACACCAGGAACATCATATTTTTTATTATCGAGCTAAATGGGGCCATGTCTTCCATAGCTATGTTAAATAACCAGAGGGTAATGGATTTTGATGAATTTTAAGCAGTTTCATGGCTTTTCATGTATGTTTTTTAGTTTTTGTTTACACTGGATTTAAATGGTTTCGAATGGTTTTGAACATATGTGTTTTTACTGGATTTGAATGGAGAATGGCATTGAGATATACTGAGATAACATATATAATTGAGATAACATTCATTATAATGGGGATACAGGTTGGTTGATGATGGTTTTAGGATGTGCCCTGGGAACATCAAATGGATATTCCATGGGGACATCTAACCAACAAAATGATAAAAAAGACGTGTAACCATTACTCCACTATTTGTCAGGGGGTGTTAACCATTAAAACGATGGGGATATGATATGCTTGATAAATGATGGCTGCTTGATGATGGTAAAATTGGGATTGTGTTCACAATTTACCCTAGAAAAACTGAGATTTTTGTGTAATGGGTGATATGGAATCCCCGTCAACCATGATGTCATGATGTTACCTGGGAGACTGTTTGGTCGGTGTCTGCGGGATCACAGGAAGGACACTTTCAGCGCCCCTGGCATGGCTAGTTAGCTCTGGTGTTTTCATACGGGGATGAGTTCACGACATAAAAATTTGTGGTTTGGTAGGTAGCTCCAATTTAGGTACCTGAAGTTTTTCTCAAAAATAGACACAAATTTGTGTCTTAGTATGCCAAGTGTTTTTGACAAAGCATCCCAACTGCATGATCAATGGGAATTTCAGGATCCTAAAATGGAGGTACTGTACCATATAAGGCCATATTTTCTGGGGATATTCCCTTACATAGGCCTTATATAGGCCTTATATATGGTAGGTACCTCCAATCAATCGGTTCCTGAGTCATGGCCATTGACATGAGTTTGTTTCTGTTTGGAATTCCAACTGTCAGATGCTGCCCCAAGGTGAAAATTTCCGCTTGCAGCGGCAAGGTGCCTGGAAAAAAAAATTGGTGAAGGGTTGGTGAAGGTGTTCCGGCATTTCACACCCATGTGGTTTTGAAATAGTATTATACTGAATATAATGGATTAATAGATATATTCCATCATATATATATATACATATATTATCCCATCTATTGCATAGTTTTTGTATTCTAAAAACTCATGTTTCCAGTGTTGTTTTGAAATACAGCTCACCATATCTACAGCTAACCTTTCATGTTTTGCCAATTCCAAGAGCCCCCCGATCCCAACCCAGTGACAGGAGCCACAGCCTTCACGGCCGAAGAACGTAACAAGGAGCTGCAGGCATGGGAGAACCAATTTTGCCACGTTTTTGTGCGATTTAACCAAGAACAATGAGAAGATCATGGGAATATACCCTCTGGTAAACTAACATAACTATGGAAAATCACCTTGTTTAATGGGAAAACTCACTATAAATGGCCATTTTCAATAGCTATGTTAAATTACCAGAGGGTATAGAAAGCAATGTTTGAGCATTAATGTGTTTTTTTCCCCCGGGGAATGTGTGGGAGTCTAGTTGGGGGTTATAACCGTTATGATACTGTTAACATTGGGTTTGCAATTAGGATATAGTGGAACAATTTCTATCAATCGGGATATTGGGGGAAACACTTCATGTTTTTTGTGTTTAAGGGAGTACTTGAGCGTACAGTTGGGGTCAGTCTTAGTTTTATGGGTATAACCATGGTAATAGACCCCATCAGTTGGGATATAATCCCTTTAACTGAAGTATACCCCACTTATACCCCATTTATTTAGTTCCACTTATAATCCCCAAAAATAACAATATATTTATATCCCAATATATCGACTTATAAGTGGAACTGCACCCATTAAAAGGTTGGATTTAAGCAACAATCATGGGTCATAGCTGTGAACCATTAGAACTTGAGCATGAACCACATGAAAGGATACAAAGGCTTGGGAACTGGCGCATGGTTGGTGAGCGGGTTAATGGGGATGCCACTTAGATCTCCCATCTAGCAGGTTATTTGGTTATGAGAGGCGGAAAGATCTGATTCACTACTATTATACATTAATCACACTATCTTCAAGACTATATTCACCAACATATGCACCACTATATTCACCACTATGTCAACCACTATGTTGACCATTCTCAACTACGAAAAAAGCCTAGTTCCCAGTTCGGGGTCATGTTGCGAGGCTCGTGTGGACGACTTGCTTCGCCGGGTCCTGATTGTTGGGGAGGTTATTCACCAAAAAAGACGCGATTTGTTGGGCATAAATATTGTTTGGGGATATCGTCAGAGTGCAATGAGGATTGAATGGGATTACAAGGGATTTCATATATATATATATAAGTGTTAGCCAAAACTATTATTGGGATTAAACGATTGTTGGGATTAAACGATTATTTACCAACATAATAGTAGGGGTTTTAATATAAAGCTATAGCATCTGGATGAATTTGATCATGACCTTACGTCGTGACGTCACTGGAATGTGAATTTTGAGAGGAATCATCCCCAAATGGCTGCCTTATTAAGCAGCTATTTTCCAGGCGAGTGAATCATGATAACTCAGCCAGATTAAATGTATTCAATGTAAATCAGCATGTATTTATCGGATTTAGTGCGATATAATGAGGAGATTCACTGGGGATATAATCAAACTATAGTTATGAAATTTTATGAGACTTTGCTATGGAAAATCACAAACTGTTTGGTCCAACATGTCCAACTAAATGGGCGCCCATCTTCCACGGCCATGTTTTATGAGAAGGTACACGCGTACACGCGTTGTCAATGGGGAAATATGACCAAGAAAGATGGGATCTACCCTCTGGTAAACTAACATGGCTATGGAAAATGGCCCACTTATAGATGATTTACCTATTAAAAATGGTGATTTTCTGTAGCTATGTTAAATTACCAGAGGGTATTTCATCGTATTTTTGTTGCAGGGTTGAACATCACAACTCGCAGCTCACGTTTAAGCGTTTAACAGAGGAATTGTGCGGACCGGAAACTTGCACGTTTGGTGGTTTTTCAAATCGTTAAGGTTTATCCATACCATTAACTGTTGGGTTTATAGCTACTATGGTTTCTTTAAAAAAAAATATAATATAGTTACTATAGTTCCTATGGTTGGGTCTATAGTTACTATAGTTGAGTTGTTACAATACCATTACCATTAGCTATTATTGAAGTAGTTACTATGCTGGGTTCACCAGGCCGTGCACCCGTGCAGGGGGGCACCAGCCTGTAGGATTATCAACTATTTCGACTGGGCCATTTTCAATAACTGTAACTAACTATCAGAGGGTAAGTAGAATGTATTACAAAAAGAATATATAGTTTATCAACATGATTAATATATATATATATATTTATATCCTATAGATCCTTTTTGATGGAAGTATCTTACAGTCTAGAGCAATGTGACATAATGTGGTAAACCCAATAATAAACCATCCCCTAGATCACCATAAATTTGTGCTATAAACCATCACCATATGGTAGGTAAATTATAAGCGAATATCCCGATTCTTCAAAAAATCCTTCATTTGGATGTAGTTTTTCATATTATGCAAGGTTTCTTATTGGGTTTCCCAATTCTTCAATTTATGGTAGGATTGTAAATTTTAAATCCGCCAGTAAATTAACATACACCCTGGCAGATAGGGGTTGGAAGACTAGTTTCCACTAAACATGTTAATTTACCCAGGCTATATATTCTTCAGGGTAATGTCCGAAACTCAGGGAATCCAGGCTAAATCTAACCACGTAAATCAATATCATGTGGTTAAGACACTTTTTTAAACCATTCCCAAAAAAAACATCATTTTATGGGTGGTATAAACCGACAAAAATGGGATAAATGGGATGGTTTATGATTGTTTTAACCACATTACCACAATTACCCTCTGGTAAACTAACATAACTATGGAAAATCACCATGTTTAATGGGAAAACTCACTATAAATGGCCATTTTCAATAGCTATGTAACCAAATTACCGGAGGGTAGTTTCCAGGCGAACTCCTCCATTCAGCTCCCCATGGCCTTTAAGGCGAGAATCTTCAGCTTCGCAGCGCGGCAGCGGCGGCACCGGCAGCGGCGGACCGCCCGGAGCGCCCGCAAGGCCCGGGGGTTTTACGGTTCGTGGTGGTTTTACCATGAAAAACATGGCTGGGTTACCCTCTGGTAAACTAACGTAGCTATAGAAAATCACCATGCTATTAATGGGAAAACTCACTATTTCGACTGGGCAATTTTCCATAGCTATGTAACAAATTACCAGAGGGTATCCATAAGAAAGTGAGGTTTAAGCCTCAAAAAATGGACATTTCATTGGTCAAGACTTTCAAAAGCCCCCGCTGATTGGTTATTTAATGGTGTTTTAACCTGATTTAACCAGGCCTATGACCTTGCACAAGAATATCATAACCGATAGGGTACGATCCTATCCTGAAATCCTCCCAACTCTCAGGGGCATGACACTAAATTGACACTGCACTGACACTGCATGACATTGTCAAGACATCACACGATTTGGTCAAGACATGCCGTGGGAAGAACGCCGCGATGTCGTCCATGGAGGGGTTGTGTACCACAACCAGGAAACCGGTGTTACAACCCGAGTATGTCCAGAGGGAAGTGCCAAGTCCCTCCCCCGTCCCCGCGGGTCCGCGGAGCAAGTCAAAGCCAACAAGGCCGAAAAAACGAACCAGTGCCCGGATACGGGGATATAGATGAGATAATTGATCAAGGGGAGGGATTTGCTAAGCACAGATAGGGAATATGTTTGGATCAGAGATGGGATTCAGGGAACGTAATGGGATAACTTTTTGCAACGTGAATGTTGTGTGTGTAATCTCCAAAATGCCTAGTTTGATCCGGTACATTCGGTTTTAAACGATGTTGTTCTGGGCACTTGCCTTATTTTCAGAAGCCAAATAAGGAGGGAAATGTGTGATGTGGTTTGGTCTCAAATCGGCAGGAACCCAAGATCTCAGGATTGATCATCATGTTCTCCATGACAGTTGCCTTAAAACAGTGTACCATCCCAGCACCTCTCAATATGGTTACTAAGTGGATTGGTTCACTCCATAAGATGAACATAACAAAAGGAAGGACACCAATTAGTTCGTGCTCTTGTGGATAGAAGAAATCCTGCACCAGTTGGTAGATGGTTTATCCCATTATAATCCCATTGTTTATAGTTACCAATAGTTACCAACTATAGTTACCAATAGTTTTTTATTGATCTATAATTTATCCCATTATAATCCCATTATTTATAGTGTTTCATAGTTACCAATAATTACCAACTGGCCATCCACAGTATGTAGCCCACTTCCTATGGACAGTCAGCTGGTGGTGACACAGCCTAATTCGTCAAAAACACAATGCCTTTGTTGTAAGACCAGCAATTAACAATGGCAATGGGAAATATCCTCTAAATGTGCATTTTAACCGGAAAACGAATCTAAGAAAGAGGTATTTTCCATTGCCATGTTTGATTACCAGAGGCTAATTAAGGTATGGCTATGCAGTATTGGTAGCTGTGAGTGTCTCTCCATTTCCCAAGGCGGTTGCTAAATGTCCCATTGCGGTGATTCTGAACATCACCTGGTCAAATGGCTGTTGGAGAGAATTCCTCCATTCACAGGGTGATGTCCAATTGTTCAAATGGGACAGTTCACTATCCTTAACGGGTAGTACATGGTAGTACCATCCAAATTGTTTCCAGGTATCATTCATATTCTGTCAATGTATATCCGAAACTCCCCAGGCTTCAATGACCACTTGCGCATCCCAGTTCACAGATCATTGCCCACCGTTCCGGCTGAAATAACCCCGTGAAAAAACGGCCGAAACAGGAAGCATCCCTAAATGTCCCAAAGTGTCAGGCTAATCTTTTCATAGTTTAACCATTTGCTTAGTAAAACATCCTATTTTGGATGGTGCCCAAGGTGACCCTCACAGCAACCCAGAAAGGTGGTGACAAGGGTTTCTGGCAATCCTTATAATGAGTATACAGAGAGACCTTTTCTATCATGGCTTAGTTGATATTCCCAAACATATGGAGGTTTCCATAAATGGGTGTACCCCAAAATGGATGGTTTTTGTTAGGGAAAAACCATCTATAAATGGATGTTGTGGGGGTACCCCCATGACTTAGGAAACCACCATATATCCCTGCTGCTTTCCCCATCCAGGATATGGTGGCGCCCCAACAATCCCCAACATTTACCGCAGCAAGTCTCCATGCTGATTGCATCCCCATATTCTCCCATGTATCATGACTTATACCCCAAAGATTTAGCGCAAATCACATAGCTCAGTGATTCTATCCCCATGTTATCCCCCTTGATGATGTCATATTGTCATACTATTGCATTATTCCCATTGTATCGTATTTGATCCGGATCCGCCCATTTGATATTCCACATAGTATTTCCGTATTTCCCCAAGTATATTATACCATACTTGGGGTTGCAGTTCCAGTTATATGTGGTTATATCAGGACAGTTGAAGCGGTTATATCATGTTATATCCCAACAAACATGATACAATGATATCAGTTCGTATTACATGATATTAGGGATGTATTATCAAAAACACTTTAGATATAACATGTTTAATAACCATAGTATTTATGTGTGTATATATATATACGGGTAAATTATAACGACCTCACTACGACCGAACCCTGGAAATCATGGTTAGTAAGGGAAATCATCCCCAAATGGCCTTAATTCAGGTATTATAATTTACCCAGATATATATCATGAGTAATACGACGGATATTCCCGCAAAACCTTCCCCCCAGTCCTGCGCGCAGGTGTTTCGGCTGCTGTTGCGCCCGCAGTTGCGGCACCGGCACCAGCAGTTGCGGCACTGCAGACGCAGCTGATGCAACTGCAGGTGCGGTACTTGAAAACCAACAATACGGCTCTGGTTTTTTTTAGGCTGATGAAAGTGTTGGAAATGGTCAATTTTATGGCATTTCAATGTGATTTTGGTGAAGATACTGTTTAAAATACCATGTTGTTTTTCATGATTGGGATCAATGATTGTGATTTTTTGCATGATAATTATTATTATTATTATTTTATTATTATTATTATTATTATTATTATTATTATTATTATTTATAATGAGATTCTGTAAAGGGATGTATTGGGAAACAAACCACGAAACGGTGACCTTTGAGACGGTGATCATGTTGATCGCAGCTTCCCCGATAGCTGCATCTGGTGTTTTTCGATGGGTGCCCGTCGGACAGCACATGGGAATTTCGCGGATCCCCACCAGCCATTTAATGGTTAATACTGGTTAATAATGGTTATTGATGGTTATTGATGATTATCAATGGGAAATCCAGGATCCTAAAATGGAGGTACGTTAGTACCATATTTTTGGCCATATTTTGTGGGGATATTCCCTGAAATTTAGGCCTCAAAAATAGGCCTTATATATGGGATTGGTACCTCCAATCAATCGGTTCCTGAGTCATGGCCATTGACATGTGGATTGAATTGGATTTACCCTCTGGTTATTTGTTACATAGCCATGGAGAATCACCATTTTTAAGTTCGGTAAACCATCTATTTCTATGGACCATCGAAAAACCATGGCGAAGTGTTAGTCATAACCAGAGGGTAACGAAAAGCCGGTGATTTTTTTTATGGGATTGAATCACATGGAAAGATAAACCAGCTGACAATGATGTTTGGGGGAATCTAAGATTACTGTTACAGTTAGCCAACAAAATTGATTGGTGAACGTTTCGGCCAGCAAAAATTCCTGGTAAACCAGGAAGCATTGGATTTCAAGCAGCTTGGGCCAGTAAAGGTTGCCATCAACGGTGAGGGTCGTACATGGCAATGGCCCCATTGGGACCTTCCTTGAAGAGGGTGAAATGGAGCAGCTGAGTAGATCCTTCATGACTTGTGGCCATCCGTCAATGCCCCAATAAGGGACCCAACATGAATAGATTCAATACTAAAGGAGGGTTTCTAAGGGCAGGTTTCTTCTTGGAGACTAAGGGGTATACTGCGGTATGAAAAAAACTGGACATCGGAAAATGAGAATGAGCCACTGGATTGTGGGATACCCTTTCAGAAGCAACAGAACATGGATTCCTCACTGCTTAGCATCCCTGTTTTAGTCGATATATCTCTGGATTGTCCCTATTATATTCTCCCCAAGATGGATTATCCCATTGAAACCTGGCCAGATGAAACAAATCATCGCCTCTTCGCAGCAGGCTCAGAATCAACAACTGCAACGTTGGAGTCTCAAGGGTTCGGCGGACAGGTGTGGACGGTTTGTTTTTTCTGGGAGAGCAACGGACAACTATAAAGAATTGGACATGATTCAAGAAACTTGGTTATTTTTGGGGCAAAGCACATTGTGAATGGTTGGTGAATTGTGATGTTTTTTTGCTGTGCTCTTTAATGTTCAAGGTGAAATACTTATGCCACACCCTGCTGAACATGTTTAGTGGAGGATATATTGGTTTGGTGGGGTATCACACGCTGGTCATGGGTATCTTGCTGGCTGACCGAAAACCAGAAAAGCTTGTGTTTTGGAAGAATCATGAAACGAGGAAGTCAAAAGAAAGTGAGCAGCATCATGATTTGAAGAACCGAGGAAACCGATGGCGTGCTGTTGGTGATTCCCCGTTTCTGACCACACGTAAATATGGCAATGAATAGCCCCAAAAAAAGTATGTATGTATGTAATATATATATATATATTTAATATATATAATTAAGTTGCATTTAAATTGGATAATATCCCACTGCTAAACCTGGGTTGAAAGTGGACTCCAGGAGTGTTTTGAACTCAAATTCCCTCGGACCACGAAACGTGCGCACGCACCAGCGGTCTCACGATGGGATGCACATCATCATCTCACAAGCCTCAAGAGATGTCTCGGACGACTCGCATCTTGTTAGCCAATAGCTGGTTGGTGGTTTGGCACATTTTTTATTTTCCATAATATATGGGATAATCCTCATAAATAAATGGTGGATCTTTCCATAATAATAGCTGGTTGGTGGTTTTTATATTGGGATATATTGGGAATGTCATCATCCCAACTGACGAACTCATATTTTTTCAGATGGGTAGGGCGAAAAACCACCAACCAGATTGCTACTGCAAAGCTATTCAGATCTGTGAAAATACCCTAGGGATCTCTGGGATAAACCTTCAGATGCGGAAAACGATCTACATTCATGGTGGCTGTTCCACCACATCTTGTTGTGTACACAGGATCATCCTAGTAAATTATAACGACCTCACTGTTCTCCCGAACCCTGGAAATCATGGTTAGTAAGGGAAATCATCCCCAAATGGCCTTAATTCAGGTTAGTGAAATATTATAATTTACCCAGAATCGTACTCCATATCAACTAAGTGGATGATTAGATGATGAGTGCGTGACATCCGTGACTAATTCTTGGATTCTTACCAGCATCTATGAGCTGTGCCATCAAGGAACAGTCGTCCGATGGACCGTTGAATATGACGAGGTGGCCATTGACGTTGCCGAACCGCGCTGGAGCTTCCGATCCATGGAACACATGGAACAGATTCCACCGCAGAGCACACATTCTGGCGCCGAGTTAGAGCGATTCATGAAAGAAGTGGTGTCTTGGCAGAATAGATCAGTGAAGCAACGAAAAATTTCTCAGGGTGGTTCCTGTTTGGGGTTGTCCCAAAGGAAACGTCACTGGAGGAACCATCTGGAGGAAACCGGCTAAGGATTCCGCAGATCTCGAACGAGTTGTTCAGCAAAAGCGCGAGGATCACCTTGCACGGAGGCTTCATATGAGAGGTTTCGATTAAGCTGGGCAGTGGCCATGAAACAAACCCCCAGGTTGATCCAATTTGATCCAATTTGCTGGAGGGGGTTGCCACATTACGTCATAAGTATATATCAATATATATATATATGTATATATATATGTATATATATATCATATTCTGGTGGTTTTATGACTTTCCATTCAGAAAAGGGAATTTCATCATCCCAACTGACGAACTCATATTTTTCAGAGGGGTAGGTGGCTCAACCACCAACCAGTCTCCATGCTCATGATTGTGCCACTGCTCAACTCTGAAGGGAGCTGGTGGCCAATCTTCTTGCAGCGCATCGCTCCTTTCACCTTTTTTTTATATGGGTATGGGTCAATACCTATAGATACCATTTTTAGTGGGATGAACATCCATTTACCAGCTATTTTGGGCTTCACTAGGGTACCAAGGTTTTGACTCATACCCATATCCTTTTATGATCGTCATTTAGTGTCGAAAGGGTGAGAGTTGGCTCATTCCTTCGCACCGAATTTACCGGAATGTCCAGTGAAGCGAGGTTCAGGGCATAGCATCTGGATGTTACACGGCCAAATTCAGCAGCCCACCTTGAAATATGATGTGATTCATCTTCCAAACTCAAAATCATCCAATGGGTCTTTGGTTGAAATGATTGAAATAGATATAATATAAAGCCATATTAAATTAAATGTATACCAGCATTTCCACAAATCCACTTTTTTGTGGACGTACGTGTTTGGCCATGTGTTTTGTCCGTCACGGTTTTCGAGGTTTTGGGGGGTTGTTGCTGACTGACAGGTGTGTCGAATCGTGCGGTAGAAACGCATAAACGCATCCCTGTCTGTCATATGACCCTACAAACAATTGGCCGCATGGGTCCTTATATATATATGTATGTATGTATATATATATATATTGTGTATATATATATATGTATATATTGTATATATATATACATTGTTAGATACTATAGACTATATATTGTATATATGTATGTATGTGTTGTATATTATACATATTATATTTTACATATTATATATATATATATATATTATATAGATACGTAATTATACATCATATATGTTATGTACAATGTTATACATATATATATATATACATATTATATATGATGCAACATATTATGTATTGCCCCTCTCATGGCTTCGCTGGTCAACTATGGGACATGCCGGAGTCCCTTTTTCTGCAACCTGGTTGATGGCTTCGAACGTTGCTTCGTTGCTTCACCAGGATCGGATCATTGTGCCATTGGTTAGTCTTTTCTGGAACCTGAAAGATCTGAAAGTTGGATGTGGGAAGATATTGCTGGGTAAATTATAACGACCTCACTGTTCTCCCGAACCCTGGAAATCATGGTTTATATATGGGAAATCATCCCCAAATGGCCTTAATTCAGGTTAGTGAAATATTATAATTTACCCAGATATTGGGATGCTGAAGCCGCCAACCAGAGAAACTGTGAACATATTCTTGGACCTTGTACTCATGTCTTGGCCTGTTCGCTGTCTGCTGTCAGGGACATGCTGTACGGAAGCAGACCTGTTTCCAAACTGAAGCAGATCTGTTTCAAAATAGAATTTCAGTTGTGGTGTTAAGAGTGTCCAGACACATAATCTTAATCGTTCAACATACGGCGGACCTATAGTACTGGAGGTTTAAAATATATGTTTTTTTTAACCGGAAAATCATCTACCCTATGGTAAACGTTTACATAACGAACTGGAAAGTCACCATGCTATTACTGGGTAAATCAACTATTTCTATGGCCATTTTCAATAGCAAACTGTTTGTTTACCAGAGGATGACTCAAAGGGGGTCTTTCATGTTGCCATGTTTGTTGTAAAGCCTGAAAAAACCAGCCACGAATCTCTTCAGATTTGTTTTTTTTTCGATACATCGTTTCATGTTGTGTAACGATGCTGACACCACTCGGCAATCCAGAAAGCGCACTGAACAAGTGTGTTTCCTGTCGCTGATTCTTTGAGACGCCGCAAGTTTGTTCAGCGGTTTTCAGACAGTGAGCAAAAGTTGACACATTTGGCTCTGCCCAAACTGGAGAGTATTGGAGTGGCTCAACCACCAGCAGCAACCAAGTTTTCACTGGTCTCCAACAAAAGATCTCAAGATCTAAGCCTGGGATTGAGGAATGGGCGCTGTAGACTTTGTGTTTGGAGCCCAAAATAAAAGGTAGCGTTTGGTCCAAAAACAGAAGAACATCTGAAGTGACACCATTTTTGAACCAGAAAATTTGAGAACATGTTTACCAGAAAGCCATGATAAGCCATTATTTTTGTTGCTTCACCAAGGCGAAAAGTTGGAGCTTCAGATGGTCCAGCAGGGAGGCGGGGACTGGGGACCCAACAAACCATGGCCGGACATCAAAACGCGTGGAATGTACATGTGGGACATGAAAAATGTGGGGTTCCCATTGGGAATCTAAGCCATCTAAGCATCAAAAATACGTTGGCCAACTTGGGATTTCGCCATCAAAGCCATGATGTTCCAAACATGTCACTGCTGGAAAACAGGGGTACTCAAAAATCTCCTGTTTGGGACTCCAAATACCCTCTGGTTATGTCAAAATAGCTATTGAAAATGGCCCAGTCGAAATAGTGGATTTTCCCATTTTTAGAAAATGGTGGATCTTTCCAGTTCGTTATGTAAACGTTCACCGGAGGAGAAATCGAATCTCATCCCATTTTTGGATTGGGAAAGCCATGGAAATCGCGCTGGAAAAACGTCCTAAAGTGCAGGAAACTAACGAAATGAAGCATCTTGAGGCAACGTTGGACAGTTCCTGAAATCTGGAAACTGGATTCACTAAACTCAAGTTAAAATCATAAATCATTTTTTCATCCCCTAACTTTTCTTGGCTAAATGTGGTTTAATCCTTATGTTGGATGAAATCACCATTTAACGCTATTCATATTTTGCTTTGTTGAGTCTGTCACAAAAATTCGGTTGATGAACCCCCTAAGTTTGATCCTGATGTCCCACATGTTTCAAGGAGAACTCCTCATTTTCCCAATTCTTTCATGGTTAACTCCCAAAATTCCGTAAAATTCCCACATTTTTTGATGGTTAGTTAACTCCCCGTTTACCCACATGTTTGCTGATGGTTAATTAACTCCCCCGCTTATCCGCATTTTTTCATGGTGAATTAACTCCCCATGCACCAACATTTTTCTATGGCTAATTAAATGCACATTTACCTGCATTTGTATGGTGAATTAACTCTCCATTTTCCTATTTTTTTGGATGGTACCTTCTGGGAAACGTTTACATAACTATGGAAAATCACCATTTTCAATGGGAAAATCCACTATTTCTATGGCCATTTTCAATAGCTATGGGATGCTCAATGGCACCGCCGGAGCCATGGTCACACCAGGCGAACACTTGGCAGCCGCCAAGCGTCACTCTGCCGAACTGCAGGCCGTGGTGATTTGACGGGCGGCCGTTCTCGTTTTTCCGGGACATGTGGAAGAAATCCTGCACCAGTTGGTAAATGGTGTATCATGGCTGATCCATGTTTATCCCAGTATTTACAGTGTTTCATAGGAATCCCAATGCCAATTGGTGCACGATTTCTTTCACTCATAGTATCCCAATGATCTGGATATATATATATATAGCAACCCCCAGAAAGATAGAAAACTGATAAGTATACGAGTTTGAATCTTTTCGGGGATTACTGCAGGTTTATGCGTTTATTCTTAGGATAAACCACTGATTTTATCACAGAAAATTGATATACAAAAAAAATTGGATATGTTATAGACAATTTAGTTTCTGTGATATTTATCCAAGAATTTCCCAGTATAGTCCCCCAAGTATTCAATAAAATTGTGATATTGAAGATTTCCAAAAACCAATTTTCCCAAGTATACTCCCCCAACCATTCAATGGGATACTGTTTTTTTGCGGGATTTACTGTATTAACCAGCAATATTATTAGTTGGGTTGATGATGATTTAACCAGCCCAAAAGCCGGTTGAGAAATAGATCTACTCGGGATATCATGACGATATAAAGGGAATATATATATATATATAATGTTGTCATCAGGGGATATATCACAAACAGTGTGAGATGTGGGTATGTCTGAAAACGGGGTACACCCACAAAACAGTAATTCAAGTAAAGACAATTGTGAGATTAATCAATAGATTTTGGATGAGTTTAGTGGTATTCTGTTGTCAACGCCGATGTTCAAATGACAAAGTCATGCATCCGATCTTATCGAGGGTAACACCGACTAATGTGATTAAAATAATACTCGTGACGATTACAATAATGATATGTTTCAAATGGTAATGAAAATAATTACAATATAATAATGTGTAAAAAATGAAGACAACAACGATAGTATTATAATATATAAACATATGTATATATATACATATATATACATATGTGTTCATGCATACTCGCGCATGCCTATGGATACATGTGTGTATATACATGTTTATGTTTATATTCACTTAGTTGGTATATCTTCAACCAAGCAAAGTTTACGGGTACAACGAACACCAGGGGAAGACTCAACCAGCAAAAGTGGGAGTATTGATGACAAGTGAGTTGCTGAAAACCATAATTGGGATAGAGATTGGGCTGTGGCACAGCACCAGATTTCAATGCAAAAATTGCAATTTGGGGGTATGTCCCAGTTTTGGAATAGCCCATATTTCATTCATTGTTTCATCTCTCGCTGACTTCAGTTGGCCAACCATCAATTGCAACCATGGGGATGGCGGAAGTGCATGCGTACTGAGATGTTCTAAAAGAACAAAGACAAAACAAAAGTGTTGGCAAAGGGGAATCCATCGCAAGATGCACAAAAATAACTCTGAGTCGGACATTCCAGTAATTTTTCTACCCACCCTGGAGGGTGATTGGAAACATGTTTGGGGTACTTTTTTGTGCTGAAGCATTATTTTCTAGCCGCCTACTGAACAGGAAGCAGGAAGAGATATCTCATGGATTCTGCCTGACCAAAAGTTTACAGAAACTGCCCGCTGCCTTTTTTTGATGTCCCAGAAACGGTTTGTGGTCGACTCGTCATGCTCCCACTGCAGCTGTTTGAAAAGCTCCGCTGTGGGTCCAGAGAGCTAATGATTGCGGCCTAGACCAGTCAATAGGTACTTGACTAGGGACCCAGTATGACCCAATTGTATGTTTGAAACATAAAACTTTGTAGCTGAGTGAAACAAGAGAAACTTCATCATCAGCTTGAAGCCTAAACACATCCCATTGTGGATTTATATTGGACCAACACAGAATCCAGACGCATCCAAGCACGCCTGCAACTTCGGGTTGTTCCATGAAAGGGTCGATCCAAAAACAGCATCCGAAAACCCCATCTCTTCATTTCCCGCCTTTGGCATCAAGGAGAACCCAAAAAATCAATCACCAGTTCGTTGTTTGTTTTTTTCGCACCATGTCGGTGCGTTTGGCCATTGGCGTGGCCGTGGGTGCTCTGTTGTTGCTGATCTTGTGGGGTGTCCCTTTGGCCAAGGTTTGGGTGCGTGTTGCCAAAATTCATTCGGTGCTTGCTGGTTTCAATTACCCCAGGGGTTATTTAACAGTGCTATGGAACATATTGGAAAATCACGGTTTCGCAATTTGTCATGGCTAAATCATCGTAAATGATCAATTGAATCAATGGGCCATGGCTTCCATAGCTTTGTTAAATGAGCAGAGGGCATGTTTTTGTTTTTTGATTTCTCACCTGAGACGATGATCATAGTAACGTCAGTCGCAGGTTCATAACCCGCAGGTTATGGGGTTGCCAATTTTAGGAGTAATTAGTCACTATTTTGGACCCCAAATTGTGATGTGTTTAAGCACATAGCTATAGAACATCGCCATATTGAATAGGAAAACGATCTATAAATGGGCAATGTTCATCCATTTTCCATTGCCATGTTTGATTACCGCAGGGTAACTGGTGAGTTTTAGCCAGATTCAACAGCAACCCTCGCAGTTTGACCCAACACGGGGTGTATGAATCGAGAATCAAGACACGGGCCGCACAACAAGCCATGGAGGTTCCTAAGCCATGGGGCCGGGTACGCCCAAATCATCCAAAAAAATCGACCCAACTATATTATTGAACCTATGGTGGCTTGGGGGTCTTCCATTTTAATCCATTCTAAGTGTTGGGAATATGAACCAGCCACGATCTGGGGCAGTGGCTCAACGTGCCGACCAACTCACAGTCACTGTTCCATGGGAAAGAATTGACACCCTCGAACTTTGATATGGAACTCAACAACCATTTCCAAAAATTGAAGTATATTATTACATTAAAATAGCCTGGTACTAATAGCATTGACAGGGATGAATTTACCATGATTGGGTGCAATTGTCATGGAAAATTGGGGATTCATATTTCAGTATTTAGCATTGATAACGGTGTATGGTAAACAATGTATACCATTAGTATACGGATTTTTTTATGCCACTATTCAACACATACCCATATAATCAAGCTGGGTTGTTTCACCTTGGTGAGGCTCCTCCCAATGATCGGAAAATGAGGGGAAAACTTTTCGTTGGTCAAGTCATGGGGCCGTGGGGTTTCCTAAGTCATGGGCAAGCGCCCCAAAAAATCATCCATGTTACAAAAGGCCTGGTAAACAAACAGGCCTTGCTATTGAAAATGACCCATTTCTAAATTTCTAGTTGATTTACCTATTAAAAATGGTGATGTTCCATCGTTTTTTGTTAACGTTTACCAGGTCGGGTCAATCAGGATGTTTACCATCAGAAAAAAACATCCAATTCACTTGGAGCTCAGTCTAAAAACATGTCCCTTTTGTTGGTGAAAAAAACATCATCCGTTGTTGGTTACAAAACTGGTTGGTGGTTTGGAACCATGGAATTTTATGACTTTCCATATATTGGGAATGTCATCATCCCAACTGTTACTCACTCCATCATTTTTCAGAGGGGTAGGTATACCTACCACCAACCAGAAAATGTTTGAACAGTGAGTTCTAACTGCATTAAACAACAACTCAACTCATAACTTTCAACAATGGTGAAAAACATCATTGCTGGTTCAAGCCAGTACAAAATGTTACAAAGCTCCTTCAGTTGATGGCTGGTGGATCCCTGCCACTTCTTCCCTGTGATGCTGTGTCTGAAAATGTGGGATTAACCGTGAATACCAATTGGTGATTTAAAAAATATATATGTTATATAAGGGTACCTAAATTTCAGACAAACCGACATGTGTGTGTGTGTCTATGTACACTTATGTATGTATGTATGTATGTATGTAATTAATGTATGTAATTAATGTATGTAATTAATGTATGTAATTAATGTATGTATGTATGTATGTATGTATGTATTTATGTATGTATGTATGTATGTATGTATGTATTTATGTATGTATGTATGTATGTATGTAATGTATGTATGTATGTATGTATGTATGTATGTATGTATGTATGTATGTATGTATGTATGTATGTATGTATGTATGTATGTTATGTATGTTATGTATGTTATGTATGTAATGTATGT
>Ga0126342_10008712_pt1:7500-18183 | contig 18183 bp, 15 predicted proteins | sample Cyp1metagenome_FD_92528 | JGI IMG/M metagenome (GOLD analysis project Ga0126342, IMG submission 92528) | Coral microbial communities from Lord Howe Island, Old Settlement Bay, Australia - Cyphastrea 1 metagenome | ecosystem: Host-associated > Invertebrates > Cnidaria > Coral ... | reverse complement strand
GTATGTATATGTATGTATATGTATGTATATGTATGTATATGTATGTATATGTATGTATATGTATGTATATGTATGTATATGTATGTGTATGTATGTATATGTATGTATATGTATGTATATGTAAGTGTATGTATGTATGTCTGTATGTATGTAAATATATATATATATGTATATGTATATGTAAATGTATGTATGTATGCATGCATGTATGTATGTATGTATGTGTGTGTATGTTTATGTTTATGTATAAGTGTATGTGTACGTATAAGTATACGTATATGTATGTACGTATGTACGTATGTACGTATGTACAAACGTATGTACATGTAGGTATGCACGCACGCACACACATTTTTATATCTATATATATATTTATATTTACATGCACAGTATGTTCAGGTAAACCAGTAGCTGCATCTCACCCAACAAGGATATCATTTACCAGTTGCGAACTAGAAGGGCAAGTGGCGGATTCGTTTCGGGAGCACCCCACTTAGTAAGTGGCTTATAATCCCAATTGTAGGGTAAGTGGGGTCAGTTATTCCAGCTATAATTGGGTGAATAATTCGCTTACTAATTGGGGTGAACCAGTGACTGCTCGCACTAAATGGTGTGTTACACCTTGCTTTGTATAACCTTGTAAATAGTTATCCAAAATCACGAGTGGATTCATAGGACGTCTATGCCCACCACACCTACGCTTGGGGGATCATAACCCAGCTACTCTTGGCACTTCTTGCCACGTTTCCTGGGAAAAGGAGACATGTTCTTTCAAACTCAAAATGTGTCCAGTTTCCCATTTACGTTGCGGAGAAAAACGGAGAAAAAACCGAGGAACCCTGCAACAAAAAAGTTTCTTAAACTAAATCTAAAAGAAACACAACTTCAAAGTTAGAGAAGACCAAAAGACCTTCAGCCCCCCAAAACAAGTTGTTTCAGCCCAGACAATTTACCATATTACCCCCCAAAAAATAAATACCTTGCCAGCCAGCCCCAATCCATTGGCACCTGCAAGCAGTTTCCGCCCTTCTCCTCACATCCCCAGGTGACAACGGCACCAGTCCGCATGCGCGCCGCGAAGGCTCCGTCGGTCGCAACGAGGCACTGCACGTCACTGAGCTCAGGGGCGTCCTGAGGCAATGTGGCCGCCCAGAATAGCTAAGTTGACGCTAACCGTTGCCTTGCTGAACTGTTGGGTTGATGAAGCAAAGAACTGTAGTTGATGAATTTTGAAACCAACTCGTAACTGTGGGGCCCTCACCTTGTACGGATAGATAGATAGATAGATAAATAGATAGATAGATAGATAGGTAGATTAGATAAGATAAGATAAAATTAGATTAGATTAGATTAGATTAGATAGATTAGCTTAGAGAGAGATAGATATAGATTAGATTAGATTAGATTAGATGAGATGAGATGAGATGAGATTAGATTAGATAGATTGGATAAGATAGAGAGAGAAAGGGATAGATAGATAGATAGATAGATAGACAGATAGATAGACAGACAGACAGACAGATAGATAGATAGATAGAGAGACAGACAGACAGACAGACAGACAGACAGACAAACAGACAGACAGACAGACAGACAGACAGACAGGTAGGGAGGTAGGTAGGTAGGTAGGTAGGTAGATAGAGAGACAGACAGACAGACAAACAGATAGATAGGTAGGTAGATAGATAGATAGATGGATAGGTAGGTAGATAGGTAGGTAGGTAGATAGATGGATAGTAGATATATGTATACGGGGATGTAAGGGATGTACTGACATATCAAATGAAAAGATTGGATCTTCAAATTCCAGAAGTTAGGATTTAGCCATCACAACCGGTTCACTGATTGTGGGAATACTATTTGATATAGTGGGATTTGCAGCAAAGAAAATGTAGGTTTAATCAAAACCAGCAAGGCAACATTTGATAACATTTGGATGTAATCACAATACATGGCCGCATGATTTTCACTAAACGGGGTTTGATCCGCTACTCGGTGGAGTTCATTGCGAAAGTGGCCATACAAAGCGCATCTCTACTAAAAATTTACGCATTGGGATTATAACGACAAAGTGGGGGAATGCTTACTTTTACACAGCTGCAAGAAGAGATAAAATGAAACAAACATAGTCAAAAATATTCACAGCGGCGCTTGCAAGAAGAGGGATATCACAGATATCACAACAGCTGGTGGGGAACATCAACTCACAGTTTGATCCTTCCAAGGCCACAACCATGCGAATGTGGCACTGAAAAGAGACAGCCTTTACAGCACGAGGATCAAGATAGGGGGCATATCGCGCGCGAGTTCTAAGTCTGAGGGGCGGCTACGCGCAGCCCCGGCTAGTCCAAAGGAGAAGTCCCTGCTTGTCCTGAGCTCCACAGGATACAATAGGCGGTGGCAAGCACCTCGCACGCGGCAACCGACATAGGTATTGTCTGCCGGCTTCCATGCAAAGCATCGCAATACATTAAGTAGCGGCTCGGCTCCTTGTCAGCCTCGTCAACTACTAGAAGGAAAAAAAAGAAATGATTGGCATGAGTACTTACGCACAGAGACCCTAAGCATGTAAACAAAAAGATCAAACAGGAGGAAAGCGGCAGCGGGGACCACCTCCGGGCTCAAGTGGTCAATGCCCTAGCCGTGTCCACGCAGCATACTTGCAAGGCATCGCTGTAGACCACTACGACACGACAAGCCAACCAGCTTTGCCAAAGTATAGCTAAGTGATTGTGTGCCTGAGTTGCACGCTCGGCAAGATGACTGCAGCTTCCACCAAACGGTTGTCCCAAGAAGTGTTGCAGTAACTTGTGCCAGTGCTGGAGCAATCTCTTTGGCATCTTGAACCTCCACCAAGGCCTTGGCAAAGTCGTCCGCAAGTCTTGCGTAAGCATCTGGCTTCAGAACCGAAAATCAACGACAGAGATCTTGCCCAAAACTTCCCAAACATCTGCTGACTGGTAGGGTTGGGGCTGACATTAAGATAGGAGGCGTAAAACATGAGACCCGCAAGAATGCTTGCTTTAAGAAGCAGATGTTTGCTGATGCTGTGATGCACAATCTCTCAGCCGTTGATTTGCTTGAGCAGCAATCAAACTTGAAGCTGCCTGACAGTTTTATTTCGATTTGCTTGAGGTGATCTTTATTTTAAAGAGTAGATTCCACAAATAGTTGATTAGCCACTGGGGAAAATCAAAACCACCTTTTGTAAATCCAGGTTACAAGTAGGGTAAGCAAGTAAGTTAAATTAAGTTAACTTAACTTAAGTGTGAAGTGGAGTGAAGTGAAGTCAAGTGAAGTGAAGTGAAGTAAATAAGGAAGGTGGTTGTCCACTTATTTATTTGGGTGAGCTAAAGCCAGAATTCCTGGTGGGGAATCACCAAGAGAGTAATACCCAAGTTTTTTCTTCGCCGGCACATTGCGTCCTAAGCGTAGTTTAATTTCAGGAATCATGTGGAATCTTACCTAGGCTTCCTAATATTGAACAGGATTGCTCCGAACACCCCAGGTACAAGGGTTGTAAGTTTGGTAAATACAGAGGCGAGATGGCCAACTTATCCCCCAAAACTGGCTACCCTTTTCCCTGCAATGAGTTGGAGCAACCCTGATTTTGTTGGTTTCATAGCCATCTTCCCAGTATATCCTAGATGTTTATCCTCTACAAGGTGGTGCCCCCCAGTTATAAGTTGGTTTATAATCCCATTAACTATAGATATATCACCTATAAACCATAGTTATGGGAGTTATAAACCAACTTAGCTAACTATGGGGCACCACCTTGTATGAATCCCAGTAAATTCTGTCCCGTATGTGCTCTCTCTCCTTTATACACCCCGGGAGTCAAGCCAACCCGCACAGCACCCCGCGCCCAAGGCTCCAAGGAATTCCAGGTCCACAATTCGCCATTGGCCCTCACAGAGCGACTAAAGGAGCGTGTTGACTCAAAGTAAGGACATCCCACTTAAAAGAGACAAGGTGCATGTAGGTAAATATGCTGGCTTAATGGAGCGTATGCATGTAAGGTAAAGTAAGGCAAGGTAAGGTGAAGGCATGCAGTGTAATGTAATTGCATGCAAGTAGTTGTAGGTACTTGTATGCATGTAATTGTATGTAGGTAATTGTATGTACTAGTATGTAGCAGAATGCAACTGAATGTAATTGTTTAGATGTGTACATAATATATAAATATAGTTCTTTTATTGACAAAAATAACGTATTCAGATGACATGCATCTTATGTAAATAGAATATGTATATATCTATATATAATCATGTCTCTATAAATATATATATATATAGAGAGAGAGAGGGAAAGAGAAAATAAATGAGTATAATATAGTACGTATACACATATTTCCGGCGCACATACAGAATATGTACATATATTTAACTACATAAAATTCGTATTATTTACATAGACATACCAATATACAAATTGTAAATATATATATACATGTATACACGTCCAAAAATATATAAATACATATATATATATATACTTATGATGTGTATACATATTATGTGTATACATATTATGTGTATACATAAATGTGAACATGTTATTTTTACATACTAATTTATTGTATACGCACGATTTATATGTATACATGGTATACATAGTATACATAGTATGCATACATACATTGCATTATATTATATTACATTACATTACATTGCATTGCATTACATTACATTACATTACATTACATACATACATACTTACCTTACATTACATTACATTAAATTACATACATTACATATATTACATACATTACATTACATTACATTACATTACATTACATTACATTACATTACATTACATTACATACTTACATTACATACATTACATATATTACATACATTACATACATACATCACATTACATTACATTACATTCACACATACATACATACATACATACGTACATACATGCATTCATACATACATACATGCATTAATTACATTACATTACGTTACATTACATTACATTACGTTACATCACATTACATACATACATACATTACATTACATTACATTACATTACATGACATGACATGACATTACATTACATTACATTACATACATATGTATATATTATATGTATACGTATGTATACGTGTATATATATATGTGTATATATATATATATGCAACGCCTGGGCTTTGCCTTTGCAACGTGGTTGGTTCCCATCCTTATTCAGCATTTATTACGCTGTCTTTCAGTGGGGGCACGAAGAAGAAACTGAATTCCCACCCTCGCAAACTTTAGTCACTTGGGAAGATGACGAAGAAGAAGCTGATATAATTCCCACCCCTCTAAACTGCACGTTCAATTAGGAAGATGGAGAAGGATCTAAATTCCCACCCCCGTTTTACTTTGCTGTCAGCTGGGAAGATGATGAAAAATCTAAATGCCCACACCCGTTTAACTTTACATTCAAGTGGGAAGGTGAAGACGAATCTAAATTCCTACCCCCGTAAACTTTATATACATTCAGTGGGAAGATGAAAAAGAATCTCCCGCCGTCCAGCAGGAACTTTGTTCCGTGGAGCCAGGCTCAGGTCAAGCCTGACCCGCGCGCAGCAAGAGCTGGAAGGCTTCAGCCCAGGGCTGTTAACCCCAAACCCAGATATAGATGGGCATGTGACGACTGCTTCCTCAGGTGGCTTCACCTTCCTCACTGCGCCTTGATCACCGCCGGCTTTTCAGCCCACACGGAAGCGGTCCGACACTGAGGTGCTTTGTACATTTTGACTTCGAAATGTGCTTCGCGCCACACCGGCGCGCACTTTTCCAACATGTCAACTTCAAAAAGTGCTCCAAAGCTGGTTTGTTTTGTACATGTTGACTTGGAAATGTGCTTCGCGCCACAAAGGCGTGCAATTTTTCATCTCTCATCTCCCCAGATGGCTCTGCACCCGCCGCTTTAGCGAGCCTACTTTTCGACCCTCCGCAGCCACAAGTCATTGGAAAACACAATGAATCGCGACTTTTCTACCTTTTCGCGCACCTGCATCTTCATTCTTCTCACCCTTTCTCTTCTCTGATCTTCTCTCTTCTGCTCTTCTCCTCTCTGACTCTTCCCACCTCCTTCGATTAATATCTAAATACATGTTTTACATATTGGAGCTTACACATGCATTGCATATTAGATATATAATGATGTATAATGATATATATATATATACATATATATACACTATATGCATACTCGTATATACATATACATTGCCATATAATTAAACAAGATCGGTAGGGAAGAGTTTCTTTATGTCGACATACTGTATGTATGCATCACGGATGTCGAAACACAGTCCATGAAACCGCCTCCTTTGCAAACATCAACCCCCCACTCCAGTCTTCCTCAGCAACGGGCCCTGATTCACAAAAATCAGGATTGAAATAGCTCCCGAATCAATCAAGGGTGAATTCCAAGAAAGAGAGGGAGGATTATCCTCTGGAAATGAACCTGTCAAAGGAAGGTTACTCTCAACAAACCTTTGATTGGGAGCATAATTTTAATGGCAAAAATGCACTTTCTTCAGGTACTGTACCATCCCCCCAACTAACATGGATCCTCCAAGCGAACCCCCAACCGCCACACGTAGGGGGTTGAAATGCTACGTTCATCTCAATATCGGCTGTTCTCAGGATCGAAGTGTCAGTTGGAGGCATGGTAAATTCTCCTTGTTTCAAAGTTCCTATGTTGAACCAGTGAAGGATGGGAACTTTTGGGTGGAAAGTGACCAACAGGAACAAGCACTGCTTTCTCTGATGTTGTTTTATTTTTGCATTCGAGAACTTGAAGGGATGGGAAATGACCAACAATCAGAACTTTACTGTAACTTTACCAATCATGAACACTTGTTGTTCTGGTCAACTTTAACTTTACTGCAACTTTACCAACAATGAGAACTTTTTCTGGTCAACTTTAACTTTACTGTAACTTTACCAACAATGAGAGCTTTTTCCGAGGAAAGTTGAACGAAGTTGATGTTTTTTTGCTTTGCATCGTGTCTCGCCTCACACCTGCGAAGGCGTCTCGTGTGGAGCAGACCTGAAGCACCTGGTGGATCCCCTAGGAGAATCAACCCACGAAGGTATCCTCAAATCATCAATTTTTTGCCAGGGATCTTCAATGATAAACCATCCATTTTAATAGGGTACCCCTCATGACTTAGGAAACCTCATGCCTGGTGAATCACCTGCTCTTCCAATGTTTGTTTGGTTTTGCTGTGTTTTTTTTCTGATGACGTCTGTGAATTGCACTTTTGCAGGTGAAATCCCAGGAAGCCCATCTTGAAATCCCCCAAAATCTGGGTTTCAATTCCCGCCTCCGAAAACGTGGCAGACAAGCCATCGCCTGTGATCCGCAAAGCACCATTGGAGCAACGCAGCGCTGCAGCGCGCCTGATTCAGCTAGGAGATGCGGGTCCCGGGCAACTGAAATGCTCCGAGTTGACCACGAAAAAAAAGGAAAATGACCCGATGTCATGTGGTTCTTGGGTATAAATTATTGATCCTGGGTCATTGTTATAATCTAACATAGGTATAAATCTTAATTAAAAGATCATTTTTCTCGGTAGACCCCATGTTTATATCCAATTCGACCTGAGATATGCAAAAATCGAGATTGAACCCCCCACCACCAACGACTTCAGCAGGTCTGGGATGCTATCCACAAGTTTCGAAGGCGCCAGTTTCACCATCACCAGTTGAGACATTAATGGACAGCGGGGGGCTGTGGAAGTTGTTGGAGTTGTTGGTGCTTCTTCATGCACATCATGCACATCATGCACATCATGTCTCTGCCAGAATGTTCCAAATGAAGATGCCAGCAAGATGCCAGCCATAAACAACAGTAAAAATTACATATCGTCGGTGGAGGGGAAATAGTATTAAGAGATTACCACACCCTATTAAGCCAAGTCATTTTGAAACAGCTGCAAATGCAACCCTTTAAGCACCCATGCACATTATGAGGCATTCATCTACAAGATATAGTGTTCCCTTGGCAAAAGTTATGAGGCATTCAGAATGCATTGCTTCTTTCAAGACAGAGTATCCCTACAAATATTGAGCAGTCCTCTAAACATGCAGCGTTCCTTTCTGTAGAAGTGTAGTCTTCCTTTCATAGTAATATTCAGCCTGCCTTCGATCATACAGTATGTTTTTCAAAACATCAGATTCCTACAATATATGCAGTGTGTGATTGACATTCAGTACTGCTGTCAAAAGGTGCAATGGTCGATCGATGCACATTGCAGCATTCCTTGAAACAAGAAAGATTTCTGTTGAAGGAAAATGCTGCTTACAGGTTGCAATCTGCCTTATATTCCCTTAAATAAGAAGCACTGAAGAAGCAATATTCTTGCAAGAAAACTATAATGTGTGGAAACATGCAATACATGCTTTCATGAATTTAAGCCTCATTCTCATTTTTCTGCATGGCATTTGCTTTTAACGGAGAGACTTCACTTCTTCAAAAGACTTGCCTTGCAGACAAGGTAATGAAACATGATTGTGAAGTAGAAGTGTATGTATAATATTTTGGTGGAAGAGACATGATTGCATGTATTGCAATAAGCCCTTCCATATGAGTGAAACAACTGAACTAAACATCATTTTTGGGAATCGACATCTTTCCTTAGAGCAACTCTTATGCAGAATAATGAGGGTGAGGCTTAACTCCATTAAGGATGCAAGAATAGCAACTGTTATTCCTTAATGGAGTTAAGCCTCACCCATGGACTCCATTGGTTTGTTTTTTGGGGAATTTTGGTCAGAAGTTGCAAAAACCCTCGAGAAAACACAAAAAAACAAACAAAAAGTCAACGGGGGTCCATGAGTGGCTGGGACATAGTTGTTTTTTTGTTTTTTTTTTTGTTTTTTAGTTGTGTTCAATATAGGTTAAGGTTTCACAAGCTAATTCATGTGTGGTCTGGTCACCCAGGCTATTTTGTTGCCCGGATTCAGGGACGCCCTGCCTATTCCGGTAGCACTGATCTTGCCAAAAGCCTTTGACCACCGTGGTATCGATGCGTGGCCCCTCCATCACTTCAGCCAGCCTGTCAACGCTGGGCCAACTTCACCAAACTCAGTTTTTTTCTTGGAGAAACGCATGTTTTTCGTGGCTTCCACAAGTTTGATATCAGCTGAGCCTATTCCAACTGTGGCTTCGAGAGTCAGATGAGCATGGTAAAAGGAGGATGATAGACCATAGGAATTGGAGTGTCCCTGTTCAAACAAAGCCCGTGCAAATCGTTGGTGATCTGCCATTGCATACAACTTTAGGGTGCATCCCAGCTAGGATCCGTAGATAATAACCGTGGGATGACCCGCTGATAGGACATGCCCAGCTATATATGGCTTACAATCCGCTTACATTTCGTGGGATGGACATTCAAGCATCCCGCATCATTGCCCCAGACTGTTAGCCAATATATCCCCAGATATCCCCAGTAGATCTCGTTTGGAACAGAAATCGTTGCAACACCTCGCCCGGCGCCGAAACCGGGCAGTTTTTGGACCACGAGTCACGAGCTGTCCTGGTTTTGGCAGCTGTGGATCATGGATACGGGTGCCACCAGCCATCAAAAGCATTTCTGCTTGCACGATGTGAAAATCACATTGAAAACGGAGTGGTTACCTCCTCTACCTGTCAAGAATGAGATAAAATGTGTATGTTGGAAGAAACCCCTCCTCAGCCATAAGGCCAAATCCTGGAAATATTCAATTTCTGAGTTTTCTGATTTATTTCTGATTCAAACACGCGCCTGAAACACAAAAATAGAAAAAACTTGAAAAAAAAACAAAAAATATCTGAAACACCAGGTTTATCCGATTTGTTTCAAAAAACAACATATTTCGAAAAAAAGAACTGATTTTGGAGACAACTTCCACTTTTTCCACATTTTGAAACATTGCTGCATGTATAACTGTCAACACAACAAGAAAACATGATCGCGGTATCACATCGCTGGGTACATCCAAGTCACAAGGCAGGGGTCCAGAAATAATTCAGAAAATAATCAGAAATAGTTCAGAAACAATTCAGGAATATGTCCAGAATCAAACCAATATTGGTGTGTCAGAAAAAACAAAAAATAGATCAGAAATTACTCATTCCTGTATATTTCTGTATATTTTCACTTTAGGCTGGTGGGATTTCACTAGTGTATATAATCAACAAGAATCAAGGCTCCAGTAAATTAACATAGACCCTGCCAGATAGGGGTTGGAAGACCAGTTTCCACTGCAAATGAGTTATTTTCAGGGTTTATGTATATATATATATATATTGATTCATTATGATTTATTAATTTATTTACTACATGGTAAATTGGTTTGTAATTACAACAACAACTGTTGGATGCATGATGGATAAATCTACAGTTGAATGGGTTGAGGACCTTACGCTGAGGAAGGTACCCAGTATGTGCAGTCAGCATGGGCATATACAAACACACACGTGCAAAAACAGGAACTTCTCCGTTTCTTGGCAGCTCAACTTGAATCCTAACTGAAGACGGCTTTGAACCCTACATAGGGACAAAACGGATGGCGCCCAAGATGGCTGAAAGAATCAGCCAGCAAAGCCCAAGCTTTGCATTGTATTTCATTGGAGTGGCCACGGAATTTTGTCATTGAAGTGGCCCCAGAATTTTGACATGAAACCATAGGG
>Ga0126342_10008712_pt1:0-5000 | contig 18183 bp, 15 predicted proteins | sample Cyp1metagenome_FD_92528 | JGI IMG/M metagenome (GOLD analysis project Ga0126342, IMG submission 92528) | Coral microbial communities from Lord Howe Island, Old Settlement Bay, Australia - Cyphastrea 1 metagenome | ecosystem: Host-associated > Invertebrates > Cnidaria > Coral ... | reverse complement strand
AAATATGAAAGTCAATGGGAAGGATTATCCCATGTATGGAAAATAAAACATGTTTGAAACCACCAACCAGCTACAATCGACAATGGCAATGACTTTCTGTCTTGCCGACAGCGCTGGCGCTGATGCTGAGAGAGTTTCACATCAGCCATTGGCCAAAGCCAAGACCTCGCAAACCTTTGAGACTTGGATCCATGTGAAACAGCCTAAACCTTCCATGTACATCTTCACCTTTTCATTTTCTCCCAATTCTCTACGGAGTTTTTGAAACATGGACCAGAGATGTTCATAGATGTTACCATGGATCCAAAGCTCCGTGTTCTTCACCACTACACTACGGCTGAGCCCTCGGAGCCCTTGGAACCCTCGGAGCCCTCAGAACCGCCACGCCAGTGGGCTGCGGTCACCGGGTCGCATCAAAACCAGAAATCTACGGCTGCATGTTGTGCAGCGAAGTGGAAGATTCATTGGCTGCTCCTACTCTCGGATTTCTGCATTGCTAAAATGGCGCCTTCACTTCACCATGTTAGATCACTCCAGGCAAGATGGAAGAGATGGACGACAAGCAAAATTGCGAGCCACATCCATTGCAGAACATAGAATAAAACTCTCGGCATTTTTGCAATCAAACCATCAACCATCAAACCATCAACCATCAAGCCTTCCGCCGCTAAAGCCTTCACTGATCTCACGATAGTCGAGCCATTGCTCATGTTCCAAGCGTTTTATTTCCACCTCTTCAGCGACTGTTTCCGGGTGCTGCTCCACCTTGCACCCGCCGGACCAAAAAGCCTCATATCCCAACATATATGATTGCTGTATATCGCAAGTATATCCCATTAAGTCAGTGTATTCCACATCTCATGATATCCCAATATATTCAATTATCTCCTATTGTAGCACATTCTCTCCCATTCTATCCCATTATATCTCATATCCCAACATATGTGATTGTAGTGATAATAGTGTATCATGGAATTATCTCCCAAGTATAGTGATAATGGTATATCATATTATAGTGATAGTGAAATGGATGATGATGGGGTATATCCCATCATATATCCCAACTGATATCCATGTATATATCCCAAGTATATCCCATGTATATCCCATGGATCACAAAATTCTGAAGATTTCCCCACCAGTCACCTCCTCCCGGTAGCGACTCAGGTTTTTAAGCTGCGCCTGGCGTCAGAAACGAACTCCGAGGTGGTACCGCAGTTGAAACCAGCAAAATAGGTTGATTTCACCCAGGAAAAGAAGCGAATTATTGGGATTTAGGGATGATTCATGACGGTGAAGTTCGTTAATAACTTGGCTTAGCAATTGGTTTATGCTAGACATGTCTATAGTTCAGGTGGTTATGGGGGACAAACCAACCAACTTACAACTGGGGGAGCACCACCTTGTGTAAGTATGTACAATATACATGTCTAGACATATAGTCACCCTGGAGTAGATAGAGTATAGAAATGTCAAGAAAACACTCAATGAAATGGGCATATTGTTAAACAGTCCATATTTTCTCTACAATATGTGTATATATTGATACGTATGTGTCTGAACATTTATAATTTCCCTGTTTAAATTGTGATTTCCATAGCTATGTGAAATTATCAAAGGGTTTATATTGCATATCTTTAAAAAATGGCATGGTTCAATATATTAACGACTTGGGGGACCACAGATGTTGCTTCATCTTTAGTATCCACTTTCTGGGGTACCCAATTTTGACCTAATTATTCTATGGGCCGAGGCATACAAAACAAGAGAGACATCGGCCCCAGGTGCATGATACGATGCTTAAAAAATATACATATGGACTGGGGACATCCGGTCCGTACATGGAGTTTTACCCGTATTTACCAACATGCCCAGTTCTCCCCATTTACCCGTATTTACCCATATTAAACCATATTTACCCCATCAAAAGCCCAGGTGCCTTGGGGTTTTCCACGCCCGGTATTTTTTTGAACAGCAGAACTAACTGGTTTCATCCTCTCCAACTATGCTCGTTGCTCGGGATCATCAGGTACGATGGAATATCGAAAATAGATCAAAAACCACCGGCTGGTCATGATCCCAAGGATATCTCCACTTGAGATGGTTACATCACGTCAAATCCACACGTTTGTTGGTTAAACCCCCAGAAAATGTTGCCATCCAACCGCCCCCAACTGACCCCCAACCCCCCCAACTCCTCGTGCTTGCGCCGGTCCGGCGCACACGCCACGCGCATGCCCGGGGGCACGGGGGGTCTCTGGCCCTCCCACGAACTGAGCACGTCCAAGAGATCTTGGGCATCCAGATCGACCAAGTCGCTGCCGTCCACCACCATGGGAATCCTGCAACTCGGAGTTTGTACCAAGACAGTGAAGCCGGTGAAAACCTTTAAATTTTCGCGTCACGAAATTCTGGGACTGGCAGATCAAAGGTCGGGAAAGTTGCACAAAGCGAGTTGGTCGTTTCAAAGGTTGGGCCAAGTTCACCTTTGGAGCAGCCAGGTTGGTCCAGTCACGTTTTCTATGGGTGGCAGTTGAATTGCGGTAAAGTTCGAGCCTGTACGGATTCACGTGTGCGTTTTTTGTCGGATCGAACTTTCATTGGGTTCATGAAGCAGCGTTTGAGAATGAAACTGCCATGAATATCTTAGTGGATATGTGGCTAAGAACCATGGTAGGAACCCGGCTACAAACCGGAGAAACCGCATTTTGTATTGAGGTGTTGATGCACATCCACATAGATAAGGAAAACATAGAAGGAATGAAGGTCACTGTGGCTTGTTCAATGCGTTCAACTCCATGGACCTGTCTTTGCTCTGTTCGTGCCTAAGAACCAGTGAAGAAACTCCTTCTCCTGCTCGATATATATATATATATATATATATATATTTATGTGTATACATATATATATATATGCATTTACATATACACGTTTTTTAATTATTCTTATATGTATGTATCTAAATATAAATTTATATGTAAATATTTATGTATATATATATGTACATATATATATATATGTGTGTGTACACACATAGACATATGGTCCCGTGTCTCGTGTTCACGGTTACCCCTCACCTCCCCAACCCCACCACATCCACAGGGGGGAAGGGATGCATAGACATATGCATGTATAAATACATGTATAAATACATGTATAAGTTACATATACGTATAGGGACCATCACCATCTCGGGGCGAGGGGGCACCACCAGAAACTGGGCCATGTATATGTCTTATATGTCTTATATGTATGTATATGTATGTATGTATGTATGTATGTATGTATGTGTGTATGTATGTATGTGTGTATGTATGTATGTATGTGTGTATGTATGTATGTGTGTATGTATGTATGTATGTTTGTTTGTTTGTTTGCTTGCTTGTTTGTTTGTTTGTTTGTGTGTTTGTTTGTTTGTTTGTTTGTTTGTATGTATATGTACGTATATGTATGTATATGTACGTATATGTATGTATATGTATGTGTGTATGTATATGTACATGTGTGTATATGTATATGTATGTATATGTACGTATATGTAAATGCAAATGTATATGTGTATGTATGTATGTGTATGTATGTGTATGTATGCATACAAGCATGCATGTATCTATGTATCTATGTTGCTGTGTATCTATGTATCTATGTATCTATGTATAATTATATAAATATATACTGTGAAACTTGGATGAGGCTTTGTCAAGCCCACTGCCAGAAAAACAAACGAAAGTTCCGGAGTCTCTGCGACTCACTGCACGCAGAGGAGGGCTGACTGTGTATGCAACACCCTGACACCCTGGTCCCAGAAACGGGGCCGCCATTTGCGAACGAGCAAACAGCAGCTGCTCGATGGTCCTGACGGCCCGGATTTCGTCCATTTGCTGCCGCCAGCCTTCCTTCTGCAATGAAGGCCGCCATGGACACACATCCGTATAATACTGTATGTATATAAATATATATATATTTATATTTACAGTATGTATGTATGTATGTATGTATGTATGCATGCATGCATGCATGCATCTATCTATCTATCTATCTCTATCTATCTATCTATCTATCTATCTATGTATCTATCTATCTATCTATCTATCTTTCTATCTATCTAACTATCTATCTATCTATCTATCTACCTATCTATCTATCTATCTATCTATCTATCTAAGAAAGATGTATCTTTGTATCTTTGCATCTTTGTATCTTTGTATCTATGTATCTATGTATCTATGTATGTGTGTGTATGTGTATGTATATGGATATGTGACGTATATGTATAATGTATATGTATATCAGTGAAACGGCATGTTTCAACAACAAATCCTGGGAAGCAAAGGATCATCTTTGCTCCCGATCTGCCTAAGCTTGACCTAACCGATTCAAGTCCTGGCTTGTAGAAGTTTCTCCTGGTGCTCCCTGGCAGCGATGAGCGCAGGCATCCCAGCTGATCCCGGGGACAGGCATCCCATGGAACTGGGATCCCATGGTTTGGACAGCAAGAAACAAACCCAGTGGGTCATCTTTAACAAACCCAAACAGTAAGTAGGTACGTGGGTCACTGTTTTCTCATTGGTCTGAAATCCCTGAAATCTGAAATCCATCAAACCCCTCGCGTCAAGACTCTGAGACAGCTTTGATAATCAGAAAAACGATGCGTTTCAAACCTGGTCTCCAATCTAGATGCCCCTACATGGGTATGAGTCAAAGTTGGATATCTCTACGATGGTTATATAATACTTAAAATCGGCGGGCACTAAAACTCTGCGATTCCCTAAGTCTTGAATGGAAGTTCAACTTGGAATCTGGCTCCTGCATGCTTGTGAGTTCCAAAAGTGGTTGTATAAGGAATTGGAAATTCGTGTTTTTTTACTGCGAACATCTGTAGACTTTCGAGTGGCTATGTTTTAAGGAGGCCACAAGTGTTTGGGCCTACCTTTTGAAAATCGGCTGGGTGGTACATGAAAAAACGCTTTGAAAAGTGTCTCAACTACTTCTTGTGGTGC
>Ga0126342_10008711_pt1 | contig 18185 bp, 16 predicted proteins | sample Cyp1metagenome_FD_92528 | JGI IMG/M metagenome (GOLD analysis project Ga0126342, IMG submission 92528) | Coral microbial communities from Lord Howe Island, Old Settlement Bay, Australia - Cyphastrea 1 metagenome | ecosystem: Host-associated > Invertebrates > Cnidaria > Coral ... | reverse complement strand
TTTTGACTTCGAAATGTGCTTCGCGCCACAACGGCGTGCACTTTTTCGACATCTCAACTTCCAAAAGTGGTCCGGAGCTGGTGTGTTTTGTACATTTTGACTTCGAAATGTGCTTCGCGCCACGGCGTGCAATTTTTCATCTCTCATCTGGCTCCGCACCCGCCGCTTGAGCGAGCCTACTTTTCGACCCTCCAGAGCCACAAATTATTGGAGAAACAGAGTGTTTCGCGACTTTCCTACCTTTGCGCGCACCTGCATCTTCTTTCTTCTGACTCTTTCTCTTCTCTGATCTTCTCTCTTCTACTCTTCTCTTCTCTGATCTTCTCTCTTCTACTCTTCTCTTCTCTCTGACTCTTCCCATCTCTGCTTTTCATATGTCAATATTGTCAGAGCTTTGCCTTCTAAACTTCCTTCGATAAACATCCATTATATAATCATCAACCAATGGGATATATGCTTGATCAGCTGAGATATTGCAAGCCATTCATTAACCAGTCAACATTAACCATTCAGCAGTCATTTACCATTGATGATTGGGATTACTAGCCATTAATTAACCAGTAATTAACCATCAGCCCATTAATCCATGAAATGGTGAGCCAACTGATCCCCCCTACGTTCTTTCCAGGTGCTCACTGGCGTCTGGGCTCTGCCTGCGGCTCCGCCAAACCGCCGCCGATCACGCCGTTGGACTCCACGGGCGCCGGAGACGCCTGCGGCGCGGCGCTGCTAGCGCGATGGAGGTGCCTCAAAAGGGGCCCAGGTTGGGGCCGGTGGGATTGAGACATGATGGATTTATATAGATGAATATAGGGATGTTTATGGATGAATGATGGATTTCTATGGATGAATGATGGATTGATGTAGGGATCTTCTGGAATTCAATGTTTGTTTTTGACTTTTTGACAAGATGTTCGCGAAGCGTAGAACAGGATGGATTAACTATGGAATAATGTTGTAAACCCAATGCCATAAATGCACGATTGGGATGGTGCTTTCCACCCATTTATGGTGTATTGGATTTTGATGCGAACTGGTCGGGTACAGGGTCTTGAGCCATACATTTTTATGAGGTATGGATTTATAGAATTTATAGTTCATCCGCCCAGAATGGACTCAAAACCTTGAATTGAAACACTTCCATTTGTTTGGGAAAGATCATGTTGATGATGCCTGATGAGACTTTGGCGTTTAGTTTTTTTTTAACTGGTTAGTTGGTTTGGATTTCAACATATACGGAATTAGGGACCCAGTCCCTTTGGGTGTTGGAGAACTGAGTTGCACATCCCATAGAGACTGGGAATCCCTTTCCGCCCTTCCCCCAAAATTTAGATATTCAACAAGAAGTTAGACATGGTTAAACCATGTTAAACCTACTGGATCTATTGATTCTGGGGCCAAAAAATTGAAGCCATGGACGGGATAGGAATCTCCATTTCCAACCTGGTGGGGCCTATAGATTTCCTTCTCGAATTGGGGGGGATTTTTGATGTCTACCAGGTTTGATTACCAGGGGGATAGTTTCTCGACTGAGAATGGCTATGGCTCAAGGGTGATGGACTGAAACCACATTTACCCACTCTTTATCCCAATCATGATTGATTACCCAATCAGGGTAAACATACAAGAAACAACCGGTTCGGAAAGCCAACCGGTAAATGATCCTGACATGGCTCCTGCTGGGTCAACTCCACATGGAGCCATGACAAGGCTCATCCTCACATATCCTGTTTAGATCATTTGGAATTCCATTTCAATATGGATTTCCCCCCAAAAAAGTTGGGGATTACAAAGGTCTATATATGATACGGGTTTGCAGCCAACTTGATATGTTTGTCTGAAATAGGCCTTCCAATTCCATCCATTGGTTACCTATCAATTAGCCACAAATTGATCGTAAATTCCCCATTTTCAGGCACAAGCAAATATCATATTGTTGGCCAAAAATCCTGGAATTCTCATTGTATCCCATTTTATACATCACCATTTTTCCATATTTTTCCCTCCGAAAATTCCGATGTTTCCTGTCAAAAGCCCATTGAAAACAGCACGGTGGTTGTTCCCATTCGCAGCACCGAGTTCTGGTGAAGACTTGGAGAGCGCCACTGCCTTTGCCTGCGCCGCTGGAGCATGGAACTGCACCAAGCTTGGAGGATGCCACTCGGAGACGGAGATGCCATGGAATTTTATGGGAAAAACTTGGAGGAGCACGACTTCGTATTGGTGGTCAAAATTGAGTACCCCAACTGATTGGATCGGAAATAGACATAGACTTAAATCTGTGGTTCAGGTCTTTATTTTTGACCCATAGCTATATTTTTGTTTGCAATTGTAAGGGATGCATAGTGATATTGTAATATATTATTGTTAGCGATTATTACAATTATTATTTGCAATATATTGCCAGGAAATGCCAGGAATATATTATCATTGCACTGTAAACAGGGATATATACACTATAAGTTATAACTACCAATCAGCTACAAGAAAGAATTGCAAGGTATCTCAAGATTGGCCATGGATTGTAATCATTTCCAAAGTTTTTCACCAGGCATTTTTTGTAGTACCAAGGACGTTTCCCAATTTGCAGCTTCCGATCATTGACGCCCCCGGAGGATTTGATATCCTTTGATCCAAAGAGTGGATGAGGTGACATCACAGGTCAGTCAAGCTGTATCTTCTATGCAGGCATAGAACTATATACAGAGTGTTTACATGTTACAGTTTATATGACACTTGCAGAACACGTACCCTACATACCCATGCAGAAAAAAACGCATTGAAGAATAGGAGTCTTCTTTTTGTGAAAATCATTGAGCACTCCAAGCTTTGAAGCTCTACGACTTGGTTATTCAAGGAATCTGTGGCATCACCAATTGCTTGTGAAATCACAAGGATCACGGTAGAAATAGATAGACACATCATGTATAATAGCCCTAGAAATTGGTGTTTTTGATAACCCTAGAAATTGGTGTATAATACCTATTTTGGTCGGAATTTACTTTTCCATCTTTGCCAGGGCCAGGTCGGAAAGTCTGTTTTTCGATCCTCAAAGATGGAGTCGTCCAGCTATTCTTTTTACGAAACACATCCGAGATCGGATAATTTAATTTAATATATCTATAATATATCTATAATATTATTCAATACATATATAATACATAATTATATGATTTTCCATACAATGTACCCTCTGGTAATGACTAACATAGCTATTGAAAATCACCATAGAAATAGTGGATTTTCCCATTAAAAATGGTGATTTTCCATTGCTATGTTAGTTTCCAGCTGGGTTTTTTCGAGGTGAAACACCGGCCACCGAAGTTCCTTCCTCAGTTTAGGGCGGTCAAAAAAAGGGGACCAAGCTTGACATCCTGTGGAAATGGGTGGATCTTCATGTGTATGTTAAACCATTATATTATATTACTTTTATTATATCATATTATATTGTATTATGTTATGTTATGTTATGTTAATTATATTATATCGTATTATTTTTCATTATATCGTATTATGTTAAATTATATTATATTATATTATATTATATTATATTATATATATATTCTGCATATTAAGTTTCTTTGATTTTCAATCTCATATTATGTTAATATTCATGGTGGATTCAAATTGCCGGTGAAACCCACAATTATATAAACCGAAATAACTGGAAACCATAAAATGGCAACTTTTCATCGGGGGAACATTGACGTTGTTTGTCAGCATTGGTTGGACAAGGAAAGGACGTCACCTCCCCGCTGTTGGGATATCTACAAGGGTTATAGATGGTTCATGGTTCTAGTAAGTGGTTGAATATGAATGTCATGCACACATTTATTCATTAACCGTCCCTAACGGCTTACCAAAAATGCTGGCTGTTTCTGAAACAAACCCCAAGCATAGGTGATCACATCATTGGGTTTACTGCGTTTGAAAACTGGGGGTATCCCATCTTCATTCAGACCCTTGTCACACAGGTATATACATTTACATATACACCAGTAGTGCTCGGCCATGCCGGGGGCCTCGGGGCGGAAGTTTCCAACAGGAGCAAATACTTCAATTACTGTAAGAAATCAATGGCCTTTTGGCCCATAGGAATGTCAGTGAGATGCAGAAGCAATGAAAGATTGAGGTTGTGAATCAATGAATGGGTTCCATGAAATTTATATAACCGCCTTCGGCGTGGTCCGCCGGCCACCATGGAAAGAGCTATCCTGCAAGCTGAAAACAGCGCTTGCACAGGCCCAGCAAGAACATGGTTTTAGTGTAAAATGTGGTGTTTGTGTATAACACTATTGTGTCAAACAGCGCTTTGTGTAAACCACGGTTTTGACGCAAAAACATGGCTTTTGTTCAAACCACGGTTTAAATTTAAACCAAAGCATGTGTGTAATCAAACCAGGGGTTTGGAAAAGGCCATATACAAAGGTTGTGCGTGTAAAAGGTGTTCGGGACAAAAACCAGTGGATCAAGTATTGGATATAAGAAACGATGGAGCAAGCCGATGGAAAACACAACAAAAAGGCGGAAACAACCATGGAAATGACATTGAAATGACATTAAAGAGACGGATGGGGTGGGTTCAAGTTAGACGAAGCAAAAATCTGCGCCAAGGGGAAAGTCTAGACAAAGACAAAACATACAGAACAACTACGAACAAGCAAGATCCACAAGACACGCTGGTAGGCCGGCGGACTTTGTGTCCTTTTACCCTCTGGTAATTTAACATAGCTATGGTGATTTTCCATAGTTATGTTAGTTTACCAGAGGGTAATTACGGTTGCTTTTATCACCCCATTGAACTTTGTTCGAATATCATTGTCAATGGCCATTGATGAACTCCCCAACGATGGCCCCAACGATTGGAAGTTTTGATCAAATCCACCAGATTTCGTGAAACCCATCGTCTGACAGCCCCATGACTCTTGAGAGGAAACCGTTCGAGCTCTGATGCAGCAGTGATATGTGGAGCAAAAAGATAGCGCTTGCCTTGATGCAGGAAAAACAGCCGGTTTTCCTGCTGTTATGTCGAGGTTTTAGTCTTAGGCAATCTCCAAAAACCCAAAACGATGCAGAACAGTGAAATCCGATTTGAAGACAAGGGTCAGTGGGCCGGCTATAGTTCACCCCAGTTGTAAGGGCAATGTCCACTAAGTGGGGTGATAACATGTGATAACCCACTTACGAACTTGGATGTACCATCAAAATCCACCTTAAATACTGCAAAATGATGTTGTTCATAGATTCATAGTACTTGATAACCACTAAGATCCACTAAGTCACTAAGTTAATTCACAGGTTTTTCGAGTTGACTCGTTGACGTTGACACGCCCTAGGCTCAACGAAGCTGAGTTGTTTCAGGCGATTCACTTTGCGAGCTATCCCAGGTGAGGGGTGCAGTGGACATGATGGTAGAATATATGTACATAATTGTACACATATATAGATATTGATATTGATATTGGTATAGATATAGACATATAGATACAGCTATTTAGATGTAGACATAGATATGGATATGCATGGATATGGATATGGATGGATAGATAGATAAATAGTTTGATTAATAGATAGAGAATCATCCTGAAGTAGATAGAACCTGGGATGTTCCAAAATATTTCCACTTTTCCTGACTTGTGTTTTCCATATTCTATACATCTAAACTACTGTTTTTATTTGGGTACTTCATTTTCAGACACTTTTTTTTTGGATGTGAATATGTTTCCAGGACCCTAGGAACAAACACATCCAACGTTGACGATTCAACCGTGTCTAGTGGAGTTTCGAAGAAGAAGAAAAAGAAGGAGAAGAAGGAGAAAAAACAAACAGTTCAGAAAAAGTGGAGTTGCTGACAGAACGTTTCACATGACAGGTACATGAAACTTAAGTGTGAAGATGTCTCGCTACGTTTTGCGAACTTTCAGCCAGGGGCATGGCCATGGTAGCCATCATGGCCTAGTGATTCACCGATATTTTACTGGTTGGTGGTTTGGAACATGGCGATATGATTTTCCATAGTAGAAATTGGATATATAATCCTTCCCATTGACGAAGTCCATCATTTTTCATGGTGAAATAGCACAAGTTATATAAAACCACCAAGCAGTTTTTCAGAATTGATGGGTGATTTTCGCCAACTGAGGCCAACTGCTATATAAGTTACCCAAGGATCCCTCCATGACACCCCAGGAAGGCGGAAAAAACCGACGCAAGGCGTGTGACCGATGTGCAGATCGTGGTTTATGCGTGGGGAGCCCAGCTCGAAACATGGCGTAAATCATGGGTCATGGCGTAGTGTCGTGGGTTTAAAGCCTGGATTTCCAAACGGCTTGGGTTTTTCCCAAATTATTGGGATAATCAGGGTTTTTTACCGATAAATCATGGCTTGGTCAGATGTTTTGTGTCATAGGCAGGTGCAATGAGCGAATAGGTAGACCCGTAGGCTCAAGGAAGACGATACCAAAGCCGGCTTGTCCGGAAAACATTGGGTTTGGCACAGAAACACAAGGTTTTGATGATGTATGAGAATTTTTGGGTATTTCAGACAAAACCATGTTCCTGCCGAAAATGATCGTGGTTTAGCTTTATGTATCTTGAAAGAACACTCATTTCCAGGAAACACAAACCTGTTTTGCAGACAAGGTGTCCGGGTACCCAAACTTGAGATGTCCCTCTTGCGTAGGCCGAACATAACATCGACTCAGATTTGGGTTCTGGCCGGTTCTGGCCGGTTCTGGCCCTCCAAAATAGATCGTTTTCGTAGAACGACGTGACTGAGTCCATCTCCGGCAGGAATAAACACCACAAGAACCTGGACTTGCTGCAGCATCACGCGCCCTTTCCCGTGAAGATTCTCCGGCAGGAGATGGAACATGGCAGTCATGGTCAGATGGCTGAGGATTTGGCTGATGCCATGCCCCATCGACAATTGGGATGTCATAGAGTTATAATACCCATGACGGATCCATGGTGCTGCTATATATATATATATCTACATGGTAACATGGATCCCATCAATATACTCCCTTTATGTTAGCATATATACCAGCACCATGGATCCGTCATGGGATATCCAGTGGTGGGTTATTCAACTCAAACAACACGACCGGACTTTTCTTGGTGAGATGGCCACTTCGCAAGTCCTGCTGGAAGTTTCACCGAGAACCAATCCCCATCAGGAGGTTAAGGAAAACGCCCTGGTGGCATTGTGGCATTTGAATGTTTGTACATGTTTGTACCCTCCCGTACTCAAATGTGGCTAGCTGCGAAAGCCTCGAACTAAATATAGGTTGAAGCAACGGGTGAATTTTCCAGCCAGCCACGTTTGATTTTCAGAGGGGTATCTGAGACATGTCACCCAAAAGAATGGAATGTGATTCACTATTTCACAAGTTACAGCATGATGTTGACATCATTGGTGATCTTGACATGGCAAACTTGGCCGCACCAACACGCAACTTGGAGGCTCAGACCGACAAAAAAACGGGGAAGGCCTTCCTTTCCCGGCGATGTTTTCTGTGATATGCACATGGAGTAGCCTGGCCATGTTCGCCGGGGCTATCAATACATCTCAGACCGAGCATTTGCACGTGCCTTCGCAGCCTTCCCAGCCGCGCCGGCATGTGGTCCCGATGCAAGCGACCGTTTTGGCCGAGGGTGACACGCAGGTGGCTGTTGTTGGTGGGTAGAAATTCAATAGTAGCCTGGTGAACACAACTGAAGAGTAACTCCTGTAACTTCAACATCTATTTTGGCATTGTATTGTGTACCCTCTGGTAATTTAACATAGCTATGGAAAATCACCATGTTCAATGGGAAAATCCACAATAAATGGTGATTTTCAATAGCTATGTTAGTTTACCAGAGGGTAACTCGTTTTCCAAGCTTTTTCTCGAACACTCTGCTGACAGGTGCTGATGCGCAAGGAAAACGTGTCGGAGATTGATGCGAGAAGTTGCACCTGTACAGATGTAGACTTGAAGGGCAAGAAGTGGTCTCCGGGCGGCTTGAAGAAATGCGTTGGAAATTGCAAAAAGGTTGCTGTGGCGAAACAACAATCTTTGACTCCCAAAATTGAATAGCCTCCAGTAAACCAATATATATATATAGCCTATAGCCTATAGCTATTTTTTTCCTTTTTTTGATGATCTACATATATTGCTGTGTATAGCTATGTTAATTTAATTACCAATAGTTCACCCAAAAGAACACAGTTTTCCATGCAGATCACAGATTTGGATCTAACGATTTAAAGAGCCACATTGCTTTGCAGGTACAACAGAGATCATTTGGAAGGGTTATACCATGGTATACCCTCTGGTAATTTACTGTAACATAGCTATTGAAAATGGCCATTTATAGTGGATTTTCCCCTTAAAAATAGTGATTTTCCATAGTTATGTTAGTTTACCATGGTATACCCCTGTGACAGTAAGTGCACACTGTGGCTAAACCATCAGCCCAGTTGCTGAAAAAAAACGGTGAGATTCATTCGCTTGAAGGTGGATGGGGCCCAGCCCAATGAAAGCATCGGTTTTTTTCTTGGTCATTTGGTAAACATCGTGTCATTTGGGTGGTGAAATCATGTGAAATCATGTGAAATCTTCATTTCTGGTGCAGAATCTTCTCTCAGGATTGTCACGATCAAATTCTGGCTTGACCACCCTTTTTGCCAATGGCTGGTTAAACATGACGGGGGTAAACATGGTTAAACTAGTTTGCCCTCTGGCAATCAGACATGGCAACAGAAACTCTTTTTTTTTATATGGGAAGTCAACCATAAAGGGCGGCATTTCCAGCTAGCCACATAGATGACCAGAAGATATAACCACACATTTTTGTAATCCAAATGGGCATGGACCAAGATGATCACTCCGCAGAATGCATTGTTTCATGCGTTAAAGATGACTGGCCTTTTGTTTGTCCAAAAGGGGTACAGCAGTCCCGAAACTTCTGGGTGGTTTCATGGCGATGATCGGATGATCCCAGACTTGGAAGGGAACATTTGCACCGCCCATGTTTTGTAGCACACGGATTTCGTCTAGAAACCCCCAACCAGATTTTTTTTTTCGGGGGGTGGCTCAACATGTTTTCCACCACCCTTCATCGTTCGCGTTGCGAATCACCCCTGAGAGGTCTCGAAGGCGACAGAAGTGAACGACTGCCCGAAAGATTGGAAGATTTTTTCGCCCAGATCAAAGGAGGACTGGGAGACCATCATCTCCTTGGATGTCATCAAGGACTGAGTTGTGAAGTCATCCGAAAACTGCTACCTGATTCGTATAAACATGTAATATATATATGTGTAATATGTAGTTATACTATATATATGCAATATACTGTGTAACAGTGTGTATATATATACAGTACTATTAAACATGTCTTGACCGATTCTTATATGATTAACCCATTTAACGCCAACATCTGATTAATAACCCCCCTCCCCCTCAAACATAAAGCACATCCAAATAAAGTGAGGCCAAACAAAGGTCTGGGGTCCCTCTGTTTTTTTTTTTAAACACATTTTAGTCTTGCCGAACAAATTGCCTAATTGAAAGGGAATGCATAATTGTCATATTGGGAGTATATATAATATATATATATATATATATATATGGAATATAAGTTTCGTGGAAAGCTCTAAGAAGAGGGTTGAGGTAGTAAAGTAATTTATATATATATACTTTAAGTGGATTTATATTGAGTAGATTTACCACAATTCCCACAGAAAAAAGCAAGGACTTTATTATATAAGGGGGTATATAAGACATTGCTTTTTATTGTGGTTCCGAGATGGTTCAATGCTACCCCTCTGTGAACTTGGCTTTTGCATTTTTTAAATAAGGACTTTGTATAGAGAAATCGAGGCATTCAGTTTTGGTAGATGAAGTTAAACACATTTTGCCTTTGAGATTTTTCGCAATCCCTAAGTACAACGAAGAGGAAAACGATGAGGTTCTCCCGGAAGAACCCGGTGGGTTCAGAAGTACCTCCAACTGGGGTGGCCTGTTGGCCATGCACATTTCGGGGTTTTCTGATCGCCATGAGCCGAAACAATCCATGAGCAAAAACAATTTTTGTTTTTTGAGCTGCAAGAACGTGTGGGTTCTAAGCTTCGGAGATCTTGGAGGGCCGGCTTTTCACCACATTTTCCAACCGGAGATGATCCAAGATATTTTGAGCCAGAAAAACAGCAACCAACAGTTGTTGGGTACCCTCTGGTGAACTAACATAGCTATGGAAAATCACCATTTTTAATAGGTAAATCCACTAATAATGGTCATTTTCAATAGCTATGTTAAATTACCAGAGGGTACAGTTTGCTTAAATGTCCGTGCATGATATTTGTGTATGTGAGGTTCTGTTTCAAGGGAAAGGCGGAAAAGAATAGAACAGACACCTTTGCAGCAATTTTTTCGATGGGGTCTGAAGGCAATTTTGCAGGGTATTCCATGTTCAATCCATGTTCATTGCTAGTCGTTCGTAAAAGGTTCATTGCCATTCATCTATCGGCAGCTGGGGTTAGGTTCACTGGATCATCTCCAATTGAGTTTTTTTCTACGTCATCTCCAGTGATCGCCCCATCGGAAACTTTCAATTTTCAAAGCGCTGACTTTTTTTGTGCAGAACGATGATCTCATGATATGCTGAGAATATGAAGACCTCAGCTTGATGCCAATGTGGGTATGAAAATGGTTAGAAACCCCAAGTCTGGGCCATGTTCATTGGACTTCAAGAGGTTCGAATTGTCTTTGGACCAAAACCACTCTCACAATGACTTGGCTGCCAGGACGTGTTGAAACCTCATTTGGTGGCCTGGAAAGTACAGGGAAACTGGGTGTTTTTTGGGTCCCACTCGGGTGCTAAAAAACATTGGGTAGCAATGGGCCCACGAAATGGGATCATTTTGACCAAGTCGTCCTCTGAGTAAATTCATCCTCCGTTTTCCTGGTTGGACAATGGACAGGACACATTTTGAGGTCCATCAAAAGCCCATCTCAGGTGGTGGATATTACGCAGGACAAGAACGGCTGCGGTGGATGCACGGCGAAAGCCATGAATTCCGACGAGGATGGACAGTCCATGTGGAAGACGCTGGACAGTAGCGCCTGGTGGCTGCGTGCTTCAAAATACGGAGAACCCAATGGACACTTCGACTGATGCCATGGTGGGCTTTGATGAGGGGTATCGTGTGGGAATCTATGAGTTTGCTTACTGAGAATGGGTCATCATGGATAATTGACCTATTAAAGATGGTTTTCCAATGTTTTCCAGAGCTATTGTTGAATTACCAGGTACTGTACCCCAAAGTCGTTTTTTGGCATATCCCATTCGGATGAAGAAAAACTTACCCATCGCCACATGGTGCCGTCAAGTTACTGTAGTTTGATTTGAGCAGCTGATTAGCGCCTCAAGTGTAGGATGATCATTCATTGTCACAAGGCTTCAAGGGTTAGTAACTGTTAGTAACCCATTGTGTTTCGAATTCCCAATTTTACAGAACTAGATTCTGGATATTCTGGAAGAATCTACAGGAAACACCTCTAATTAGATATATAATTACCGGTAGAAAACAAGGTTTCCTGGATTCCTGATTTTCCCGAACGAATCCGTGGATATCCTATTCAGTCGACTGGTGGGGTGCCCGTAGCCAATCGTAGACCATGACCCACCTGGCTGCCAGTCCTCTGTGAGGGATTTTCCCTGCGAAATCCACCATTTGTGGTTAAAGATGTGTACCCGGCCTGGTAAACGTTTACATAACCATGGGAAATCACCATTTTTGATGGGTAAATCAACTATAAATGGCCATTTTCAATAGCTATGTTAAATTAGCAGAGGGTATATCTTTATGGCTTTATGGGCATCTTAAGCGAATCCAGAAGAATCAGCCTTAATCAATCATGACATTGCGGGCACATGCGGGCACCCTATCCTCAAAGAAAAACAACATTAAACCCAAAGGCTGCAGAACTGTTTTTAGACGGGGCCCTGCAAGATGGTTTGGTGGTATGGAACCCATCAAAAGCGTGAGATGTCGGAGCTGAAACTTCCGGCCCACGGATGCCGCTCTCATTGTCGAAGATACTTTTATATCAGTGCTTGTTAGGCTCAGATGTGTTTATGTGCTTTACATACGTATTCTTATCATATATAAAAGTATATATATAATATATTATTACATACAAATATATACAATATAATATTATATATAGATCTTTGTTTCTTATCCCACTGTTACATGCAGATGGGGATCATCTGATCCCATTTTGCGATGGTGAAACAAACACCCCGTATGTTTCTTCGAATTTTAGGGCAACTCGCAACGTTGACCCAGTCGAAATAGTGGATTTTCCCAGCTAGAAAATGGTGGATCTTTCCATAGTTATGTAAACGTTTACCAGAGGGTAACACCCATTTTTGCTGGTTTTGTGCAGGGCTCTTTTTGGAAAATCCTGCCAAGGAGATTACATCGCGAACTGTTTCCTGGGTTTGAATCCGCCGACTGATGCCAACGCCATTGCATTCAACGATTGGAATTGCGGCTACCACACCCATTCATATTTGTGCCAACCAGATGATCGCTACACAACCACCACCACTAAAGCAGAAAAGTCCATGGCCACAGTTTTCGGCCCAGGAGTCGTTTTGCTTGGTCTACTGGGATTGCTGTAAGACCAATGTCCATATTGCCACGTTGGTACCTAAAAAGGTAGCAACGTCTCCATATGTCGCAGAGTCACATCGGCGCAGAAAAGTCCCACTGAGATCAGCCCAGATCAGCGACTGGAAGACCCACCACATTTTGACGATCGTTGACCTTCCCATTCCGATCAGCGTTTTGTGGATTTCTTGAGTTTCCTCCGTTAATCCAGACATGCTTTGGACAACATGTTCTTAGTATTTCTTAACATCATTTGCTGCCTCCAACTTTGTTGGCTTCCCATTTTACTTGCTTCCGTTCTAGTACTTTTTGTGGGGTCAGCTGCAAGACATCACTGATCAACGATCAGAGGGTCTATGGCACTATGGCGCTATGGGTCAACATCGGAGACCCCCAAATGGGGAACCAATGACTGGACCATACTGGATCCATGAACGGAGCGAAGCGAAGTTGATCCGTAAGACTTACGCCAACTTGGAAAAATATATGAAAAATGGACGTGAAAAGAAAAAAGAAGCGATCCCCCCTGGTTCACCCCGGTTCACAACTAGTTGATACTAGTTGCACACCACCCTGGTGAAAGGTAGGGGATGGGTTTTGGGGGATTTCACCAGCACCCAGGAGGGCGATTGGAAAGGCACCTTGGACAAGCTCATCGGGTACTGGACCTACCTCAAGGCTGGGCCTTTTTTAGGTTGATCCATGAGTGTCAAGCCGACCTATCTTAACAAACACTGATTTGTTGAAGCAAAGAGGGCTGAAAAACCGCCTGTCACAACTTGACAACACCTTTTTTCAGAAGCATTCTGGGTAAATGATGGCATTTAGTATGTAAAATGGCATATCAAACTGACCCTGAATCATTGCTCTCGTTTGATGACATAATGAATACATGCCGAGTGTGTCGTTGAAGAAATTGCCATGGGGAAACTGTTGAGTTTCCCAGAGTCTATTGCCAGAAGGTTGACCAAGCTTGGTGGTTTGGAACCGTGGAATTTCATGACTTACCCATCATATTAATCATCTGGAACATTTGGATTATGACTTTCCCATCATATTGGGAATGTATTTATATGTATTTATCCCAACTGACTAACATATATTTTTCAGAGGGGTGGCTCAACCACCAACCAGTATATTTATTTGACAGGAATTTAATCTCTCCCATAATGATGGATCCCTGCCAGTGTTGAGCGAGATGGAGAACCCCACTTGACCCTGAAGTGGTTTTTGTTGATTGCCATGTCAGATGGCCAGAGGGTAATGTGGTAAACCCAAACCATCCAAACCATCCCACCCATCACTAGTGTTACTAGAATTTACTAGATTACTAGGCTTAAAAGCTGTTCCCAAATTGAAAATTCATGGCAATGGGTCTACCACACACCCCGGATGATATATCCCATACCATATCCCGGAAAGTTTCCACCACCACGACTTTGTTGCACAAAACTCCCCCATGCTGTCCACGTCCTTCATTGAGGTTTAATATTGTTTTTCCAACAGTTTTATCCTTCATGAAATATCCCATTTTTTATCATGAACATCATTAATCACATGAAAAATAGTATCTCCATGAAACAAATCCCCCTAATTTTCAGATGATGTCAGGGGCCCCTTGATTTATTGGGCCCATAAAAAAAACGCCCATGGCGCCAGACCATCAAAGATGATGATGTCATCGTTTTCCTGGACGCCTTTGATGTCTTCCCCAATGGCCTGGATGGCCATGTTTCTTGGCTCCGATGATGGGGAGCGGGTAGGTGGGGCAACGAGGCAAACAGAAATGATGGATGGTGAATTTCTATGATGAACTACTTTAATAGATTATATTTATAGATTATTTATAGATTATGAATAGATTATGCTTATCATAGTATATTTGATATTCTGGAAATGCATTGTATTGTAGATTGACAGGTATATGAATATGTAGTTTTTTGTTTATATATATAAAGATTAGCTACATGGGATGATGTAATCCACTACAAAGCTGGAAGTGATCTTGTTTGCAGGGTTTCTACGATTCGCCATGTCTTGGGAAACCAAGCATGGGCGCCGCCAATATTTTTTTTCGGGGATTCGCTGGTAGCAGCGGATCGGACCATGGGGTTCCAAATCCACTGAACAATTCGCCATGTATTTTTGGAGAGACACACAAATTTGAGACACACAAATTTGGGTCATGCCGCAACAACATTGATGAAATGCAGTGAGAAACATATAGAAAAATCGGGTCTTGGGCCGAATGCCATTTTCAAAGCCAATTTGTCATACTGATTTTTCTATCTGTTCCAATGCCCTGCATTCCAGGAAAAGCATTTCCCATCCTGTGTTTTGTTGGCTGGTCAATGACATTTGTTTGATCCATTCCCACCTACTGGGTCATTGCGTTGACTCGCTTGGCTTGTCTAAAGTTAAAGTCGTCCGGAATTCATGTGCCCGTTGTGTTTTGGATGTTTCCTGTATGACTTTTATTTCAGGAGTTGTTGGGAGTGATTGTGTTTTTACGTATGCCCCATGCCTTTGGGAAGATGTTGGTATGTGCAAGTCTGATTTTAAGATTTACGTGATAGGGGTGGACATTCTTGGCATTCATTGTCGACAACATCAGAACATGTCAGAACCAATACATCGCGCGAGGCTTCCGCAGGGCGTTAAAATTCACCCATAGATTTACCTCATGCGGTTGTGCAGTGTATGATCCTGTGAAAACCCTCGCTGTGTCATTGTATTCTCCTGTGCAAACGCACTGTGCCATTGGGTCCAACATTTAGCTGTAGGGATGTACACTTTGTATCCTACGTTGTGCCATTGCATTCTCCTGTTCGAATCTCCCAAAGTATATATACACTATTGAGATTTACTACAGTGTGCGCAAAGAATCCGGTAAATTCAACATCTTCCGAAATGTCCCTGCGAAATGTGTGCTGATGGTGTTTTGACATGTTCTATACATTTTCTGGTTGACTTGTCGCGGGATGCCTGACTTCACGCGTCTGAGCTGTGCATATGGGATGTTTGACTTTAGACGGGCATACCTTACTCAACACCCCAACCTAGTACAAGTCTTGGTCAAAAACCTGGTCCTTAACTTATAGATGGTCTTTAAATGGTAATTTCCATTGGTCTATGGTGATTCCATTTTGTCTCTACATTCTGATTATTCATGGAATGACCCTTAAAAATCATAGCATCATTGTTCATGGAACCGTGGCAATCAATGTTTAAATCATCCTTAAGTCATGGATTTTCGCCATGGATTTTCAGTATTGAAACACCTTTTGTGCCATATGGTGCCATGGGGATCCCCCAGTTTCAATCGCAGAACCGTCGTCGTTTCGCTGAGGAACTTCTGAGGAGGTTCTTCTCCTTTGGCACCCCAGTGGTGATCGCCTCAGAGGAGCCAAAGAGAAAGCTCGATTTCTTAAGTTGAGTTGTTGCCTTAAGTCAAAATAGAATGGGGGTTTTATACGGTTTTATATACAAACAATACCTGGGGTCATTTTTGAAAAAGGAACATGATTGGATGTGGCCTCCATCCAGCATAGACCCTACACTTCATAGGGGTTGGAAGAGGAACATGTACCCCAGCTGCGAGTGGTAAATAATAGTAACAATGATATAATAACGATAATGATGATAGTTTTTTTTTAAAGATTTCTGCCCTTTGACCGACTACATGAATGAGGATTTCTTACCAACAACGGGGATGTTAGACCAATAATCATGATACGGGAATGTTGGGATCCAATGGGATATGATGGTCTGTCTGACCATGGAGAATGAGGAAATGAGGTCCTGAATGGAAGTTGTTGCGTGATTCTTTTTTTGCGTGAAGCCCCACAAAAACACAGGATAATTCATATTTATAATTATACATACAGACACAGATAGACATGGGTTCCCTCCCTACAATGACCAAACAGTTCAGGTTTGTTTTTGTCCTGAATGATTCATTTGATGTATGGGGATTGATGGTGATGAAGACATCCGAAATCAGGCTTGCTTGTCTGCTTGGTTACAGTATTTGTGATCTTCATTATGAAAACATGGTTAGTGAGTATGAATGATTGCTACCCTCTGGGATTTTCAGATAGCTATTTTAAAAAAAGTCCATAACTATTTAATCTCTAAATCATCTAAAACTGGGCCAGAGCTATAGCAAATTACTGGAGGGTAACTATTTGTATCGACAACACCTGTGACAGATCCCGAGAGATTTCGGCATTTTACTGTCCAGGATCCTCTCATTTAGGAGCCATGGCATTGGTGTCTCAAGTGTAAAATTGAGGACAAAAGGGTTGCAACTGAAATACAAAATGGAAGTTGGCCATTTTCACTGAAGACACCAATGTATTATCACTGACTTCCATGATGTATTTCCCATTTTGAGTCAGCACAATTACTACCAACATCTACCAACTTTTTTTTCAAGCCAGCAAAAGGAGCATAATTTCAACCAAGAAAAATGGGATGACCGCACCAAGCCATCAGAAACCCGATTTTCGCAATCTCCAAGAAGGCGATTCCGCCTGAAAGGCACCGTTGTTTTGACGCCTTTCCAAAACATATTCACTTCAAGCCTAAAGTCATCAGAAAAGAAATGACAACAACATCCAGATCCATTCGTTTGGGATTCCACTTAAACATTGAAGGATTTCACGGTGTGACACGGAAAGCTTCTTGGATTCAAGTCCGAAGCCTCCACAGGAGGCGGAAAATCTCTGACTGATCAAAAGCTGATATTAATCTGATATTTTGTTGGTGGTTTCAAACATGGCTTTTATTTTCCATATATGAGATGTCATCCTTCCCATTGACGAACTCATATTTTTCAGAGGGGTTAAAACCACCAACCAGTGATATTTTGATGAATGAAAACCCATGAAGTACCTCAAACGAACGGAAGATTTGCAGATTGACATGGGGCAGAACGTGGATCCCTTTTTCAGGGCGTCAATTTGATGGTTCCAGTGGGAAGAACTCCCGAATTGCGGAAGACATTCATCGTCTTTGTCGGGGAGATATCCGGGATGTTGAACCTTCCCTTCACAATGATGGTACCAAGGTATGCCTTGGTGATTTAACATGGACGATCACCATATATCACCATTAAACTATATATTTATATACATTTATATATTGGTAGGACCAGTGGCTGCTAAACATCCCTACAAAAAGCGGTGCTAGGAGGGTGGCCGGGGAGGGTGGCAGGGAGGGTGGCGGGGTTCACCAATTATTGGTGCAACTTTGGGCGCGCAAAAATTATCTTTCCTTAAGTTTTTTGATGTGTGACGCCCGCACCAATATTTTGTTTACGTTTTCATGTGTTTTTTTCAGCCTCCGCACGGTTTGCCTGCCCGTCACTGTGTCTTGAACACTTTCCTTCAGAAATGCAAAATTTGCAACATGGGTTTGAAGCAGGAGAATCCGAGCGTCAAGGATATGCTTTGGTCCCGGAGAAGCCGTTGATAATTCTTAATGCAGTCCCAACTTGGACAAAATTAAAGAAAACAAC
>Ga0126342_10008710_pt1 | contig 18186 bp, 13 predicted proteins | sample Cyp1metagenome_FD_92528 | JGI IMG/M metagenome (GOLD analysis project Ga0126342, IMG submission 92528) | Coral microbial communities from Lord Howe Island, Old Settlement Bay, Australia - Cyphastrea 1 metagenome | ecosystem: Host-associated > Invertebrates > Cnidaria > Coral ... | reverse complement strand
ATAGCGTAAATTACAAGGATTTTTTGTTCAAACTATACATCTCATATAAATTCCCCCACCCCCCTTCAACTTCTACATTCATTGAAGATTCTTCAATAAGGGTTCAATTCTCCCACCCCCCTAAAACTCTTCCATTCATTGAAAAGCTTCAAAAAGGGTTTAATTCTCCCACCCCCGTTAAACTCTTACATTCATTGAAGATCTTCAATAAGGGTTTAATTCTTCCACCCGCGTTAAACTCTTACATTCATTGAAGATCCTCAATAAGGGTTTAATTTTCCCACCCCGTGGAACTTCTACATTCATTGAAGATCTTCAATCATCATCATCATCATCATGAAATTTGCAGGGAACGTCCCTGTAAACTTCCGGGCAACACAAGGTGCCTGGCCCTAATATTTCTCAGGATAGATACATGCTTACCTAGAGATTAGGTACATACATTACAAAACATAAAATCACATGAATTGACATGTACATTACATTACATCAATACATTTGACATATAGCTTGCAAATGCTTGCAGTATATTTCATATACATGCCATTTGTACACATATATACGGTATATATATACACAAATACACATACCGGTATGATTTTTCCCTTAAGCAAATAATGCTTGTCCTTGAGCAGCACAAAAACAAAATCGCAATCTGGTGGTTATTAATCCAAGCAAAAATAGGTACACACACTATTGAACATTTTCTACGTTTGCAAAAACACATATTCACCAAACAAAGTTCACATATGTTGTTTGTCAAATTCCTTACAAAGCGGTGCTCCGCAGCTGTGTTTGCTGGTTGATACACCCGATATATCTATAGCAAAAGTAAACGGAGATACAAACCAACTTTGCTAGCGACCTGGGGCACCACATCTTACCTTTTCATGGTTAAAGCACCGTATGTGTACCTTCAAATCTCATAGCCATGAAACGTACACCTATCCCATCTTATACTAGTTGGGCCCAGTAAACGACTATGGGTTAGATTAGAACCCTCAACATCCAAGGTATATGTCATAACCAATCAACTAATATCAACTACAGTTTCAGCCCTTTAGAGTTATAACTGGCTCAGAAGGCCTCATTTAAATGACATACATATAACCTTAGCTGCAGGAATTATAATCCCATTTACAATTGTCAAGGGCCATATCTATACAAAGTGGGGCCCACCAGTTATAAGTTGGTTTATAACCACACCAAACTATAGTTATAGTTGGTTCCCCCATAAACCCTAGTTATTGTAGTTATAAAGCAGCTTAGCTATCGTAAATCAGCTAACACACCCTTTAAATTCACATTTTTCTTAGTTAAGTCACCACTTTTCTTATGATTTTGGGGGCCCAACTAAGCCATTTTCTTCATGGCTCAGGCGGCTGAGGCACTGCGCTTTGCAGCACCTGCCTTGATGTTGAGGACCAGCCTGCGACTTTCGCTCGTTTTTTTCACACAAAAAAGGTGCTTTTGGTCAATGCCATGGCATGACCAACCCCCACAGTCATGGCCGGAAATACCAATTATAAATGGTGAACCGGTGAAATTTTGCTGATTATTTCTATGGGATGAAACACATTCCATAAATGGGGTGACGACTGTCAGTACTTATAATTGGCATTTCGGGCCATGACTGCAGTCATCACCATTTTTATAGGTGGCAGAACTCATTCCCAGTGGCCATGGGTGGTGGCATTGTTTTCCCTGCTGCCAAGCTGCCCACAGGACATTCGTGTCATCCCAGCACTAAGAAACCCTGCCTATGAATTGGGCGCTTATGAGATACCGCAAAAGATCGTGATAACTTTCTATTAAAATACGTGTATCCCTCCTATTCGTAAACTGCGTGTTATGTAGCAGTTAACATTCATGATGAGTTAAAGAGCCTTTTAAAGTCTCAAACCAGGATTGTTTGTCAAATATGTTCCACATATTTTCCAGGAAACCCAAGGGCATCTCTTTGAGGGTCGCCTAGTCACAGCGAGATCCTTCACGGTTTCCGTGAGGTAAAAGCCTGCGATGGCGGATTACCCGTGCGGACCCGTGCGGTGGGGCGCTAAACATGATTGTTGCTGTATAAACCTATGAATACTAGACTTACATACTGTATAATATTATCACATAAAAATATTATACAGTAACTACTATAATTATAGTTCATTATAGTTCATAGGTTTATAAACCAGAATATAAACATTCAACCAGAGTCCTTTCATTTATGAACCAACTTTTCTATCGTAAATGGGGGCACATCAAACGTGGAAGGTTTGCTGGGAAAATCGTTCAATGGCCACTTTTCCACCTTTGGATTACCATTTGGAGTAATCCAATTCTTCTCTGGGGCAATCTCTCCATTTCAAGTCAAACATTTACACATATTTACACATATTTACCTACCTTTGCTCCCGATGTTTCTGAAACTCCATCATACGTTCCATCCCATTGATCATAATTTATCAGAGCTTAAACTACAGGCATCAGCCTTTACCAAAAAACGGGAAGCCACCATGAGAGCATCTTCCACTGTTGGTAATCTGCAGTTTCCCACTGGCCATGTTGGGGTAGATCCCATTTTTATCTAGACGCACCCATAAAAAACATACCATATCCGACATATTCTTGACAAGTCATCCCTTGAAGTTGCTTCAACCCCCATTTTGAACAAAACTGATTGCAGTTTTTTGTTGTTTTTATGCAGTTGAGCATCAGTACGGAGGGAAGGAGCTGTCGCCGTTCCAGGGCGAGAACTGCGAGTATCTGATGACTCCCTGCACGGCCACGGCCCACATGGCTGGCTTTGATATCCCATCTATAAAAATAGGGAAATCCTGGAACAAAACATGGGACAAAAGGGACAATTCTTGTATAAATGGAGGTCTGAATGGGAAACACTCATCATGCTAGATGGATTTTCCAGTTAGCAATCTTTGATTAGTGGAGGGTTTTTTCGTCTTGAAACATCACCAAATTTTGATTTAATCACCAAACATGGCCAAACTTAGGGACAATTAACACAATGATGTCTTTGAATGGAAACAATACATGTTAAGGGGCTGCTCGGTGAAACCATCATCATGGATCGATCCCAAATCTTCAAATCAATGTTTGATGAAGAAATTCCTCTCTTCCCTAGGTCTATGTTTTCCCCCAGATCAAATCATGTGTTTTTCAAATCTTTAGTCTGTACCCTCTGGTAATTTGTTACATAGCAAACTGGAAAATCACCATGTACAATAGGTAAATCAACGAACTAAACTAAATGGTCATTTTTCAATAGCAAACTGTAACCAATTACCAGGCCGGGTACATGTTTCTACCCAATTTTCACTCAAGATTCTTCTCTGTTCCACGGATCCGCTGGGTTCTTCGAGCTCCCAGCTGGGCACCTGCTGCGCAGCAGCGAGTTTACATTCCAACTCGCTCTGAATGGGCGTATCACCTGGACACTGGAGGACACAACGGGACAACGGTCGGGCAAAATATGTGGTGCCCATGATTTAAACTTCTTGGTTTATGTCTTAGCCCCTTATGGACCTACTGATGTACCAGTTATAAGTACTAACAGACAAAACCACAAAACCCCATTTATGGTTTATGTTTCTCATCCCATAGAAGTAGCCAGTTATTTCACCATTTATAACTGGTAAGTGGCCATAACTGTGGTTATCTAACATGGCAACGGTAGCCATGGCCCATTTGCATGCTAAACATGATGATTTGCCTGTAAAATAATGATTATTTTCCATGGTTTCTTCAATAATCAGAGGAAATCACTGCAAGTTATCCACTCACAGAATGTCTGGGGTGATGTTTCTAGTCAGAGTATATCAGAGTTGGGTCTCTCGGTTTGGTTTTACCCATCAAGCTTTATCCCCCGCGCAAAAACAATGCAGCTCATAACTCTATTTGTATGAGTCAAACTATACCAACTTTAGGTACATCAAGTGGTATATGGGTATTCCCAATAATGGTCCATGTGTAGATAGCTTTCGATGTTGTATGGTCACTGACTGGGCTAAAATACGTTTGGGGCCCCTGTCCTTCTGGTCACTGAGTAACTCATCATTTTCCCGATCAAAAGTTGATGATTACAGCAATCTCAGAAAAGATGCATCTTTTTGTGTAAAACCAGGATTCCGATGTTGTTCGATTGCAGTTACCTCATATGTTGAGGTTTCCAAGGCATGTTCTATTTATGGCTGGGGGTTGCTACCATCCAAATCCTCCGGTTTCTCACCATTTTCCAGCCCTTTTTGTGAATGGCATATACCATATACTCCATTTCCAGACACGCCCAAATCAGTCCTTGAATTTCAGTCTACGTCCCAATTCCCTTGGCGAAGTACCAAAACACATGCTGAATCTTAGATACCTGTCCAACAATATGTTTTTTTAGCTGGTGAATGTACGATTTTTATCAGTGAAATCACAACTAGTATCTAACCACCAATCATCATAATAATAATAATCATCATCATCATTGCTTCTATATCCATCTATATCCACATACTATTCCCAGTTCGTTAGATGGCAAGCATCATGTGAAATCCAATGTCCAACCACACCGGTGACCTCACCGTCACCCGTGTCCCCCGTGTCATCGAAAACGAGCGTCAGTGGTCATAGTATCGCAGCGCGGCCGTGAAGGGCTGCTTCACCAGGATGGTAGGGTGAAGCCAGGCCCCACCTGGCACCTGTGGGATGTCACCAGGATGGCGACAGTTGGTCAGTGACGTGACCGAGAGGGGTAAGCGCGTTGGACTGCCGAGAGGGATGACATTTCTATGACTGAACTCCTGTGACTGGTTGGGCAAATGAAATGCACATAGAAAATAAACATTGAAATAAACCAGTTATGACGGTGAAAAGGGCAATTGCTGTGGGATATGAAAAAATATGGGGATATGATAGCAATAAATGGATATCTACACCTGGCGTTACAGTCAGTGACAGTCATGTATCATGCAAGTTTGACGCAAACATGATGCATAAGATAAATGGTTTGTGTTTCTTTTGCCATAAAACGAAAATGGAATATAGATACAGTACCACAAAAGTCAAACATGAGTATTTCCCACTGCAATGATACATGTTTTAATATCAGATGATGTTCAATGTCAGAGGGTGCTCTGCTAAGTTCTGCTGATGTGTTTTTTGTGATTCAAGATTTGTTTTTAAAGGACCAGGTAGAACCTGGAAACCAATCAATGGAGTGCTTATTTGAATTATTGGACAGTCATAGCAATATATCATGATAGACGAAATGTAAACCCTCTGGTAACTTAACATAGCTATGGATAATGGCCCATGTACGGTGAAATTATTATAGAGGATTTAGCTGTCAAACATGGTGGTATTCAATAGTTACAGTATATTGAATTACCAGAGGGATATTCGTACCACACATTTACTGTACTTCTTATAAAACAATAGATTATTATCACCTTAATTCTATATGAATAACACATTTTACATACATGAATAATCCCTCCATGATCGAAATTTCTCCCCATGAAACTCGTAACGAACACCTCCTCCCTCCGTAACGGAACATCAGGATCAAGGTGCAGCAGCTTTCACACCCATTTCCTGTGACGATTGCCGAGTGTTTGCTGATGGATTAAACCAACAATCAACGGATTGGTTTGAAGGGAAATCGAGACCGGAAAGTTTTTCCTGAAAATTTTCCCTGAAACCAATCCATTGAAACAACTATGAACAGGGATTTAATGGGCTGAATGATCTTGAATGGTCAATATGGTCAATTAAATGGGGATAAAACTATTCAGAAATCTATTCATTCTGGGTAAATTATAATTATTCACCAACCTGAATTAAGATGAATTAAGGCCATTTGGGAATGATTTCCCTTATTAACCATGATTCCCAGTGAGGGAAGACAGTGAGGTCGTTATAATTTACCCAGATTCATGTACTCAGCTTCAGACTTCTGACCAGCCGAACAACAAAAGGAGCTTTTCACGGTAGATTTCACCACTGATTTCACCATGAAAAAAAAATGTTGCGATTTCCCATCGAAGGTTGACTTGGCAATAGCCTATGATTCATATCCACAGCAATTAGCCATAAGTTATACAACAGTTCGACCCTGCCCGGGGGTTCAGATTAGTTCCACTCAACAATCTCAACAGCCTGGTGATTTTCGGCGTCTGTCAATTTACAAAGAGGGTATACCCTCGGGTAAACTAACATAACTATAGAAAATCACCATTTTTAATGGGAACCTCCACTATAAATGGCCATTTTCAATAGCTATTTTGACATAACCAGAGGGTATCCCCCTATTGGTTGGTTCATCCAAAGGACATCCGGCCGCGTTACAACGCTATCATTTGGGAAACGGAAACTCGATTCGTAGCTGCGAACTGCTCCCCATTTCATAGGGAATATGTGTTGGGAATATGGATACCCTCTGCTTATGTCAAAATAGCTATTGAACATGGCCATTTATAGTGGATTTTCCATGATTTTCCCATGAAAAATGGGTTGATTTTCTATAGTTATGTTAGATTACCAGAGGGTACCCATAGCTCCTTAAATCGCTCCGGATCCTAACCACTGGATAGATTGATAAATTTCATTTTTGCCCAGTACCCTCTGGCAATTTGTTACATAGCGATTGAAAATGGGCCATTTATAGCTGATTTACCAGAGGGTATAGATGTTCCCATGACATTTCCATTATATCCCATTAGATATCCCATTAGATATCCCATTAGATATCCCATTGAACCACTATTGATAAATGATTTTGCAATTAGATTTCCCATTTCCCATTACATTTCCATTATATCCCATTATTTACCCAATAAACCAGTAGATCCACTCCACAACATCAACATCCCCGCTTGATCTCTTCCCTTCAATAAGGACCCCTGCCTCGCTGAAGTCGATCAGATCCGCCAAGATCAGATACCGACCTGGCACCGTTCCAATAATGGAATATTCATGGGAAATCATAGGGAACGAATGGGATATTAATGGGATAATAATAGGATTTCAATCATGTCATTTTGATAAAAATAGAGGGGCCGGCTTCGTTAATATCATCTATCATCATAGAAACCTGTTGTTAAAGGGGTTTCTTCAACCCCCTCTATGAATTAACCAACCAATGGGAAAAGGACATCTATGTTCAATCGACTTGGGCCTAGACTTGGTCAAAGGCCAGGAGTTTTCCGATTTTTTGTCCCATGAATCTTAGATACCTATCAAATCCTATCAACAAATCTAATGTGTAGCTGATGAATGGACGGATTTACCATTGATGGCAACATATTAAAGTTTCTCGCTAGTACCTAACCAAGATTGATCCAGTTAACAATGAGCAGTTCTCAGAAACAATGAGAGAATATTTTTGCTGATGACTCACTGTGAGTGACACAAAGATGCAGTTCAACCCAGCTGGACAAACGCCTTGGGGTGTCAAAAAAAACCCAAGGGCTTTAGGGCGCCACAACCCAACACGCCTGGACACGGTTACTATCTCACAGAAAACACCAAAAAACATGGACAGAACACACCATCAACAAATAGCTCAAATGAGAAAATCAAAGATAGCAGGGATAAAAGAAAAGACCGTGTCAAGGCTACTTCGCCAATTATACATGGAGATACTTGATACTGCTAATCACCGTAGTCTTAGACACCACCTACCGACCTACTGTTCAAAACAAAAAAGGAGTATCCAAACAGTATCGACTACCACATTTATGACAAACAAACACAATCAATCAATTGAATCCAGGTTTTGCTGGTTCATCAACAGCTTCAAACATTGAAGATACCACACAACTCAACAAAGTGCGGATGATAAAAAATTGTTGCAATAGCAATCACGAGACTCATGAGATCAAGAATACCCTCAGAGGCCCTCTGGTTATTTAACATAGCCATGGAAAATGGCCCATTTATAGATGACTTTCCCATTGAAACCTCCATTTATAAGGGATTTTCCATGGCTATGTTAAATAACCAGATGGTAAATCTACCCTCTGATTATTTCACAGTTTGCTATTGCAGCCATGGCCGACATGGATAATTTACGCCGTCGACTTTGATGAAAACCGTAGCTGATGACTCCGCTGGCTGTTCAGGGGCCTAAAGCATTACTAGCACTACTATAGGAGTCACAAAAATCATGCTTTTCCTCGGGAAATTCAACCGTTTGCCATGGAAACCATGGCCTATTTATAAGAGATGATTCACCTCTTAAAAAATGGGGCTTTTCCACAGCTAATGTTAAATTACAGTTTTTTTTTTTTTTTTATCTGGTCAAATATAGTTAAGGCCATTTATTAGTTATAACTGGTTATAAATGGAATTATACATTCTATAAATGGTGTTATAAGTACTTATAACTGGTAAAGGGCCATAACTGTATAGAACATGACCATTTCCCGGACCAAAAAATTGAGACCCATGGGATCAGTCACCGTTCGAACGCTGACCACCCTTAAATCGGCCGCAGAGATCGGCCACTGAGGTTAACATAGTTTCACCCAGATCGAACATGGCTGGTTGATGGTTGACCTAGCCCTCTGAAAAATATCATAATATATTGTTAATATATATTATGGTTATTGTATGGTTAATATTAATGGTTATTATTAATGGTTAATGATGGTTAATGATAATCTGGTTGGTGGTTGACCTATGTTTCAAATCACCAACCAGATGGTCATCCTCCTAATAATTCTGTAACAGTCAACGTCAATCCTAGGTCCAACGTCATACCAAAGAAATACTCAGCAAGAGAACTAGATGGGAGCTATCAGCTGCTTTTAGTAGCTATCCCCACAATTGTGGCCAGAATCTGACCTACTGTTGATGGAAGAAATCCTGCACCACCTTGGATGGTTGAAACCCTATAAATAATGGGATAAACCACCTATCAACTGGTGCAGGATTTCTTCCATCAACAGTAGTAGCGAACTATGCAGTCGGTTTTTTTGCTGTTTAAGCAGATATTTCTCCATTGCTGATGAAATCCCTGCTTCACTTGTCAAGACACAACGGTTCAAATTTCACACCCACTAACACCAGCAAAGCCTATTAAACTACCCTCTGGTAAACTAACAGTTTGCCATTGAAAATGGCAATTTAGTTCGTTGATTTACCCATTAAACATGGGTGGATTGTCCATAGTTTTTTGTATGTTTACCAGAGGGTAAATCATCCATATCCATAAATCATCTATACATCATCTATGAATATTGGATTTACCCATTAAAAATGGGTGGATTTTGCATAGCTATTGTTTTTTTTGCAACCTGTTTTTTTATTGCTTAGCTTAGTACTACTAGTACCCTCTGGTTCTGTCAAAATAACTATTGAACAATGCCATTTATCGTGGATTTACACATTAAAAATGATGATTTTCCATAGTTATGTTAGATTACCAGAGGGTACTAAACTATGGAAAATCACGATTTTTAATGGGAAAATCTACTATAAATGCCCATTTTCAATGGCTATGTAAACGTTTACCAGAGGGTAACTCAATCACCAGGCTTTCTCTGTGACTCGCCAAGGCTCTGGTCGACACACTGAGAAGCCCCAGTTGTCCTGCAGGATACGTCGTGGAGTCGGCCCCCCATCAAAATTGCATGAAACTATGGGAAAATGACTGGTTGGTGGTTTCTATGTTCGACCCGTTCCCCGCAAAAAGGGTGTCAAGTTGAACAATCATCCCAAACTGGCTCAAACTTTGGATTAAATGTTCAATTTTGAATCATTATCCCAATGGCGATACCCAAACTTTGGGTCAATTTGAATCATCATTCCAAATCTGCGATTACCCTCTGGTAATTTAACATAGCTATTGAAAATCACCTTTTTTAATGGGAAAATCCACTATAAATGGTCATTTTCAATAGCTATTTTGACATAACCAGAGGGTAAATGTTTAAAAACCTCCAATCAGATTTGGAATCGCCATGGAAAGACGTCAGCCAGGCTCCAGGAAAGCAGGGTGAGGCAAGCAGGGTGAGGCAAGCAGGGCTCCGGCAAGCGGTTTGCCGATTCCCCTGCGTTACTATCGTTTATGAACATCATCATAATCATTAGTATATTTCCACTGGATATTAAGATTAATCATTACCAGAATCCATCCAGTGTCTTGGGATCTATCTAGATGCAAGATATGTATATATATATGTATATATGTTATATGTACATATATATATATACATATATATATATATATATATATATACATGGTAGGTCGAGTTCATTCCGAAAGAGGCCAACATTGATCATCGAGACTTTTGGAAACTCTCATTCGAATGCATAAAACTATCGTTTATGAACATCATCCTAATCATTAGTATATTTCCACTGGATATTAAGATTAATCATTACCAGAATCCATCCACTGTCTTGGGATCTATCTAGATGCAAGATATGTATATATATATGTATATATGTTATATGTACATATACATATATATATATATATACATATATATATAAATACATGGTAGGTCGAGTTCATTCCGAAAGAGGCCAACATTGATCATCGAGACTTTTGGAAACCCTCATTCGAATGCATTAAACTATCATTTATGAACAGATATCATAATCCATTACTATATTTCCACTGGATATTAAGATTGATCCTTACCAGAATCCATCCAGTGTCTTGGGATCTATCTAGATGCAAGATGTGTATATATATATATAATAATAATATATGCACCTCAATATCTGTGTAAAAATGGACGTCGTCCCACATGATCCGTTCGTTATGAAATACAATGTCCCACATTACAAAAAGACTAGAACGATAAATAATAAATGTTAGATACACATGTAGATTTGTATAAATGTGATACTATGAATGGAACAAAAAATGTTTAAACACATGTGTACCACATGCAATAGTATCTACATGTCTAATCACCAAAACGCAATCTCATGCAAACATTTGATGGTCATCATCTCTGCTGCCTCAAAAAATAGAGGAAATATATGCACATATATAGCCCAAAAAAAATAGCTTGTGTCATCACTTTCCTCATGAAAATTACTAATGCCCACAAAATGGGCTATCCCCCCACATTCCATAGGCCATGATTGATGGTTTCTTATCACTTTCCCATCGCTCTATGGCCTATCTGAACAAGGCCAGTGAACCACACACACCTCATGTTCACCGGAAATTATCGGCGAGAGTTTCCTATGATTTGTGAGACTATATTATATAGTATATAGTATGTAGTATACAGTATAGATGTATATAGCATATAGATGTATATAGCATATAGATGTATATAGTATATAGATGTATATAGCATATAGATGTATGTAGCATGTAGATGTATATAGCATATAGAGGTGTATGTATGTATGTATATATGTATGTAGTACACCCCCCCGCAGGAATTGATCAACACACCCATTTTGAAGCCGGCAATGTCCTTCTTCACTGACCACCGAGCGAAACTGCACCGAACCGGGCATGTCGGAGCCTAATGATGACAGGTTGACCAGGTCAGGATCAATGACAGGTCGACCAGGTGATGGTAAACATACAAAAAACTATTGAAAATGACCATTGAAATAGTGGAATTTCCTATTGAACATGGTGGATCTTTCCATAGTTATGTGAAAATTTACCAGGTAGTTCAGCTATTGAATAACTAATATGCAGCCATATGTGTATGGTGTGTTTTCTCGCGTGATCAAACATGGCAATGGAATATTCCCATTTAGTTAGATGCCAAGTTCAGGGATTTCTCAGCGGCCTGCCATGTTTGATGACACCTGAGTTTAAATCCATGTCAAAATCCAATATAATCCCATTCTAAATGCGTATATATATACAATTAAATATATATATATATATATACAGTATACATATATATATATATATATATATACAGTATATATATATATATATGTTTGTACAGTATCTATAATATATATATATATACATATAGTGTATATATATAGTATATATAATTATTATGTTAGTATAATATTAGTGTATTAATTAGCCATCATTGATATGTTCCCTGTATTTTTGAATGTTTACAATCTAGCTTTTTTGATGATCTCCAGCAGTTCAAGGAGGCGAAGAAATCATGGGAGTCTGATGGCTATGCTATGCTATGCTATCCATTAGAAAATCATTTCCAAATGAGGAAAAATGTGGGGATACAGTAGAATCAGTAGAAGTAATCAATTTGATTATTTTGATTATTTTTTTAAAAATGTGGGAGTCAAAAAAATGGATTTAATGATTTAACTATGACTTAATCATCAGCAATCGAAGATGGCGATTGCAGGCATGAACCATCAAGATGGAGTACACCCCAGAAACATGGTAACACCGACTGTCGCAACCCTGCGTTGTTGACTTCTACGAGTATGTACAAAAACGCCTCACGTTTTGCCTTAAAGGTCATGAGTTGAAACAAAAAAACAGCATGTCAGAATGCAAGATGCGAAGCTACATCCAACCAGCAGAAATCCTAACAGGCACTGATCCAATGCTACTTTGAGACAGAACTTTCGCGTGTCAAATTGAGTCTACTGTATAGCAGCCTTAGGATATAAACATTCCAAATCCTGGGATTTTATAATATCTCTAGTTTCTATCAACATGTTAACATGTTTGATATTTGCTAAAATTTTCTTCGATATCCTGTGATATTCCGAATTATGGGTCCAGAAAGGTGCTCTCGTGTGCGTGTGTGCATGTTCAATTTTCTTGAAGCAGCCCCGGAACCAGCTAGGACCAGCATATTGGGAAGTTCCTTCAGGTGGCAGTTCACCTGGTTTTGCCTGAAATTGTTTGGTATAACCCCAAATCCAAATGGTTTATCATGATTTCATGCCCTCTTGAACAAATCTAGACTGGTTGGTGGTTACCCCTTTGAAAAATAGGAAAGTCAGTTGGGATGATGACATTCCCAATATATGGAAAGTCATAAAATTCATGTTCCAAACCACCAACCGGCAGAAGATATCCTCCAGAGACAAACTGATGTGCCGAGCTGCAAGCAGCAGTACCATGATCCGGCCAGCAGTGTTTCAGCGTGCCCTCTGAAGTCACATTCATCAAGCTCCCCTGATCACAGCGCACTAAGCGCAGTGAATCATTTAAAAAACGGGTATGGGTACAAGATGGAGCCAACCAGTTATAAGTTGGTTTATAAACCAGTTCGTAAGTATAGATATATCTACCATAAACCACAGTTACTGGAGTTCTGTTCATTGAAAGATGATCCAACGCATCATCCTTGTTAAAGAAAATAGCTAAGAATCCATAGATTTCGCAGTCATGGTGGCTGTCCCATCTCACCAAACCGTTTGGTCGGCGATCGGAACCTATAAGCTACCCATATCTTGGGGGATGAATGGTCCATAAATCAATGGATTGGTTTCGATTTTCCCAATAAATATGGGATTTTCCGGTTTTTCCCGTAAACATTGATATATCTCAGCTATTTTTTGCGATACTTTCGTGTGAAGAAAACAGGGGATTCCGTGGCTTTGGACCCATCCCCATTTTTGGTGAACGACACTTTCGCTAAGTTGGGGCTTACATAACTCCAATTTCACTCTGGTTTATGGTAGATATATTTGGTTTATTGTAGATAGATATATTGATATACTTACGAACTGGCCCATGTTCACCAACGTTCACATCACATCAGGGGCACCAGCTTGTGGAAATTGAAGACTGATGGCATCGATCCCCGTCGGCATACATTGACAGTCGGAGAAGGGATAGTCTACATTTGAGGCCATGGCTTAGTGAGTTATAACTGGTGATTTCTTTGGTGATTAATAGTGGTTAATAATGGTTAATAGTGGCTAATAGTGATTAATGATGGTTATAGATATAACTGGTTATTTCTAAGGGATGAGAAACATTCCATATTTTTTTTCACTGACTTATAACTGAATGGAGGCCAACTGAAGTAGCAAGGGCCTTTCGGCCATGTACTCACCCCATCCTAATCTCGCGACCATCTCTGACTGCGGAGGGATAGAGGTGAATGTTCGGAGGTGATTGAACGTTGCACACCACAGCACGTGTGATATGCTGGGTACTTCTTCTGCCCCATAATGCGAGCACATGTGTGGCACACCACTGCCATTGTATCAACGGCGAAAAAAAAGACCCAGTTTCCAACGAAGTGAAGCTGAGGTGATCCTCCAAGTTACCGAACATGGACTCTACACAAATTTGGGGTGTTGTCGAGGTTGGACATGACATAACTCATTCTGACTGTACATGATCACCTTTTTTTGTACGAAGTATCCGACCTCGGGAATAATCAAACAAGCTGGTGCCCCTGATGTGATGTGAACGTTGGTGAACATAAACCAGTTCGTAAGTATAGTATATCAATATATCTATCTACAATAAACCAAATATATCTACCATAAACCAGAGTGAAATTGGAGTTATGTGCACCAACTTAGCGATTTACAATTGAAGAGATCCGCAGCAATAAAACAACGCAAACCGCCCATCTCTGCGCTTAACGCCACGGGACATCTTGGAAGTTGCGCAGCACCATGGTATCGTCGCCGCCGTCGGCGATGATCCACTGTTGAGTTGGAGACCTGGGTGACCATAAGGAAAAAGTTAAAAAGTAAAATATCTATAGGATAATCCGATAATCCCATAACCATGGTTTCTAAGGGGGTGTTTATTTTTTCGGGGGGAAGGGGGTAATCATCAAACTTAATTTTTCGAATTGAACATATCATACATAGTGGTGCCCCATAGATAGCTAAGTTGGTTTATAAACCCTTATAATCCCCATGAACTATAGTTATATCTACCATAAACCATTGTTAAGCCACTGATAAACCAACTTAGCTATCTTGGGGGCCCCATCCTGTAGAATATGTATAAATATGATGAAATATGTGGGCGATCTGTACCACCATCAGCATGTGATCCCAAAAAACCTCTGGAGTTGGACCCCAAATTCCACCAGAAACCGGAAATCTTTTTGGGCAAATTACGATGATACATTACTGGTTAATGAATCAACTGGTATTTATGGTTAATTTAAGGTATGGTTAATGATGGTTAATAATAACCTGGCTGGTGGTTTTTTAAAAAATCCTGAAAAATGATGGACTTCGTCAATGGGAAGGATTATCCCATCTATATCCATATATTATGGAAAATAAAACATGTTTGAAACCACCAACCAGAATAAATGAAATTGATAAATAACATCAAATCATCAGTAAATTACCAGTAAATTGATGAATCTGGGTAAATTATAATAATTCACTAACCTGAAACTTGCGGCCATTTTGGAATGATTCCGCTCATTAATCATGTGGTCGTTAGAAATTTGCACAGAAACTTTACACAATCCATTTGTTTTGGGAAGAACCCACATGTCCAGCTGCTATCCTGCAATTTCTCCTTTGCTGGCCCTTTTGATGCCTTTTGGGGCTCCAAATTAGATCCAGCATTTCAAGGAACTAGCGATCTAGCATCCTAGATATTTTGACAGATTGGTCACTTTCTGGAGAAGTAACATTCTGACGATTGACACTAGATAATTTATGTTGTACGGATAGGTCACTAGCATCCTCTTCCAGCCCTGCTTTCTCAGAAGCGAATCCGAATCAGCACCGGTGGGGATTCAACACCACATACTGCCCATCGGTTATTATAGTGGTTTATAGTGGTTTAATCAGTTTAATCCTCATTGTTGTTGCTGAAAGTCCCAACATATTGCTGATGGTAATATAGGCCAATAGGGTGACTTACTCATCATCATATACTGTTGATGAAATCTCATTTTTTTGAACTTCAACCCCCAGTTGTTCTTCCAAACTACCTACAGTTATGGCCCGAGTTACACCAGCTATAAGTACTAAGAAAACCGCATTTATAGAATGTACAATTCCATTGAAATCACCAGTTATTTCACTAATAGCCATGGCCTTAACTGTAGGGCACCATCTCAGTTTGTGTACATCGTTATTGTTCACAAACGTGAACAAAAAACCATCACTTGCAGGGCTCAAAGAGTTGAATCCACACTTCTTATGGTTGGTGGTGCCCCAGTGAGCGATTCATCGCTAAGTTGGGGCCTACATAAGTCCGATTTCACTATGGTTTATGGTAGATATATGTAGATATATATATACTTACGAACTGGTTTATGTTCACCAACGTTCACATCATTTCACATCACTGGGATGGCACCACCTTTGTATCTCCTGAGCCTCCGCACGCTTGGGCGCCCTGCACTTCTCCCTTCACTGCGCAGGCGACGGACTGATCGGAGCAGCTGGCGGCGGTGAGAAGCTGCTTGCTGCGGCTGAAGCCTCGTGCTGAAAGAGTTGAAAAACCAAGGGTGATTTCACTGGGGATTTCATAGCATTTTGGCGGATTTGATGATAATTCAATGGGATTTCATGGGATTGAGTGGTGATGGAATGGGATTCCGGTGTGATTTCATAAGGGGATTTTTAAGACGGCACCAAATGGGGATTCTCTCTATGAATCGCACTTGGGGTTTCGTGAATGGAACAAAAGACTTATCATATCTGGTTGGTGGTTGACCTAGCCCTCTGAAAAATAGGAAAGTCAGTTGGGATTATGACATTCCCAATATATGGAGAAAAACAAATGTTCCAAACCACCAAGCAGATATAGGTTATACAGGGCGATGATGTTGAAACTAAACCAGCTACTGCGATGTCCAACCAATCCTTGGGTGTCAACGAGATTCGAGATGCTCCTCCAGGAATTTGGTAAACCCAATGCACCACATATACCCTCTGGTAATGACTAACATAGCTATTGAACATGGCCATTTATAGTGGATTTTCCCATTAAAAATGGTGATATTCCATAGCTATGTTAAATTACCAGAGGGTATTTTTTGTCAACCCTGGATTAATAAACCCCTATATCGGCTGTTTAATAAAGGGTGGGATAGTGTTTATGTATGAGATGAAATGACTATTTGGGGAGTACCCCCCGTGGTTTAATTAACCATGGTTTAGCAAAATCCGGGGTTGACAATATAGTGGGATATTCATGGAACATCAATGGGATATTCATGGAACATCAATGGGATATTCATGGAATATCAATGGGATATAGATGGAATATCAATAATATCCCATTAGAATGGTTTAGAATGGGATTCTAATGGAATATCCCATCAATGATAATAAAATCTCCATCTATCTGGAATATCAATGGCATTCGAATGGTCCCAGGTAGATGGAGCAACTTAGCTAACCAACACCAGTCGTTCCTTTGGTCTGTCGGAAGGTTCCTGCGTATTGAAATTGTGCAAAACTCCGACCATTTGGGGAGTGTGAAAAATGGAGATAATGCTGAAATTGTAGTATTTATATGTAATTATATATATATGGGAATGGGTCAAAACCATGTAGCCCTGGTGAACATCAAAATAGGTGGCAAATGGATTTTCATCCCCTAATAAACTGTATCTATAGGTATTGATCCATAGCCATATATATATATATATAATTATATCTATATATATATATCCATTCAACCCCTACTGACAAGTCGACCCTGGATTCATAAACCCCCAAATAATGATATGGGCTCCCCAAAACGGTGAGAATTCCTGCCCGCTCCCTTCATCAGTCATTCAGGGCTATCTCCGTTGAGGGTCAATTCTGTTCCACGCTGCCATTGGAAAACACAAATCACTTCTAAATCCAAGGTTTTCTCCTCATGTTCATCCAAATTGTATTTGTTTTAAGTAGTTGCTCCTTGGTTGGTCAACACCTCGACCAAACTAGGTGTGGTCCCCATGACACTTCAAATCCCACAGGCACAGGTTCAGTTGATTGATCTATTTTCTCAACTGGCAAGAAACTAAACCATTGACCTCTTCATCATTGTTTATCAGTTGGTTTACCCAAAGGTCGGAAAAAAAAACTCTTGGTTACAACCAAATCAATATCTAAATATCCATGAAGATGTTCAACAAACTATTGTTTGTTAAGTCCCCAGTGATTGTTGATTCCGGTCCATTGGTATCTAATTAATCCCACTTGGATTTTGGGGGGTTGGGTTGGGGGAGCCAAAACGTAGAGGCACCCAACCCCAAACTCCCTACAAAATGGTTTTTAAATGTTTTTTTGATGAAAAACATTTAAAAACCATTGTGTAGCAATTATTTT
>Ga0126342_10008709_pt1 | contig 18187 bp, 16 predicted proteins | sample Cyp1metagenome_FD_92528 | JGI IMG/M metagenome (GOLD analysis project Ga0126342, IMG submission 92528) | Coral microbial communities from Lord Howe Island, Old Settlement Bay, Australia - Cyphastrea 1 metagenome | ecosystem: Host-associated > Invertebrates > Cnidaria > Coral ... | reverse complement strand
CTAGAAGCGCAGCGTTGCGTAGTCACATGTGGCGCATACGTCCCACCACTGGAACATCAAACAGCGGCGGAAGACGCCAGCATGAAAGACATGTATGCAAGGATGCGGATGCAAACTTCACACCATGTATTAACCATAGATTAACCATTTATAGATGGTTTACCCAGCCATAAACTTACCATTATGGGATGAACCATGGAATCATAAACAACCATTGAGAACCATAGATTATCCATATATCAACCATAAATTAACCATAGATTATCCATAAACCATAGAAATAGTGAGTTACCCTCTGATGAACCACTAGATTCACCATAGATTATCCATGTATTAACCATAGATTAACCATAAGTTACCCCCCATGGCTGCCGATCCGAAAGCCGAAAGCTCGCTCCAGGATGAAGGTGCCGATGTCCCGAGGGTTGTCCGGGGGAAACACAACGAAAAACCCATGGATTTCGTGTGGATCTAAGCATCAAATATGGTGGATTTACTTGATTTTTAATGGATTTTTTACTGGATTTTTCATGGGTTTTTTGATGTATAAATTTTATGGATTTTTAATGGATTTTACATGGATTTTTAATGGATGTTGATGGATTTTTAATGGATTTTTTGATGGATTTTTAATGGATGTTGATGGATTTTAACGGATTTTTTGATGGATGTTTAATGGATGTTGATGGTTTTTAATGGATTTTAATGGATCAATGGATTGGTTAAGGGGAACATTTACAGGAAACTGGCTGGATTTTCCGGAAAAAAGGGGCTTTCCGGTTTCAATTTTCCCTCAAACCCATGAAACAGTTGGTTTTGCCATCGAAGTCTAGACCATGGTTTCCAGTTCGCTGTTATGTGATTTTCGATGATAGCGAACTGTGACAGATTACCAGAGGGTAGCCATAGCCATTGATGAGATTCTACTACGGGGAAAATCTTGTAGATGACATGATAGCTACTTTACCCAGCTACATTTGATCCGATTGGGGGAAAACTTGGATGCTTTGTATTTCATCTTTTGCCATTTTTGGTGGCGATCTATGAATGGGTCGGTCTACCCCAAATCCTATAGTTATCATCATGCTCCCTATGGAAAATCGCGCATCTGTTTGGTATGCCCTATTTTCAGACACCCCAAAAAAATCTGTAAACATAACCAGCGAAATCCAGCGAATAATCCATATTTTTTTGGAAGGTAACATTGGCCATGCCTATGCAATTGAGGAATTCAGCAGTAAGCAGTGGATCCAACAGATATTGAAAGGTTGTTAAAGTGAGTTATTGGAAAACAAAGGATTCAACCAGCCAGGGGAATGTTTTTTGGAGTTTAAAAACCAACCATAGTTCATAGACGGATATCAACAGTTAATACGATGAACAATCCTTGGCTATTGTTTTTCAATATCTCATTCACATTCGCATTATATCTTCCCATTGAAGGAATTCGTTTAACCAGTTGCCTAGATATTCAACTCACTAATGGTTTATATTTTGTAGCATCCAAAGTTGATTCGGAGCGAGCTTTAGGGTATCATCACTGGTTGGTGGTTTGGAACATGAACTTTATTTTTCCATATGTTGGGAATGTCATCATCCCAACTGTTACGAACTCCATCATTTTTCAGAGGGGTGGCTCAACCACCAACCAGATCAGTATCCCAAAACAGATGGGGAAACATCTCACTGTCGCAGTTGAGCGATGAAACATCCCGATCTGGGGAGATCTCCCCATGCTGTTAGTTAATTTTGCTTCAATTCATCCCATATGTATATATATATATATGTAATATGTATATACATACATGGGGGATATGGCATATATTCACCGAGGTACCTAAATTGGAGGTACCTACCATATATAAGGCCTGTGTAAGGCATATGTAAGAGAATATCCCGACAAAATATGGCCTTATATGGTACAGTACCTCCATTTTAGGATCCTGAAATTCCCATTGATATATAGATGTAGTATCTATATCCCCCATATGTTATCGCCATTCCCAGTTCGATTCCCAGTTTGATACCCAGTTCGATACCCATCCGCTTCTGCACACTGTTCCCGCAGGTTTCTTGGAAGTGGGTATCGTCTTTACGGAGGCCGAAAAAGGGGGGTCGAGTCGGGTGTCGAAGACGGTGGAATCGTGGTGTCTTTACCGTCAATATGGCTATCAATTGGTATATAATGGCTATATAATGGCTATATAATCCCATTAAACACCATTAGACTCCAATAAAAACAATAAGTTCCTATTCAATCACCAGGAAATCCCATTAAATCCCATTCTATTCCTAAAGTGAGGGTACCCCAAAATCATCTGGGAAAACCAATGGTTTGGGGTGCACATGTTTTAAGAAACACCCATATGGCTATAACTTGGTATATCATGGCTTTACAACTGGATAGTAATGGGATAAATTGGCTATTGTAGTGGTTATATAATGGCTATATGATGGTATATGGTTCGTGAATTGTGCCCATATTATTGTCTAATGATTCATAATGGCTATATGGAATGGGATAATAACGGAACGGGAATATACATATATTAACCATATATTATCATCATTATGTTCTCAAGGCCCCTATTGTAATGGTATGCAAGGTATGCAAGGTCATGGTCATGCCCTATACCTGGACATCTCAATATGGAGGTTTCCTACAATAGGGGTACCCCTTTATCGCTGGATGGTTTATTTCATGAAAAAGCCTAAAAAATTGATGATTTAGCGGTATCCCTATTTTAGGAAACCTCTATCCCTTCCTATTTATCCGAAAAATTACCACACCCAATTCATGATTCCGCGATGATTATACCATCAATGGAATGTAACCATGTTTGCGGCATACATATTTGTATAATACCATAGTATGCCAAATGCATGATAGTATTTTGTGATATGATTTATCGTAATCATGCCTATATATATATATTCATATTCAACTAGTACCATAATATGGTCATAGTACATATGGTACTAGTTAAATATGGTAATACCAGATTAGTATATATATATATATTTACACCATATGGTAAGATGGTCAAATATGGTAATATTGTACCATGATGTAAATATGCATTCTGAAAAAGATCGTTTTTGATAGGCACTATCTTTTTAATTTAAATGCAAGTCTAATCTTTGTGATATGCATTAATTATGTTCATCAATATTTATTCATATGCAAAAAACATAATATGTTTATAGTATTTATACCATATATATGTTAATAATCATAATAATGTTGATGATGTGTTCATTAATGGTTAATTATGCTTAATTATGTTCATTAATTAACCTCCCTGTGGATTCTGAAGAAATGCATCGATCCAGCACCAGGATGGTTATGGTGGCGTGTCAGGCTAAACGCTGGGAAAGCAGTGGTGTTTTGGTGTTTTTTGAACCGGCGAAATGTGGATTTGTCCAGAAATTTACTGCTACTTCACCACCAAAAACCTGGAGTTCATGAAATTGACCCTCTGGTACACATACAAAAAGCTATTCAAGATTGCCATTTATAGTTGAATTATCCAATAAATATGGTGGATCTTTCCATCGTTTTCTGTAAAGGTTTACCAGAGGGTTTCCAGGGGATTTCAGCACCAAAAAACCGGTAGTTTTACATGGAGATTTTGCCATCGTCGATGCGATGAGCATTGGATAACTTGGCGCTTTTTGATCCAAGTTTGAGACATAGTTATGGGATGATGATGGCAATAGTGGTTAATAGTGGTTAATAGCGTTGGTTAATATATTATGGTATAATAGTGGGATAATGATTAGGAAAATATACAATAGTGGGATATGTTTGATGGGATGATTTATGACATGGTTAATAGTGTTGGTTAATAGTTGTTTTCATAGGCTATAAACCAACAACAATGGGAATATGATGGTGATCTGCTTGGTGGTGACTGGAACCATGGAAATTTATGACTTTCCATTCACTTGGGAATTTCAGAAAATCCCAACTGACGAAGTCATATTTTTCAGAGGGGTAGGCTCAACCACCAACCAGCATAAGTTTGACTACAGTATATGTTCGGAAACCAAAAACGTGTTGGGAGTTCTTTGCTCCCTTGATCGTATTAGAACCTTACCATCTTTACTCCCCCCTGATCTCTTGAGCGTACAATTTTCTTGCTGATCAACAATGGGAATCATTATTTCCTCATCACTTGATCGCCATAATTCCACAAAAGAACGGACGTTAGTTTTGTCCGAAAATAGTGCTTTCCCCAAATCATATTCTACATATGTTCTCATTAAAAGTTTGGTGGTATACTCCATTTTCAGACAAACCCAAATCATATTTTTTGTGGGTTATATCTCCCATTATATCCACAATAAATCCCATGGACAATCCCTATCTGGTTGGTGGTTTGGAACATTTTGGGAATGTCATAATCCCAACTGACGAACTCATATTTTTCAGAGGGGTACGTATACCACCAACCAACTATGGTCAAACCCCCACGAAATCACCATGGTTTTTGGTTACACCACCATTAAATCACCATGAACCCCCCCCCTTGCCACACGAGAGCCGTCACCAAAAAGAGCGCAGGGCCTTCGGAGTTGGAAGAGGAGGGCGTCATCTTCGACCAGGTGGAAATGGAAAAATGGTTTCAACAACAAGAATATGGATTTAAATGGGATTAAATGGGATTTCACCACCAACAATAGGGACTTCATATTGGCATTAAATGGGATTTAACCAACAATGATGGTGATTTTTAGGTGATTATCCCATAATGGGATTATTTAACGGTGATTTGATAGTAAACCCCTATTTTCATGGTGGCGTACATAAAGGTGATTTAATTAATTAATTACCATTAAACCATCAACAATAGGGCTTTACATAATGGGATTAATGATTAATTAATGGTTTTCTTTCATGGAATAGGCATCAGAAATGGGACTGAATGAGATTTTTCACCACCAACAATGGATGATGAAAAGACATTAAGTGGGGACTTAATGGGACTTAATGGGACTTAATCATGATACAGGTGATTGTCCCATCATTCCAAGCAGAGTCTGGATGTTTAGCGCTTGTGAAAGAGCGCTGCCGCTGAAAGGCCCAAAGAAAAATAACCTGGAAAGCCAAGGCAGTGACCAGAATCAGCAATTTACCCTCTGGTAATGACTAACAGTTCGCTATTAAAAATGGCCCATTTATAGTGAATTTACCCATTGACAATGATGGGTTTCCATAGTTTTTTGTATGCTTACCAGAGGGTAAACGTAAGCCGTAAGCTGATCCAAATTTGGATTTTGCTGTCGATTGGCGGAGATTTGCCCCATGGCTGGGGTGGCTATTTATACTTATATGGTGGTTTCCTGAAACAGGGGTACCCCATTTCATCATCCATTTTCATGGGATTTTCCATGAAATAAACCATCCCGCTATTTGGGTACCCCCATGATAACAGCACCACTTTTGATGGCAACAACGCCTATTTTGGCCAAAGACAACAATTTCCATTTATAAACCAACCATTTTTGGATACCCCCATTTATGGAAACCCCCATATCAGTTACAAGAAATGTCCCAATGCCCACCCGCCACCTATGCCGATGGTCAACCTCCTATGTACAATGGTTTTATACCCCTGCATCCAGGTCGATATATCGAACTAAATTAATGATGATATATGGGGATCATAAACTAACAAACCCATCATTGGGAGGCCCATTCTTTGGTCCCAAATAGTTGCAAATCCGTAAACCCCACTAAAGCCCCCCAAACGGGAAAAAACAATTCCCATAGTGAAAATCAAGGGTTCTATCTTTTGGGCTGAGTCGCTGCCAATGCTCAGGGCAATGCTTTGAAGCTTGGTTTGGTTCTGCGGAGAATGTGAGCGGCTAAAATGGATGGAAATCCAATGGATTTGGGTAGATCAATGAGAGAAACAACTAGAAACAACATGTTTAAACAACATCGCAGGGATTTGATGATCAAACATAGGTATTTCAGGGGCAATTTCAATGGATATGAGGGATGAAAGAATTTTCTGGAGGATTATGTGAGCATCAGAAACGGTGAACAATTGGGATTTGGTTATCACATATGGATTTAAGCGATACACAATGGATATGGGGATGCAAACAACTAACGTTTTTATGGGTTTGTAGTGGGATGTAATGATGTAATGGGATACAATGAGATACTGATCTTACCAACAAATGAGACTTTGATGGGGTTTTAATTTAAATGGATCATTCTATGCCAACAGTGAGGATTTTTTACTGGGGATTTTTTTTGCATCACTGGTCCAATGAGATTTCGCCAATTATTGCATGGTATCCCCACAGAAGATCACAGTATTTCCCACAGAAGCCCCCCTGCCCGATTCAGCGTTACTGGGTTCTTGATGAAGAATCGGGCAAGAACTCAGGGTTGATCATCATCTTCCACACTAGAACGGCATGGCTAATGGAATTTTTGGTGCATAATTTCAGGACCTAAATAAACATATGTTTTAGATCCCAAACCTGTAATTAAACAGGCATGGTATCAAAGACTTCAAATCGTAGGTCAAATCCATGATTCATAGTTAATAGGTGTAATAGGTCAAATATGTTACCATCTGGTTATTTAACAGTTCGCCATGGAAAATCCACCATTTTATAGCTAGGTAAGCCATCTATTTCAATGGGCCATGGCTTCCATGGCTATGTTAACCAGAGGGTATCCAAAGATTAACCCATTGTTCAATGAAGGTGCACTATAGGTGAACTGATTACTATGAATATGATGAATTCCTGCACCAGTTGGTAGATGGTTTACTGTATCAACTTATAATCCCATTCTTTACCGTGTTTCATGGTAAATTCCATATGTCATAAGTTACCTGCTAGTTACCAAAAAGTTACCACTGATAGTTGATTATATATATGTATATATATATATAGTCCCCTTATTAAACACTTAACACTGTTTATAGCTAATTCTCATAGTTACCAATAGTGGCTGGTGGTTTGGAACCATGGAATTTATCATGACTTTCCATTCAGTTGAGAATGTCATAACCCCAACTGACGAGCTAACTCCATCATTTTTCAGAGGGGTAGGCTTTACCACCAACCAGATATATTTTGTTTCATGATATTAGGGATGGTTTATTATTGAATTTACGATGGAATTTACCACATGAAACCCCATTGATTGTAAACTATTTGTTTATTACTATGCTTCCATTCTTCAACCTTTCAGAGGTGCCAATGGGATTTTTTCCTATATCATCCCTGCCGAGGAGAGATCATGAAGACAGACTTTTTGAAAGCGAAGGCAGTGACTCAGAGCCACTTGGCGGAATTTTTCGTGGGATGCTACTGGCAATGTATGAATGTCATATTTTAACGATAGGATTTATCATGATTTATCATGATTTATCATGATTTATAATCATATTAAGATGGCAATTTGTTTTAAGATGCAATATAAAAAAAGGCATTAATGATAGGGATGCAATATGCATTAATAAAAAATGGGATTTGATGGGATCGGAATCAGAAACCAACAGGAATGGTGATGTGATAAATCGGTGAGTATTCTGTTTCAAACAGTGGGATGAATATAGCAGGCATTTTTTCCGAGAATTTTTCATGGGAATAATATGTAGTAAATGGGGATTTATTCGGGAGATCATAGGAATATATTGAGATATGTAAGCTATGTAACCAACAATTTGAGATATTTGAGTTACCCTCTGATTGTTTCAAAGGTGGCAGGAAAACCCCCGAACGAGTCATGGAGGTTCAGTTCGGTGGATTTTCCAACCAGCCACGTGGTAGATATGGATTGCCCCACTGGTGAAATCATCCAAACCCTGGCGATTCTGACGATTCTGATTCGATTCCAGTGCCAGATCCAGATCAACAGGAATAAAATGAATAAAATGAAATATGGAATTTATGGAATTTATGGAATGAAATCATCATGGAATGTATCCATAAATCTATGAAATATCATGAAATGAAACATGGAATTTATGGATACATTCCCTGATGATTTCATGAGGATTCGATCCAATTTTTGACATCAAGAGGGGATTTTTTACCATTACCCTCTATGGTAAGTTACTATGGTTAATCTATGGTTAAATGTATGGATAATCTATGGTTAATGGTTTATAGTTACCCTCTGGTTATGTCAAAATAGCTCTTGAAAATTGCCATAGAAATAGTTGATTTACCCATTAAACATGGTGGTTTTTCCATGATTTTCCATAGTTTTCTGTAAACGTTTACCAGAGGGTAAATCTGTGGGCCTTGTGGCGCTTGTGTCTGTGAAAAAAATTCCCGGCTTTGGTCGGCCCAATTTCACCATTCCCACCAAAAACCGACCATAGGAGAGGCTTATTCTAAGTGGGGTAATGGGTATACGAAAACATAAACCACAAGTTGCAGATGCTTCATGGTGGAAACCCCAATCTTAAAACCATGGCGAGCTGATTCTTCCGTCAAAATCTGATGAACTGCCTCAACTCTTGTGTAACACATGAAAGTTCCTGTTGACTTCGTTTTGTTTATGGTAAAACTGACGTTTTAATTGGGCAACCTCCGTTTTCATCTTACAGCCCCAGCGTTTTTTGTTTTTGTGGCAAGACCCTCATGTGTCCAGTCGTTTTTGTGCTTGATGTCCAGTTCATTGATGTTAAACCAAAGAAAGTTTCTGGTAAGACTGCCAAATTTTCTGGAAAACTAAGAGTTCTTATTGATTTTTCATTTTGATTGAATGATTATTTTCTTTGAGGTTAAACCTTATCTGCTTGGTGGTTTGGAACATTAATTTTATGACTTTCCATTCAGTTGGGAATAATCATCATCCCAACTGACGAAGTCCATCATTTTTCGGGTAGGCTCAACCACCAACCAGGTCATTATTAACCATCATTAACCATATAATAACCATCATCATTAACCATTATTAACCATCATTAATCATTACTATTAACTATATGACCATACAATAAGCATACAATAACCATAATTATATCAACCATTGTGAACAGTATACTAACCATATAATTAACCACACATTAACCAGTTATGTTCAACCAGAATTCGCGCGCTCCGAGGCCTCCACCTGTGAGGCTTGAAGTGGCTCCGCTGATACAAAAACGGCCTGTGGCAAGCCAGAAATTCGGCTAGTCTTAATACACATATATACAGATAATATATATTAATACAATATATATAATATTATATAATATTATATATATAATATGTATAATACTAAAATGGATGTTTTTATGGAGTTTGGGTAATTAAATGATTTGACTTAACTATCGAATAACTATCAAATTGCTGTGTGGCTAAAGCAATAATAAACCATCCCCAAAACGACCATAAATGGATGGTATAAAGGCATCAAAATATATGGGTGAATTATGATTGATTTACCAACATTATAGGATTAATGATAAGATCCATGAATTACTATTTCCTAGTATAATCTGACAATGGTGAAAATTATATGTTTTTGAATCATCTATGATCATTTTTGGAAAATATGATCAGATTGTGAATGATAATGAGATCCATTACATATAAGATATAGGTTTATGTTCAATATACACATAAGATATAGTATAATTTATGGAATAATAATGACTGAACTATCTAAGATTGTGATGTATCCGTTTATGGTAAATTGTGGGAGTTATGACACCATTGAATAATGACCATATATAGGATAATCCCAGTAGATGAATACCTGTACTATTGTATGGGACTAGCACAAATGGCATAGTTCATGAGATATATAATAATTTTGTAATGGTTGTAACCGATACGGATGATAGTTCCATGAATTGAAGGATGTGCCGATGACAATAACTCTCCAAGAATTGGATTGATGATAGCTTTTTTATCCAACATTTTTTCTACAATTATCCAATCTATTCAATGGGAATTTCAGGATCCTAAAATGGAGGTACTGTACCATATAAGGCCATATTTTGTGGGGATATTCCCTTACATGGGCCTAAAAAATAGGCCTTATATAGGCCGTACGAAAAAAAATGCTAGGCACCTCCAATGGCATGATGTATCCTCATTGGATGATCCTGGAAAAATGGTGAAAATCTGAGGCGTGAATATGGCTACATAAGAATGATAGCAATGCTTTGCGACATAAGAATGTTATTATATATTCTGACATATTATGATATATTATGATATATTATGATCTAATATGATAATAGAGTACTAACCAACCCCGAACCAATACCAAGCCACGGTTTCTAGGGAGAATATCGGGGGGAAGGGAGTAGTGGAATTTCACCAGCCATAATTGCATTTTGCCCAGCAACACTTGGATTTTGACAGCCACAAATAGTGGATTTGCCAACAATGAGTTAAGCTGATATATAACCCGGGAACGGTACATAATGTTCATAAATCTGGGATTGGTAGGCTACTGTTTTTTTTTAGTGCCATGCTTTTTGCACTGGTGTTCATGAGTCAATTTCATACATCCATTCCTGTTGATAATCAGAAAAACTGCCCACCAGAAACTTTGTGGAATTTAATTCTATTCATTTGGAGCCCTATTCGGCTTTTTTTTGTGATCAGGTGATGAGGGTTTTTTTGTTGGCAACGTTTGGCTGGTGAAAAGCACCGATTTATTTCCCACTTTGGGTCTAGGTTGTCATCATTTATAACATTTTATAACCCTTGGCCCAAACCTGTTGTCATTTATACAGTTTTTTTTCTGATGTCCCATTTAAACCATGATTTATAGGGGATATCCATTGCCACGTTTGATTACCGGAGGGTATATCCTGATAGATGGAGCGTTGATAGGGGAATACGTGAAACCCCAGGAATTCCTTTTAAGGTAATGGAACTGCCAGGATGTTTTTCTATGTATCATGATTGTGGGACATTATTGACAAAAGAGGGATATGTATCCCACTATATCCCCATATTATCAAAATACCCTCCAGGAATCAAACATGGCAATGGATAATCCCCATTTATAGATGATTTTCCGGCTACAAACCTCCATTTGGTTCGGGCATTTTCCAGCCAGCCAAGCTTGATTTCCGGAGGGTAAGTACTGGGATAGGGAATATAAAACAAAACCACCAAAATATGGGTGTACAATAGGCTATTTGATGGTATTTGACCATTGTATCCCCCATTTCTTTGTAGATGGAGAAAAATCCGGTATCCTCATGTTCGTTTTTTTCCCCACGAGTGTCAATGAATTGACATTCCCATGATATCCCACGTTATATCCTTTTACCCTCCAGTAAACTAACATAGCTACGGAAAATGGACCATAGAAATAGCTGATTTACATTGATAAAAACTTATTCAAATAGTGATAAGCCCAGTTCAAACAACTGCCAGAAAAAAAACTAGAAATCTCATTGATCTTCCCAATATTTAACTGGAAATCAACTAAATCAACTTTTGAGAACCGGCTATCCCCGATCTTCCCATTGCGACCAGTGACGTCACCAGTGATGCCCTAACGAACCGAGGTCATGGATACTTCGCAGCATCCTCCGAGGCGCGGTTCAATCTTTGGGAATCACAATGGGATGTAGATTACTGGAGGGTAGCATATGATTAATACATGGTTCATATAGGGTTAATACATGGTTCATATATGGTTAATATATGGTTAATATATAAATATATCTGGGTAAATTTCATCACGACCTCACTGTTCTCCCTCGCTGGGAATCATGCTTGATAAGGGAAATCATCCTCAAATGGCCTTAATTCAGGTTAGTGAAATATTCTATTTTACCCAGATTTATAGTGTATGAAACTATAGATTTACCCTCTGGTTATTTAACATAGCCATGGTATAGATGGCCCATAGAAATAGATGGTTTACCTATTAAAAATGGTGGATCTTTCCATGGCTATGTTAAATAACCAGATGGTACAGAGTATGAAACTATTGATTTGTAGTGTATGAATCCATTTATAGTGTATCCAAAATTATCCATTTATGTGTAAATGTATCCATTGTGGATCCAAATGTTTATCTGGTGAATAGTGTTGATGGGATAATGTTTATAATGTAACTTATAATAACTGTTCATGTTTTGGGAAACTATTGATAATTCTATGCCCCAAATGTTTATGGCACTATGTTTATGTTTGATGAACCTATTGAAATTTGGGATTGTTACTTGGGAAACACGGTAAATCGCCCATGTCCCTGCCAGTTGATCATCATGATAATTCCTATGAAACACTCGAGGATGTCATGGGATTATGGGATGATCATCAGATTTTCTCACTGGAGGATTTCTATCCGCATCCTGAGTTGACAGCTCGGGGATTCTCTAGGAGGCCATGAAAACCATATTCGGATGTGATTTTCATGTACCAATGATATGTTTTTCTCGTGAAAAATTGGATTTGGGCAGTAAAAAAAATTGACGTCAGGTGATTTAATCATTCAGAATGGGGATGTCGCTATTGGATCTGATGGATTTTGGCATTTTACAAGCTACAAATCAGGGAGTTTACAATTCAGAATGGGGATTTGAGCCGGAAATACAAGAAGTGCATCATATATTTGGGACACTCTGGATACGATTTATCAGCAAAATTTAGGGGAGATACAACCAACAACATATTAGGGTTACCCTCTGGTAAACGTTTACACAACTATGGAAAGATCCACCATGCTATTAATGGGTAAACCAACAATTTCTATGGCCATTTTCAATAGCTATGTTTGTGTGTTTACCAGGTCGGGTAACTATTAACCATTAACCATAGATTATCCATAAATTTAACAATAGCTTAACCATAGATTAACCATTTACAGATGGTTTACCCAGCCATAAACTTACCATTATGGGATGAACCATGGGATGAACCAAAAACTCTTGAGCGACTCATGGGATCCATCTCAAGATCCAATTTACGGATTGACCCCCCATTTTTTGTGGAGGCGATGTGAGCTTTATGTGAGCAAAATCCCAACAAAAATATGGTTTTCATGATGGTTTTCATGATGGTGAATGATTGTGAATAATGGTTAATAATGGTTAATAATGGTCACTATAAGCCACGGGATTTTTGACCCACGGTCGTACGGTCCTGGTAGGATGTAAAAACAATGGTGAAAGCGAACACTCTTCAGAGTCACTTCCAGCAACTTACTAAGATCACTTGTCAATGGAATATGGAATCTAACTGACATGACGATTTAATGGATTTAAGCAGTCACTTCCCCATGGTTGCTGGGGGCGATAGGTGTTGGTTGATATTCAATGTTGCTGATGCTGCTAGTTCCTTCTTGTTTTTTCTTGTACCCTCTGGTAAACTAACATAGCTATTGAAAATGGCCATAGAAATAGTGGGTTTTCCCATTAAAAATGTTGATTTTCCATAGTTTTTTGTATGTTTACCAGAGGGTACCGATAGTAGTTAGTTGTCACTTGTTGCGATAGCAACCGAATTGTTGAGGTGTGAAATCTAGGGCCTTCCAGTGATATTTCCGGGCGAAAATGGTCAGAGTCAAAATCCAAATCCTTCACTGGTCCTCAAAAATTTCTGGTTGGTGGTATGGAACATGAATCTTAAGACTTTCCATTCAGTTGGGAATGTCATCATCCCAACTGTTACTCACTCATATTTTTCAGAGGGGTAGGTCAGCCACCAACCAGCCAAAAATCTACTTGGCTCCGGCATATCACTGTGACTTAGCTCCCCCAGTCTTCAACCTGCGCCAGGATCATAGCAGGTAGCTGGGTCAAGAGCTGGGATCGGCCGAGGCTTTGTTTTGGGTCAAAGTTATACCGGTTGGATTGCTCAAAAAAAACAGAAAACGGGTTACCCTCAACTAACATGATGATGTTATTTTTTGGATTTAACCATCCAAAACCGGGAAATTTCGAGGTTTTTATGCGGGAAACATACAGATTTTTTTGGAAAGCCGATGGGGTTTCCGTTCGGAAAGTGATCTGCTTTTATGGTGGGGAAACTCCACATGCTAACCCCCAAAAAGAAAGTGGGTAAAATCCGCGTAAAATAGATCTAAAATAGAGATACCCTCTGGTAAACTAACATAGCCATGGAAAATCACCATTTTTAATGGGAAAATCCACTATAAATGGCCATTTTCAATAGCTATGTTAGTTTACCAGAGGGTAATTCTTACTTGTCGGCATCTTTTTTGGGTACTACTGTACTACAATATGACACGAACGACATCCTGGTTTGCCATGGAATCTGCCGGCAGTTCTGTTTGGGGTATTTGAGAGGATAGGATTAGAGCAATGACATAAACCAGCCATGTAGATTGATGGTTTATACCACCCAGTCATGGCAATTTTTGTGGGATGGTGGATCTAAAATTTTGGGATGGTCTGGTGGATCCTATTACCTATTGCTTTACCAACATTCGTAGACTTTGGGATTCTTCGAAACGGCTCACGGAAACCACTACCAGGCACTACCACTACCGTATCGTCGGATTGGATCAATGCTCATTCCTGATTTTGTTCAGGAATATATTATATAGGGATTCCAGTAGCTACACAATTCCATACTGGAGAATGTAAGTATCATGGGATCTTCCATACATGGTAATCTTATTATATATCTTATCCCTCTAGTTTCCCTAGTACTGCCCAAATGGGATATAGCCATATATGGAGGTTTCCTGAAATGGAGTACCCATAGTCATCATCCATTTTAGTGGCTGGGAGAACTTCCATGAAAAAGTCACCATCCGGTACCCCCATGACTATGAAAACCCCTATATAGCCTACAAGGTAGTGCTCCCCAAGTTATGTTTGTTGGTTTATAATCCCATTAACTAGTCCGATATATCACCAACAAAAACCATAGTTGTTGGAGTTATTTGCACCAACTGAACGCTATCGTGGCCGGGGGCACCACCTTGTAGCATATAATGGAGGTTGTTTCCCAGGTTTTTGTCTTCGCTTGTCTTCCTCCAACTGGCCATTGGGGAAAAAAACCGACCACTGAATCGTGGCTGTCGAGACACGAATGGATCTTGACGAATGGATCATCTCAATTTTTGATTGATCATGGAAGGCCATGTGCCAGAAATGGGGCTGGTTTAATTACCACCAGTTTTTTTTGGTTAGATTCTTTGAATGGTGGAACTGATTGTCTCAACCGGTGATTCACGTTGTTATTTTCAAACAACCCCCTTAGTGGAATTCAGAAATGAGGCTTTTTGGTGCTTAGAATCCCTTCGATGGCTGGCCAGTTGCTTCCAGCCACGAAGATTCGCCATGAATAGATCGGGTTTTCCTGTGACTTCGATGGGAATTTCGCCATCAAGAAGTGGGGAAAAGATAGGGAAATAGATGGAAACGCAAGAACATGTAGATAGAATATGGTATAACCAGCAAAGAAAACGTGATTCAGAGAATCATAGGATTTGGCCTGAAAAAATTGGCATCAAGAAATCGAAAAAAAAATCGGCAAATGATTTCACGACCTCATGTCGCGACCGAAACCTGGAAATGATGGTTTGGCAATAGGGAAATCATCTCTAAGCGGCCGAACTATTCAGGTTAGTGAAATACTATAATTTACCCAGATATGGTATATGAAATATGTATATAAATAGTTATAAATATGTATATTGATCTTTGAGAAGCCAAATGACTAACCAGCCAACTCAGCAGGGATATATTGGCAAGTGTGGGATTAAACCTGGGTAAATGGATCTGACAAGATAGACGAACGCAACAAACTCCTCTTCACGCTGGGTATCTCAGCGTTGTTGGTGGTTGTTCCAGCCATATTTGAGGATACCCCTGTTGAGTTCTTAATATAAGCTATACATGATATGGATATAACCTCTCTATGTATATTATATATATATATTGTATGTATGCAATATGTTTTTTTTCCAAGATACAGCATGGATTTCTGGAAGCGATAAGCTGGTCATTCCCAAGGGGGATCTGAGGTGAACGACAGACCCTGCAAGATGCAGGCATCCTCTTCAATACCGAGGTCGCCAACGGGATGGAGATGTCGTTTTTTGTGGCTTTGAAAATGGGAGACCCACTAGACTAGCCATAAAATGATGATCATCCATTGGCATTACTAGCCATTTTTATATTGGAAAGAAATTGGAATTGGAAGGCGCAGATCTGTCAGGTGTTTTTCAGACGAACTCATGACAGAAAAATGATGGTTTTAATACACGTGCGCATGGGGGGATCATCCCGTTAACATGCGAAACTTCAGTTGGGATGTTGTGGATGTGCTGGTTTCACCACTAAAAAACGCGACCAAGTTTCGTTCGATGCGATCGTGGAATCAGATGGCAATGGAATCAGACCAGCAGTAAAGTCATCTTTACTACCCGCAAAAGATGCCGAAACTTGGAAATCTTCATTAGATCGAAGATTAAACTGATTAAACATTAGATGATTATCCATTAGTTGATGATGATCTATTATTCAACCGTTAGTTGATGATCGAACGAAGCACCAGATTAAACATTAAACATTACGGCGTCTTTTTGTCGTCAATGGGGCCAGGTCTGCCAGAGATTCAATCCACAATCTCTGCTGCATTGATACCTCTCAATCCCCTTAGAGACTTCCTCCCCATGTTTGAATCTCATACCATTAGATCTCAGTATACAACCCTAATGCGTGGTTCTATTCCCCATTCGTTTGCTACTTGCTTCAATCTCCTTAAACTTACAATGGCCTTGGGCGTGGCATCTTATTTTGATGATTGAATTATGGTAATCGCCATCATTCTTGGTTGATACCATGGTATATGATGAATTTGATGATTGAATTATGGTAACTTACCATTATGTTGGTTGATATCCCCAGCATTTCCCCTTGTTTTGCCTGATTCTCCGCGCGGGGTTCCACTGTGTTTTTGCTGCTTTTCTTGCCCCGTGTTTGTCGCGGCAGGCCACGCAGGCTACGGACTGGTGCCCTGGATGGAAGTCTTTTCATCAAGAAAATATCCATCATTTACTTAAATGGTTGACTGGTTGGTGGTTTGGAACATGACTTTTATTTTCCATAATATATGGAGAATCCCTTCACATTGGTTAATGGTTTATAGTTACCCTCTGGTAAATAAACAGTTGGACCCTGAAAATCACCAATTTTTAATGGGAACTAGTCTTCCAACCCCGACAACTGCCAGGGTCTATGTTAATTTACCATATGGTAATGGATATATATATATATATAAGGCTTAAAAACCAATGAAGTGTAATGGATAATCCAGTAATTCTTAAGTCTTTTCATTTACGGATTTAGTGAAGCGAAGCATTTGCTAACAGTTATGGATAATTAATGGTAAACTTAGTTTACAAGCCATGATGTAGTGTATCCATAAATAGTGAACCATCATGTGATATCATTTATGATACAATCATAAGTCTCCATTTATAAAGAATGGTTATATAACTTGCGACATGATCATTTATGGATAAACCAGTGAATCCATTACTGTATAATCATGTATCCATTTCATAATGTTTAACCACTCAAAATTGGGATGTAAATTATCCATATATGGTGTATGATGAGGAGTTTTATGTCATTTATGGATCATAGATGATTATAGTAGATCTAAGCATTCAAAATTTGAACTACTGGTTTCTGATGGTTTCTGAATGGGATATTGATGATATTGGTGGCATATGAATGGTTTATTAATGGAATATGAATGGGATAATCATGGGATATTGATGGCTTCTTGATTGCAATACAATTGACAAATGATTGTTTGAATTGCAGAAGGGCAGTGGGAGAGTATCGCCACTTTAAGCATCCAATATCTTGTTGAATAGTCTAGCAATTGGGATTTCACCATTCAGACGTTGAACCAATCAAAATTGGGATATAATTGATAAATGATAGGTTGATAATTGGGATATAATTGGGATATAATTGCTGTGAATGGCGAACCTAAAGAAAATGCACGCCGCTGCAAGCAGTTTTGGCAAACGCACGTCTGCCCAGGACTCCTTTGGCATCAAAGAACATAGCGGATCTACACATAACTATTCGTGTATATTGTTTAAAGATATTTGAATATATATATATAAGATAATCCCTTCTTCCTATTACTAAACCCCCTCCTAATACTAAAAACTAGTGTCCATCTCCAATTTTTGAAAATTTCAGATTGGCCAATTTGATTTTTAATTGATCCCCTTTAGAAAACAATT
>Ga0126342_10008708_pt1 | contig 18189 bp, 11 predicted proteins | sample Cyp1metagenome_FD_92528 | JGI IMG/M metagenome (GOLD analysis project Ga0126342, IMG submission 92528) | Coral microbial communities from Lord Howe Island, Old Settlement Bay, Australia - Cyphastrea 1 metagenome | ecosystem: Host-associated > Invertebrates > Cnidaria > Coral ... | reverse complement strand
TTCTTTGTGTATCTACTAATCTAGAAGGAACAAGTATGCACATGATACTATTAACTGCACATGAGGGAAACACGATAAACAAATGAGAATGACATTTCCGCATAATTGGGGAATGAAAAAAAATGAAAATGAAAATTTCACATGATCGGAGAATGATATGAAACAGGAAAAACAAATGAAAAACAAAATGAAAAAAAAATGAAAAAATAATTCCTTGGTCCGGACTCAGTCTGTGGCTGTAAGATTCTCATAATGTTAGTCATTACCAGAGTGTAACCACTGAGCATGTATCACCATGTATCACCAGCCAAACGCTGGATTCAAGACTAGGACAACTCACAACAGTCTCGCCATGAGCAAATACATAACTGGTTGGTGGTTTGAACCCCTCTGAAAAAATATGAAAGTCAATGGGAAGGATGACATCCCATATATATATATTATGGAAAATAAAACATGTTCCAAACCACCAACCAGATAATATCTTGGTTGTTTCTCATATTAAATTGCCATAAAATCAGGTGGAGAATCATCAGCCCAGAGGCTGTTTAGTCCGCACCGTTCTTCGACCACGTCCGTACTGTGACCATGCGCAATGCATCCCCAAAAGCATGCATAGAACCGGTGCTCTATGCCAAGTAACCTCAAACAAATATCGAAGATGGATGTTTCATGGTGTTTCTAAACATTGTGACCCAAAATCGTATTGGTTCCTTCATAAAATGGGCACATGTCCAGATGATTTTTGGGTCCACCATAGGACAACTCCATATCTTGATGGTCTGGGGATATGATCAGCAGCAATCCTTTCCGCTGATGAAAGCGGGCAATGAACATGAACCTTTTTGCAAAGCGTCCGATTCCATCTTGATTCATCCTTTAAGATGTGTCTGTTTAAGTCTAAATGTTTTCCAGGGTGAACGACCCACCAAAAATTCAGGCATGTTCGTTTGAAGTTTTTTTCGAATGGCTCTGAGCATCCCACCCAAAAAAATGAATCACCAGCATGTCTATCTGGCGTAAACGGTTCTGGAAAAACTTACTGGTGCTTAGTAAGTAGGGAAATTTCGGGAATGCTCCACCATTTTTGACAACAACTATCAATAGTAATCCCAGCAACCCCCAACCCATCCAGCAACCCTACTAAGCATAGCAATGGCGAAAAAGACAACTCTTGGTTCGATGACTTTCCCATGACATTTTCCCATGGCAACTCTCCATTTTTCATGGGAAAAAAAACATGGGTTATGGCTGATACACGAAACTCTTATGTTTCATTGGAAAAAGAAAACACATGTTATTAAACAAAAAAAACTATAGATCTGTAGATGCTGATGGGTCAAAAATTTAAACTCAGGAAATATTTTAGTATTTATCAATATTTATCATTATTAATCATCCATTTTTAGGGGAAAAAAATAGCCTATTTTGATCCCCAGATTCTTGGGCCAAGGTACCCCAGTGCTGGGCGTTTGCGGTGGATACGGCGGCTGATGTGGAATCACCTCACAGACCCGGAGATGACATGATGTGCCGACACTGGCGAAACTTTATGGGATCAATGTGACACATACATATATATATATATACACATGGGATTTATAAGGAAATCATATGGGATTTATAGGGGAAACATCTGGAACCAATATGACCATTGGAATTCGAATGGAATTTAAGACCAGTATGGCAGTTAAGCATTCAACATAGAGATTTCACCGCTATGAATCATGGAAACATTGCTGTAATAAACTACAAACACCTTCTGGTAATGACTAACAGTTTGCGAAATGAACAACCAGCATTAAAGTACTTAGGTCAATCATCGCACTAAAGGGCCATTGCACGCCATTGTACGCCATTTGTACATAGCCAAGTGTTGAGGGACCACTGTTTATCGGTAAACAGCAAAATGAACATGTTACTGGGATATCAAACCGTATCCGTTTATCTATTCTTTAGTGGGAGACTGGTAGTCAAAATCCTGAATTATTAGTAGAATATTACCCATGAACACTTGAAAACCAGAGATCTCCATAATACACCGAAGGCGTAGATTCATCCAGGTGTGTGCCACTTCTTCAATATGGAGGCGTGGAGAGTCGCCACTAGCCAACAATCCCCAGCACTGCAAGGCCTTGTGGCTGGTTGGTGTCTGAGCCACCCCCAACCAATTTTAAATATACAAAAGGTATCAAAAGGTCAATTGCGATCAGCATTGAAGAATCTTCGTTTAAGACATGGAAAACAAGAACCATTTGTTTGGAAACATGCTGAAACCACAACCGTCTTTGGCGGGCTATGCTTCCACAACCTCCCAGAGTTTCTGCACTCCAATTATCTCAGATCCCCTCCTGGCCAAGGAAGTTTGAGAAGTCTCGAAATTGATCACCTCAGTTGAAGCGTAGGATACTCATCTTTACCTCACAGAAAAGTTCCAATCTATGCTGCAGTATGTTTCACTTGAACTCGATAGCCGGATAGTTAAAGCTGTCATCCACGGCAGAATAAAGCAACCCACATCAAGGATGATGAGCCAAACACCTATAGGTTATCTCCCCTAAGTGATTCCATGTGGCATGGCTGCGAGTTGCCCCAAGTTCGCCTCCGTTCAGGGAGGTTGAGCAGCAAGCATAGCCATCTTTGCGGGGCCGCAAAGGTAAGCAGGTGGCGTTCCAAAGCCATGATCTGGTTGGTGGTTGAGCCCTACCCATCTGAAAAATCCATGGACTTCGTCAGTCGGGAATGTCATAATATGTCATAATAACATTCCCAACTGAATAGAAAGTCATAAAATTCCATTGGTTCCAGTCACCACCAGTGATATACAGCGTATCCCAACCTCTCTGGGATCTTTTTCAAGGGCGGATCTGGGTCCACTGGGGCATCGGACGGTCGTAGCCCTGGAATGTCAGGATATGGGTGCTATGTATGGCTCATTTTTCTGCTACCCTTTAAGGAGACAATGTATAGGATATGGATGGATAATGGATATGGGTCATCTGATTGGCTTGTTCTCGAAAAAACTGGGATGATTTGCTGCTGTGATTAAACAAACATCCATGATCTCCTGCTTCCGTTTTTAAGCCCATGCGTTACACATGATGTCTATCCTGACGCAACGTGAATCCCGTGGGGACCCTTAAACATTGGGACACCGTGCAGAGCTGAAACACCAGCATGATTCGAACTGCCAAAACCTATCAGTTATATAATATATATATATATATATATTATTATATAATTACCATATGTAAAAAACCAATGGGTATCGCCCTGTCTTTGGGTATCATGCTGTTCTTGGCATCACCATGTGAAACCAACACTTTGTTGGTTGAATCACTGGGATTTCATGAATTTTCTGGCTGAAAAGTAGGTCCACTTCCCATGTGCTCCATGTATGGCATATATGGTAACATTGGGAGCATATTGATGGTAAATGTTACCATATATAGCATACATGGATCCTATGGGCTTGGGTTGATTCCCCTTACATAAACGCAATTGTTTCCGTTTGTGGAAAACTGTTCCTAACTGTTCCCCGTCTCCCAAAGCGCTAGCGCGCAAACGAGCCGCCTCCGGCGGCTCGTAAGGATCGTCGTAGAGATTCTGGCGACGCAAGGCCATCCACATGGGATTCAACATTAAATAGTGACCTTGACCAACGGAAAAAGTATGGAGATATACATAAACCAACAATAATATTGGAACTTAATGGGGATATGGCCAACTATATGATATTTGAGTGTTTAGACCAACCGTGTTATGGGGATTACAGGGATTTAATGTGAAATCATGGATATTAGTGGGTATTGATCGAATATCTACTCGACAAGATGGTGAGTATGTTCAAAAAAAAGGCATGCCTCCCAATAACCGTTAATAACATGATGATTGCTCACTGAAGTTTGGGTTACCTTATGTTCAACAACGCGGTGGTTCCTAATAATTGCTACAAACATGAAACGCTGTGTGTAGGTCTCAGGAAAAGGTCCAAAAACAATAATTCGTGGCTTACCAGGAATCGATGGCTACTGTAATCTTAGATACCCACAAAAAAACGTTTCTTCATCTGGATTTTTTTTTAAAACATATTTCCATCATATTCTGTGGGTCTTTTTTCACCTCAGAAACGCCAGCCACCAATATCCAGGCTTTGCCAAGGAAACACCGGAGGCAGTCATTGAGTCCAGTTTTTTTAAAGATAAGACCTGAATTATATACTCGAAATGATGGGATTTAACCATGTGTGTTATACTATGGGGATATCAGTAAGACAAAATAGGCAAAAAATAGGGATACTGTGCCATATCGAAACATGTTTCAGACATAGCTATGGTGTAGATGGCCCACAAAGTTCCATGATTTACCGTATTTTTTTTCTGGTGATTGTCCATAGCAAAGTGTTAAATTACCAGAAGGTAGTCAAAAACCTTAAACCCTATTGAACATCATGATACGATCAAACACAGGTAAGAATCATAGAACATGTGAATCTGATTGGCGGTTTCACACCATCTCACAGGAATCAATCAGTTGGGATCAAGCGCACCATCTGCCAGCAAAACATCCCTCATTTATAGATGAAAAAACCTCATGGGTTGAACAGGAATCCCATGGATAGTGACAATCACCTTTATACATCATAATTACACAATATATATATCATATGCATACTATATGTAATATCTATTGGATACTATATATATACAGTATATATATTCATATATCATGTATATAATACATATATATACATATATTATATTATATTATATTTTATTATATTATAGATTGTATTATATTATAGATTATATTATATATTATATGATATTATATAATATAATATTATATTATATTATATGTATATTGTATGAATCTATCGGATAGCCACATATAATCATCAACTGCTACAAATCACTGCTCTGCAACCTGTCCCACGAGTCCAGCGAGCCTCCGTTCCCAGGTGCGGGAAGTAATCCTCGCGCTTAGCGCGAAATCTGTCGATCCAAAACAGAAAAAGTGTATATGAATTGAACAAAAACAAAAAAAAACAGATTTTATATATGTACATCTAATTACTATATACATCTTACACATATTATAATTATATATATATACTTGGTGGCTCACTACCCACTTAGTAAGTGAGTTATAACCCCAGTTATAAATGGGATAAGTAGGGTTAATCCACTTATAACTGGGGTTATAACCCACTTACTAAGTGGGATGAGCCACCAAGTATATATATATATCTATCTACATGTGCAGTGCAAAGAGCGTCGTCCTCCCCAGCTGTCACCGGTGGCACCGCCATCGCTGCGGTGTACTGCAACGGCTCCGCCGTCCAAGCCTCCCGAGCAGGACGACAATTTTATTTCGCCAACTGTGGGGATTTGATGCTGGGATAAACCTATATTATATATCCCATAGGATCCATGTATGCTATATATGGTGACATTTACCATCAATATACCCCCAATGTTAGCATATATACCATACATGGATCCTATGGGTATAATGATATATCAAATAATATATAGTAATAATAACAATAACAACAATAATCATAATTATGAAAATACACAATAAAACAATAAATAGCAATAATAATCATAGCAATAATGATAATGAAATTATAGGTATATACAATGATATATGACATATGATATTATATAAACATGTGTTACATAATAAGTGTATATATATATTGAAATATTTATAACTGGGACGTATCCCACATGTATAACTGGAATACCATATATTAATAATGATTATTTATGATTATTACCCGCTAAGTGGGATCCGCATCCAAGTACCTTGGAAGGCTGGAGAGTACTCCCTTCATAGAAATGTAAACACACATCTGAATACCACGATGTGTCGGGTCAAAGAGCAATTTCTATGGACTTATAAATGGGTTAACATTTAGAAAAAGTAGATACCTATTCTAATAATGGTTAAGAGACGTTAAGAGCAATTAATTGATTTGATTGATAAACGGATTAACACATTCAGATAAGTACATAAAAAATACTCTATTTCCATGTCTGAATTGGAAGTCTAGGTATTGATCAAACATATCAAACATATCAAACAGGTTATCTCGTGATTGTCCTCCTCAAGCAGAAACAACGAACATGTTACTCCACATGGTTGATCGATTTCTGCCACCTCTTTGGGGAAATAGGATGAAATAGGTAGATAAGGAGCGATAATCCGATGAGTTTACCTTATAGTTCTCCCCAAAGACAGGTATATACGATATCCAAATGATTTCCTGTGATTCATGTACAACCAGTTGGTACTGCAACCCTCTTGAACTACACCCATTCTTCTCCAATTGCTTGGGATCTCTGCGCGGAAAAAAGTGACACGGCCGAGCCTCATCTGCATCTGTACTCCTTGCGAGACAAGCACATTTTTTACATCCAGATTTGTGCAGGTTTCCCTTGGAAATAACATGAAATGACCATGAACAATCAGATGTTCATCGCTTATTAGGATCTATGAGGCCCATATTCATAATCTGGTTGGTGGTTTCAACATGTTTCACCCCCTCTGAAAAATATGAAAGTCAGGTACCCGCATCACTTAGGGCAACACCAAACGCATCACTTCAGGCAACATCCAGAAATCACACACTCCTCACACTTTGGACGCTCACTTTGGGCAACACGGAAAACATCACTTTGGGCAACACGGAAAACATAACTCTTCTTATCTAATTACTTGACTCAGACATTTAGGATTTGGTTGGGGGGATGATGATGAGGATGAGGATGAGGATGAGGATGATGATGATGATGATGATGCACCACGGCCATGCCATTATTTTTGGGATTTCCAAATGCATGTGTCTCAAAGTTGAATGTCTCTCAATATTCCATGTTTGACCATCATCATGTTATCCTTAGAAAAATGCGTTTTGAGGGTATCCTCTTGAGGAAAAAACAAACATCAGATTGCTATTTACATTCCATAGTGTCGTCGTTATATGCTCATCATTGGTGTTGAATTCATCATCTTTGCTGGTAACTCACCACATTTTCCCTATAGTATATTGTTGGATAATATATCCACTGTATCACTATCTTCGTTGCTTAAAAAATTGTTTGGCCATCAGGCCGAATCAGCGTTGAAACTCACCATCCGCCATGAAAAAGGAAAAGCACCATAAATTACCCTCTGGTAAACTAACATAACTATGGAAAATCACCATTTTCAATGGGAAAATCTACTATAAATGATCAATTTTCCATAGCAAACTGTTAGTTTACCAGAGGGTATCATGTTTGATGGAGAGGTCACCATTTTGCATGGTCAACCCCCCCCTGTTCAGCTGGTGAATCCTCCATGTTTGAAAAAAGGATCCCTCCTTGCGACCAGGTCGTGCGGTAGAAAGTCATGGGAGTAGAACTCCTGCCTAGGCGTGACGGCGACCATGCCAGGCATGGTCATATGAAAAACGGGACTTGGTTGATAGGGAATTCTCTAATGGATATGTGAGAAACCTCAAGATATTGGACAGTATCTGGTTGGTGGTTTCATCCCCCCTGAAAAATATGAGTTCGTCAGTTGGGATCATTATTCCCAATATATGGAAAGTCATAAACATCATGTTCCAAACCACCAACCAGGTATATCAACAGTGTTTTGAACACTGTTCATATGGATTGATTAAAGGGTTTGACCTGGATATAATGGGGATATCACCCAGAACATGGGGATACCATGTTTTTCTCACACTTATGGGATACATATGGGATTTGTAAGGGATTGATATGCTATTTAACCTTGAACAAATAGGGATTTAAATCAATGAATGTTTGACACGTGGTATTGTAAACTAACAATACCCTCAGGTATTTTAACATAACTATGCAGAATCGCCCATATAGCTCTGATTTTCGTAGACAAATATGGTTGTTTTCCATAACAACCTGTTAAAGTTCCTGCGTTGCAAGTTACAGTGACTCCAAAGCCCAAGCGCTTAGTTAGCCCTTGACGTCCAGAAAAACAAGTCGTTCAGGCACAAATCACAACAAACATTGACAAGAAAAAACATGGAACCCGCCTTTTTAATCCATTTCCTCTGATTGAACAACTACCTATATGTGATATATGTGATATTTATGGGTATGTCCCAAAATAGACAAAGCCATCTCAAATCATCAATCTTCAATCATTGCATGCGCCTAGGCAGGAGCTGCGTTGATGGTAGATCCTGGCGAGGGCACAAGCTGGGTCTCAAAAAAATGTGAACAAATATATGGAAAATCCAAGAAAATATGGAAAATGATGAGGAAACAACAAGGTGAAAAGCTGGGAAAACATGGAAAAAACGAAAAAAAAAAAAACAAGGAGATCCAAAGGTTTGACAAAGCTCACTTTCCCTGGCCCAACTGATCATTATGATCCCGGGGGACCATGGCCGGTCTTACTTGCTTTCCTGAGAGTCGAGTTGTGGCGTGCACACAACCGTTCACTTCTTTCATTGGTACAAATATGTATTTAGGCATCCTTTTAACGATGAAAGATTTGACGTGATGCACTGCAGTGCATTTTGTTTCTTTTCCGTTCTGGCAACGTGTCATGTACTCAGCAGCAAGCTGCAACTATTCAGTCCGAATTTCAATGGCTATACACTTCAGAGAAAAATACTATTGCTACGTATAAGCCGTGGTACCTATATCTAATATTGGCTGTTGGACATGGAAAGTATAGAGCGTTTACCAATATCCCATTGTTATACATGTAATGGGATGGATACTATTGGTATATCCTCATGGGCTATGTTCCATGACTTTCATGCCGTAAAAATCCGATTTCCAACTATATTTTGTATATAGAAACTAACCGTGGCTTAAACCTAACTATAGTCAAACTATATATATATATATAAGTCAAGTTTCCAATGGTTATATATATATATATACATCTGGGTAAATTATAATATTTCACTAACCTGAATCTTGCGGCCATTTGGGGATGATGTCCCTTATTAACCATCGTTTCCAGTGAGGGAGAACAGTGAGGTCGTTATAATCTACCCAGTAGCTCAATATTATGACATATGGGGGTTTCCTAAAACGGGGGTACCCCTAAATCATCTATTTTAATAGGTTTTCCATTATAAACCATCCATTTGGGGATACCACCATTATATATATATATATATTTCTATGTATATATATATATGTATATATATATATACCATCCAACTAACTTCACCATGTCCAACAGCTCGATCCTGCCATCCTGCCTCCTCGGTGGTGCCATCAGCCCAACAGACCGTCACCAAGGTCGTGGTCCTGTTTAGGTGCCCAGGGCGTCGTCAAAATGGTATGACTTGGATGATTTCGGGTGTATATATATATATATATGAACATGTATACATGAACATTATACATATATACCAATATAATGTGTATATATATACAGTACCTGAAAGTAGAGGTAGATGTACAAATCCATATGTGCACTCAATATATCTCAATATCCATGCACATTACTATCTGCGGTTCTTATCTACGGATCCATGTATTCCATTTGAACATACCCATGGCCCATAAAAGGGGACTGCCGAAACATGGGACATATCTTGTCAGATTTCCAGTATACAACCCACACCACCAGCTGCTTTACCCATATGTTTGATACTTCACTACCCAACCACCACATACTACCACCCCCTTTCTCGGTTTCATGAACACATTTACCATCTGGTTATGACTAACAGTTCGCCATGGAAAATCCCCATGCTATTAATAGGTAAACCATCTATAAATAGGCCATTTTCCATGACGTTTCTCTTGAACAAATGGAAGATGTCATGTCCCACTGGCCGATTCTTGATGGCGAAATCCCCCTTGATCCTGTGTTGATGAAAAACCACAGTAAATCCCAACGACTTTGTTCCACCAGTTTCCAGAATTCATTGTGGCGTATTGTGGTTGATGGTTGATGTTCCCACTTATCAATTAAACCTTATTAGTTGGTCAATTAATTGGTCAATTAATGTTGACTAAAGCTTATTTTTGAACCGATCCAATTATCAATGATTGATGTTCCCACTTCAGTGGCTGAATCAATCTGCATTATCTTGGATTTGAGATCCAGGGGTAACATAATCCATATACCATCTGATTATGACTAACAGTTCGCCATGGAAAATCACCATGCTATTAATAGGTAAACCATCTATTTCAATGGGCCATCGAAAAACCATGGCGAACTGTTAGTCATAACCAGAGGGTAATCCAAATAGATTCATATATGGATTATAGATTAACACATATATGGGAAAATGGATTCCCATTATATTCTAATAATTGGTAACATATATAGATTCCCACATTCTGGTCAATTTAACCCATGGGAACATGCGAGAAATCTTCAGCAAATCCAGGCGCCCTCACTTGGTTAGGATAGCACTGGGACTGCGCGGATCTAGCACCTTCACAGCCTGCCGGGATTACATGATGGACATATGGAACAACAATATGGCTTAATGTGAATTAATGGGATACATGATACACATAGATACATAATGATACATATAGGAATCATGAGATTAACCATTAAACATTTAATCAAAAAATGTGTGTACAAAACTAAACATACCTCCTGGTAGTGACTACCAGTTTGCTACGGAAAATCAGTTCATGAAATTTCACGAAATGGGATATCACCAACTATATATAAATAGGTATAGTTACATGGATTCATTTCATATGAGTTATATAATCACTGGAACAGTCGAAGGATGTCACGATGTCTGCCAGGGACGGGAAAATCATCGTGGAACCAATTCCGAATTGGTGAACTTATCATCAGTAAAAAAGGCACCGTCCCCGACAGATTTCAATTGTTTTTCTTATCATGCATCAATATGCAATCAATCTGGGATAGCATATGATAGTATTCTACATTTGTTCGCACACAAATTGTATCTCAGTCTTTAATTCTAAGCATATTATTGCATTGCAGAAATGCCTATACATGCAAAGTCGGGCCCTCCGAGTTATCATTGTTGATAAACGCCTCAACCGTTGAGATCTCCCATTTATTAATAACTAATAACTCTAGTCATTCATCACCGGTGGATAAGTTATCCAATAACTATCGATATATTCATATATATATACAAATAGATACATATGTCTGTATAAATATAAAAATATATATCAGTCATTAGTTGATCCCACATGTAATTCCAATAGTTTTTGCAGCTATAAACCAACTTACTTGTCTTCCAGACCTTGGGGGCCCAGGGGACACTACAAGGTGGGGCGCACCACAGTAAGGTCTATTGGTTTATAAACCCGCATGAACAGTATATATAGTTATATATCATAAATTATCATAATATATCACTTGTATATCCCAATGATATCCCACCCTAGAATTCACCAAGTTCCAAATCAACTTGGCTAAGTCCCATCAAATCCCATGAAATCAGCCTGTTGGCGGGTATAATACCAGTACCTATTACACTCTGCTAAACTAACATAACGATGGAAAATCATCATTTTTAATGGCTAAATCAAGTATTTCTATGGCCGTTTCCAATAGTTATCTTAGTTTAGCAGAGGGATCCAGAGGGTATATCGTCTGTTACCCCACCTTTTCGTTTGACTGGGCGACCGACTCACCGACTCCCCCAAATCCCACCTGCCATGGCCAACTCCCAGGAAGCACTGCCTGGCTATTACATTGAATCTAATATTGATGGTATGCTAAGAATGGCATGTTAATCATAGTTATTCATAATAGTATAATAACATGATGGAGGTTTCCTAAAATCGGGGTACCCCCAAATCAATCCATGTTATTTTTGTATGTTCCATGAAATAAACCATTTATAAATTACGCCCCCATGGCTTAGGGAACCTCCAAATAATCTATATAGATGATAGAACATCACCCACAAGATACATATCCACAGGCCATCCACCCATGTACTCTTGGCTACAGACTCTTGTCTATATCACCAGTATATCGCAGTAAGTATCCACGTAGTTGTTGGTTGGTACCCGCACACCTTTGTTGGTAAAAAGAAAAATTTACATGTTTGATTATTAAACTCCCACTTTTGATAGACACATCTGAATTATATTCCCGTTACATAGTGTTGGCCTATACCCCCAGTTTGATTACCGTTAAACATCATAATACCGTATAATGAAAATACTAAATCATCAATATCATTTTTCCTCGATACAGGCTACCCCTGAAAAAATCCACTGGTGAATCATCATGTTCCTTATCAAAACTGACTATATCTTGGGACAACAAAAACTCAAGGTTCAGGTTGTTTTCAGGTCATCCCCAACTTAGCTATCATACTTCATCTCGAGAAATTTGCATCAACTTGTTGGTGAAATCCCCATTTAGCCATTTATCCCCAACATCATTTTTCAGGTGAGAAAAACCATTGCTTGACACTCCTCACCAGTTTGTATATCTACAAAATGGGGCACCTCAGTTATCACTTGTACCCCACTCACTATCCCCCTTCAAACCCATTCACAACTTCACCTTAAGTTCCATTTAAAAACTGAGCATCTACAATTTTCGGTGTCCTAAGTAATCCTAAGTCATATAGGGCTATCCCCAGTTCTCATCCATATTTATCTTAAATTTTCATGGGAATTTCCCTCAAAAAAACCATCCAGCTATGGGGGAGACCGGCCGCTGCGCGGCTCCGGCCTGCGCGTGTTCTCCCAGCGACCAGCCCTCCGAGGGCGAGTCCGAGAGCTCCAGGCGCGTGAGGCAGCTGGGTGGCACCTAGCAGCGTCAGGTGCGGATGGCGTGGAGACCAAGACCTTGGAGTTGGGTTTTCATAGGGGTTTGTAATATAGATATATAGTTCTCCATAGTTCTCCAACATATATTGATTTAGTATAAATATCTATACATTATTATATTATTCTAGTTCTATGTTGTTGGAATATCCCATTGGATGGGTTTAAGGGAAAATCTTCACCGGAAACCATGGTTTTTACCATTAAATATGGGGGTTTCCGGTATAAATTTTCCCTTAAACCAACCCAGTGGAATATGTTGGAATGGAATGATGATAGTTGATAACTTGATTGGATCATATGGGATTCTTAGATGATTCCATAGGGTTGTTTATTGGGATTTGAGAGGGTTATGATGGGACCAGAATAATTCTCGGAGGGTTTCGGATGACATAATTTCGTTGAGAGCAGTTGGAGTAATGAATATAATATATATATATATATATTATAATATATATATATATATATATATAAATAATATATAATACATATAATAATGTATATATATAATCAATATACATATATATATATATAATCAATACACATATATATAATAATAATAATTAATAATAATAATAATAATACTAATAATAATAATAATAATATATATATATATATTATACAAACTATATGTAAGTACATGCATAATTTGGTTGGACAAATGGCATCCAGATATGATTCTGTGAGTTGCTGGCAATTTGTTGAAGTTCCTAGGTTCCATAGTTCAAGAGTGATTTGCACTCTCTATGGCAAGATCAACTCGGAGACATGTTTGTGGTTTCACACTCTAAACTTCAGGATATGGCAGTGTGTCAAAACCTTGTACCCCTGGTGAACATCAAAATAGTTGGTAAATGGATGTTCATCCCCCTAAAAATGGTATTAATAGGTATTGATCCATCCCCATATCAAAGGAATGTTGTTGAATACTACAACGGTTTGTATTGATAAACATTCACTGTGGATAATTGAGCTGCGACCCAAAACTGTTAGCCAAGTCATGAGTGTCATTTTCCAGCAGTGGGAATGGAACATCAAATACACCTGGGCATTTGGCACGACATTCCCATCTTCATCATGTGTTTTGGGTACCAACTCTTAACTCCCACCCATAGATTCGAACCACACACCACTAGGGATAGATCAAAAGGCAAAACGCGTCAGTTGGCACCATCAGAACTTGAAGAGGTGACTATACTTTGGTATGAGATCAGTGGTCGATGTTTTTTGGGTGTCAAAACAACTCCGGTTAATTCAATTTCAGATAATATGTGTATATATATAAGTTTAAAACTTATCTCGTGTGCTTGTGGATCAAACATTTTCAACATAAATATCCAAACATTTTCAGATTTTCCAACATTGTCGAACATTTCCGAATGGTTTTCCCAGAAAAAAAACTTGGTTTTCCAACATGTTCCAACATTGTCCAATAAACCCAGAAAAAAACAACTTGGTTTTCCCATGGCATGTGGACACCATCTCGTCACGTCTGGGAGTCCGAACCCACTCGGGCGGCATGTGGTGACCAATGATATCCTCACCGCAGAGATTGCTCTGGGTATACCTAGACCTCCTATATCTTTGCCACGAGTATAGTTAGTGCTGGTTTATGGTATATGTATATATGAATTTATATACATATATAATCATATAGAACAAAGTATAATCAAATATAATCATATATAATCAAATATAATCATACATAATAATCAAATAAAATCATATATAATCACATATAATCAGATATAATCATATAAAATTAAATATATATATATATATATATATATAATGTGCATGATGAATGGAAATTATACGTAATCCAACTTATGGCAATGGAATTGATAATGGACAATGCACTACAAATGGGCCTCTATACACATATGTACATGTGTATATATATATATATATGTATATATAATATGTATGGGGAACTCATCGAACTAATTACATGTTGTTTTTCAAGTAAACCATGTTTGCCTACCGGAGGGTAAGCCAAATAAGAAATGCTATTCACGGTATTCACCCCATAATTTGAGATCATCTGTGTACTGTTTGCCAATCGTATGGTTCAACTGAGGGTTTCCGTTCGTTGCCGCCCGAAGGGGATGGACGCAACAAAAACGTTTGGATCATTGGGGTGAAACATCGTCTATCTTCAGATATACCATCTGTTTATTCAACATAACTATGAAAAAAGGCCTATCTATAGATGATTTATGATGATTTACGTTTGAAACAAACACACACTTTTCATAGCCACGCTTAATATCCATAGGGTAGTGACATGTAGTGACATATTCGGTGGCTCAGGCTCAAGCAACGACTTGATGATCCCTCCAACAAGTCCTTTCCCCAGGAGTCCAACCAACGCACACCCAACATCTGCAACCTCTGCGTTGCGGCACCAAACATCACATGTGATTTTTTTTCCTTGACAAGCATGAATCATAGTTGAGGAGTCAACTGAACATACCGTATTGCATCAGAGTCATGAAATATTCACCAAACACATATGTACAAAAAGTTGCAAAGGAAGGTTGAATACTTGAATGGAGAAGTTCACTGGTGACCCAGCTCTGAAAGCCGGATGGGACCATAAAAAAATCATTGCATTTCCTCCCAGAGATACAGCCAGCAAAACCCTTTTTGAATAACTCTCTTAAGAGTGAACCAGTGAACCAAGATCTACCAGCATTTAACCACCAAAAAGATCCAAAAAGTATAAAAAAGTGATGCTTCACCGCTCAAAATAGTGACAACATGGGACATATGCTTGTCTCAAAATGGCTGACGCCAGAATATTTAGAAAGTTTGCTGCATGTTTATGGGAAAATATGATGATGATCCCATGTTTCAGATCAACCAATAGCTGCATAGCTTGTGTGGAGCAAAATTGGGCACAGTGAAACCACTGTTTAAGAACCTACTGCAATAAGAACTTCAAGGGCTGGATTGCTGGATTCAACCCTTTCTGCCAGCTAATTGAAATAAAAAAACCCAAGCATTATCACATATTGTTTTTTAATCTGATCGGACGGATGCCTTTCTTCTTCCCCTTAACATGAGCGGGAACATCCAACTCATGTACTGCAGATAAAGAACTCAAGGAAAGCTAAAGCGGAAACCATGTATGTTCCACATAGTGCAAGGCGCCCAGTGGGAATCAATCTCTCCACCTCCCGCTTGCTAGGCTGATGATGTACCAACTGAGTTATTGACTCTCTGGCCTTGGTGTCTGCCAACCTTTTTTATGTAACGTTTTGACCTATTTTTTCTATGGCTGTGCAGCAATAAATCCCTTTCTGCACGTGTTGGCGTGTGTGCTTTTCAGCCCGTGCTGCCTCTGTTTTGGATGGCTGATTTGTTTTGGATTCGCTGCTTGCAGAGCTGTCTCTGGAGGCACTATTTCCACATAATTCTAAGTTGGGAAATTAGTACGAACTTGCAAAACCCTCACCATGTGAACCCCTTAAGAACTAACCCGTTAAGAACTTGAGGGTACCCGCGTTCATAATTCCCGTATTTTCCACCTATAGCACTTAAGAACCCCAGGGTATAGGCTGGAAAATTCTTAGTCGGTTCTTATCTAACGGTTCCGCTGTACAATCAAAAAAGAAAAACGGCATCTGCTGTCCCTCGAGCAAGGAGCCAGCTGGGTAAGTTTCTTGATTTTACTACAAGCCAAGTGTCGGATAGTCATACACCAACAAACAAAACTGACAGGGCTCATCTTCTATGGCTGAAATCCCTATTTGTTGGTTATGCAGTTGGATAACTCTCCAAAAAAAAACAATTCCCAATGTGCATAGTTTACCTACCCTGCACTAATCGAACATGGCATGCTGCAAAATCTCCCATTTACTTCGATGATTTTTCCGAGAGTTCCCAGCGGCCCGCCACTTTTTTTTCCCAGAGGGTGTAGTTTGTAATCTCCCCATGATATTCCTGGTTGCCAAATGTATACATACTATATACGTATATTATTATATTATTATATATTATGTATATGTATATTATATATATATGTGATTCCAAATGTTCCCATGTGATATTCCCAATTTCCAAAGTATACCCAATATGCATTATATTACATATTAATACATAATATAATATATATATATTAATATATTAATATATTACATATATACCCTCTGGTAAACTAACATAACTATGGAAAATCACCATTCTTAATGGGAAAATCCACTATAAATAGCCATTTTCCATTGCTATGTTAGTTCACCAGATGGTACATATAATATGTGAATGTCAATATGCCCATGATATTCGCCATTTTTTTTACCAACAGGTGGATCCATGACCCGGAAAGCCAGTTGTGTCAGGCGCCCGCACTCCACGCTGGTGACGGTACCTTCCAAGGACTTGTAGCCTTGGCAGTGGTGAAATCACCCACTGCTTAATGGCGATTCAACGAACGGAACATGGGTAATGGGGGATAGTGGGCTAACTAAGGTTTTTGGTAGATAAATGTACAGTCGGAGGAGTTTATACACCAGCTCATGACTGTGGGGGTGGACTTTGCAGCGATGACTCAGCAAAACATATCAAAAATAAACAGTTTTATAAGCCAGAAGAAGCATCAGAAAGCACAACAGCACATTTGAACAAGGTTGAACTGGCCTTTCTCAACCTCCGCCAAACTGAAAAGGTTTCCTCGAAAATGAGCTGATTCTTGGGATCACAGGTGGAAAAGAAGGCAGCTGGCCAGGCTCGCCACAAATCAGAGCGGTAGCACACATCCCAGCGGATTTTCACATTGCTTTGGCTTAGGTATAACCAAGTTCCATTATTTACCCTCTGGTAATTCAACATAGCCATGGTATAGATGGCCCATTTACAGATGATTTACCCATTAAACATGGGTGGATCTTTCCATGGCTATGTTAAATAACCAGATGGCAATTCTCCTCTTTCAATCTATAGTCATCCCCAAATAGATGGAAAAGTAAATCAGCATCAAATTAGTAGGGATTTACTTTTCCATCTATTTGGGGATGACTATAGAGAAGATAAACATGATGTCAACCCCAACCCCAAGGCTGAAATTTTTGCACAACAAATCCAGGTCGTGACTGTGGGAGTTCACCAGCAAACATGGGGATCTTCGGGATATCACCAGATATCACCACCAAAAACATTGGGAGTTGACTCAATGGACTGGTTTAAAGGGAAACAAATCACCGGGAATCTGCAAGTCATCAGATTTCATCCAGTGATTCTTTGATTCAGTCCCATGCCCTTTTCTCTCAGGTGAACTCTTGATGCATGCTTTTGCCTGGCGTGTGGCCCAAAACCAGGGGCCCCTTGAACCGTTACGTGGTGCGGCCATGTGAAAAAGGTGAAGAGTCACCTGTGCGCTTAGCCG
>Ga0126342_10008707_pt1 | contig 18190 bp, 23 predicted proteins | sample Cyp1metagenome_FD_92528 | JGI IMG/M metagenome (GOLD analysis project Ga0126342, IMG submission 92528) | Coral microbial communities from Lord Howe Island, Old Settlement Bay, Australia - Cyphastrea 1 metagenome | ecosystem: Host-associated > Invertebrates > Cnidaria > Coral ... | reverse complement strand
GACAACGACAACGACAACGACAACGACAACGACAACGACAACGACAACGACAACGACAACGACAACGACAACGACGACGACGACGACGACAACGACAACGACAACGACAACGACAACAACGACAATGTTGCATTAATGTGGAGCTAAGTTGGGCCATCTCGGGGCTATTTTGAGCCATCTTGGAGCTATGTTGAGCCATCTTGGGGTCATGTTGGGCGATCTTGGGGTCATGGTGGTGGTGCTGGCATCCGCTGATGCTGCTGCTGCTGCTGCTCCTGCTCCGCCATCAACCAGCCTCCAAGGCAAGAAACCAACAGCCAGACATCTTTTTCGAAACTCACTCGAAACGGCAAAACACCACCTAATTTCGTGCCGAAAATGACGCAAAGTCATTCGCACTAACAAGCTTTCCGGAGGCCGGAACGTCCCTTCTGAAATTCTACTAGAAAGCCAATTTGATTTCTGCTGTTCTGCTATGCTGCTGCTGCTGGTGGCTGCAAGCCAATTTGACTTCTGCTGTTCTGCTGTTCTGCTGTTCTGCTATGCTGCTGCTGCTGCTGGTGGCTGCTGGGCCTGTTCCTGCTGTTCCTGCTGCTAGATTGCTGTTCTTGCTGTTCCTGCTGCTGTATTGCAGCTGCAGCTGCTGCAGCTGCTGCAGCTGCTGCTGCTGCTGGTGGTGGTGGTGGTGGTGCTGGCATCCGCTGATGCTGCTGCTGCTGCTGCTGCTCCTGCTGCTGCTCCTGCCCCGCCATCAACCAAGGCAAGAAACCAACAGCCAGAAGTACAGACAAGCGACCAAATCACACCGAAGAAGTGCCGCGCTGGTGGAACCATTGGCGAAGCAACGCATACAAGTACAAGAAAGACCCAAAAGGCTGCAAAAGCCAAACTCTTCTTCCTTGGCGCGCTCCCCCTTGCTTGGCCGGGGTCGGCGGATACTAGAATCCAATACTAGAACTCCAATAGAATCAATTTTGACTGCTGCTGCTGCTGCTGTTGTTACCATCAACCAGCGTCGAAAGCAAGAAAGCAACAGCCAGACATCTTTTTCGAAACCCACTCGAAGCAGCAAAACACAACCTATATAATTTCGTGCCGAAAATTATGCAAAATCAGTTGCAATAACACGCTCCCCGGGGGCCGGAACGTCCCTTCTGAAATCCTATTAGAACTCGAAGAACTCCAATAGAATTTAAAACTCGACAAATTCCATGAGAATCCAATTTTGGCTGCTGCTGCTGATGCTGCTGCTGATGCTGCTGCTGCTGCTGATGCTGCTGCTGATGCTGCTGCTAGTGGCTGCTAGTGGCTGCTAGTGGCTGCTAGTGGCTGCTAGTGGCTGCTAGTGGCTGCTGCGGCTGCTGCTTCTGCGGCTGCGGCTGCGGCTGCGGCTGCGGCTGCGGCGGCTGCTGCTGCTGCTGCTGCGGTGGCGGCTGCTGCTGCTGCTGCTGCCGCTGCCATCGACAATTCTTCTAAAGCAAGAAACCTGTGGCAGGAGTAGTAGTAGGAGACATCTTTGTCCCTGGCGCCATCCCCCTTGCTGCCGGCCGGGGTCGGCGGATTTTTTCAGCAATCCACAAAGAAGCAACAAAATGCTGGCCTTGCTTCTTGCTGCTGCTGCTGCTGCTGCTGCTTATGTTCCTGCACTGTGTTCAATGCCGCTTGCTGTTGATTATGTTCCTGCACTGTGTCCAATACCGCTGCGACTCCTAAAATCGAACCACTCCCAGCAGCAAATCCCCATGGCAGTGAAGGACGGAAAAGCTCCGAAATTGCACCTCAAAACTGCCTAACGTAACTTCTGAAGCCCATAGAAAAGGATGACCCTAGCTACTTTTTTCTCCTGCTGCCGCCCCCCAAAATCACAAAGTGCATGGCTTTGTGGCACATGCGCAACAGCAAAGCACCACCTAATTTCGTGCCCAAAACGTAGCAAAGCAGTAGCAGTAGCAGTGGCAGTGCAGTAGCTCTTCTTCCCTTACGCGCTCCCCCTTGCGTCAGCCGGGGTCGGCGGATAGTAGCTTCACAAAGTATCAGGTTTGCATGGGCCATCCGGCAGCTCTTGTCTCATGACGCGTAAACTTTTTGGCTCAGTGGAAGGTAGTGATTTAGGGATATTCAGTGTGCAAGTTTGAAGAGATCGCAGAAACACAAGACGGACGTGCCGTGGCTGCTTTTAGTGCCCTTTTGTTGGCGATTTCGGCTGCGTCCGTGTCCCTCGGAGGGGCAGCCCAGAGAGAACAAACAAGTTGAACAGTAATTCCTCTTTTGCCAAAAGGAGTTCATTCTCTGGGCATATGCAAAGAAAGGTGGAGAATATCCCAACAAATTAATAACACGTCCACAATTGACACGGTTCAGCCTTGGCATGAAGAAAATGTATCATGTGCATCTTCCAAACACTTACTTGTGTTCCAGAGGCATCTTTATTGTGTCTATGTTATACATGTGTTTAGTGGTTTTTACTTGGGCCAGTCGTAAATGCCTTATATGCCACAGCCTTCGCGGGTGTCAGGTGACCTTGGTAGCTTCATGTCCGGATCAACCCCGACAGAACGGAACGGAAGCGAATCATCGTCAACAAGGTCAACCTCGACTTTGACAGGAGCAGGGTGTGGGAAAAGAAATTCACTGATTCAAGCAACCAGCATGTGACGTGGGACTAGGCCCTAGGCTCTCTTGTCCTCGTCTTTCAATGCTTTAAACTTGGAACCGTAAGGTTTCTTTCCAGAAGAGGTTGTCTTTGTCCCGGATTTTCATATCCTATGCGATGATTCTTCACTTGCGGGTGGCTTAGTTTGCCTTGTCAAATCAAATTGCTCGACCCGTCATCACATCACATCACATCCCATCCCATCCCATCCCATCCCATCACCTTACATCACATCACATCACATCACATCACATCACATCATCATCATCATCATCATCATCACCATCGTTCAAATCCAGCTTACTCTCTCTCTCTCTCACTCGGCGGCTTTAGCCCATGCGCTATTCTTTTCACTGTAGCTGCTCAAGGTGTAACTCACAGAATGCAAGGGCACTGTAAAGAGAGATGTCACGCACCATGGTATGTACGCAGGGCCCCGCAGTGGAACTGCCAAGTTCAGGCAGTTCAGGCTTCATTTCACAACTTGAACTTTCGAAATTTGGGGGACGTCTCGCACGAAAGCTTCGTTTTCACATCTTCAGCTTTCACTTTTTGAGGGAAGTCTCGCACGAAAGCTTCGTTTTCACATCTTCCAGTTTCAGTTTTGGACCGAAGTCTCGCACGAGAGAGCTTCGTTTTCACATCTTCACCTGTCAGATTTTGAGGGAAGTCTCACACGAAAGCTTCGTTTTCACATCTTCCATTTTCACTTTTTAAGGGAAGTCTCGCGCGACATGCGTTTTTGTAGCGGATGCACGACATGCTGTGTTTTGCAGGACAAAACGTGTCCTGGAAGATGGATGGGGAAGCTTTTCCGGCGGGCAGTTGCGGAAACCCCGCGCAAAACGTGCACCTAACTTCTGGGGCGCGTGATTTTTTCTGTAATTTCTCGCATAAAATGGCTGTTCTGACATGTCCATGTTGCATTTCGATTGTGCAGGCTTGCGCACAATGTGCAGCCAAACTCTGGGGCGCGACATTTCTTTTTTTAAATGAATTCTCGGATAAAATGGCTGTTCTGGCATGTCCATCTGAATTTCGACTGCACAGGCTCGCGCACAACGTGAGGCTAACCTCTGGGGCGTATAACCTTTTTCCTGTAAATTTCGAATAAAATGGCTCTTGTGAGATGCCCGTGTGCATTTCGACTGCACAGGCTCGTACAAATTGTGGGACGCGGTCTTGGGATCGTTCCTCCACATCATCACCCTCAACCTCATCACCTTACCCCTCCTCAACATCATCATCCTCCACCTCATCTTCCGCAACATCATCATCCTCCACCTCATCTTTCGCAAAATCATCATCCTGCACCTTATCTTCCGCAACATTACCATTGAACCCCCCTAATAGCCACAGTCTATATTCTTTCAAAAAACTAAAAAGGAAAAAGTATATACATACATACATACATACATACATACATACATACATATATATATATATAGAATCACACATATATATATATATGTCAAGTAATGTACATATATAATCATATAATATAATGTGATATTATACTATATTTAACCCACAAATGTAAAGTCACACCCTGCAAAAACAAAATGTAACTTTTCAGGTTTAATGTTTTTTACCAAAAAGAGGAAGAAAATAAATGTAATTTTTAGGTTTTGCTTGTTTTCCAGGGAAAAAAAGGGGAAAAATGTAACCTTTTGAATTTACATTTTTTTTTGAAAGAGCAGGGAGAAAAGCACATGTAACTTTTCGAATTTCCAAAGTGTAAAACAATTCTAAAAAATGCGACTGGCAAATCACAACTTTCAAAAAAACAAAAGCATATTAAAGATGCGACGGGCAAATTTATTGCAATTTTTGAAAATGTACAAAAATGTATATAAAAAAGCGACTCGGAAATCAAATTTTTGAACATGAAAAATGTAAAAACCAGAACAAAAGTAAAAAGATGTATCGCGGGGCCAAAAATATAAAAACCATGTAAACACAATAAAAATATAAAGGGCGCACAAAATTAAAAAAAATGCGCCTGGGAAATCGCATTTTTTTGGAAAATGCAAAAATGTAAAATGTAATTCGGTTTTCCGTTTTAATTCTGATTTTTTTGAATTGAAAAGTTTCATATTGAGATTTACATCTTTTATATTTTCTTCAGTTCACATGAAATTTTACACTTTCTGATTTGCACTTTTTGCAATTGTTTGAAACCCACACAACAAGTTACGTTTTCAGATTTTAGTTTTTCACGTTTTTCATCTTTTTATTTACTTTTCGGTTTGCAGACTCTAGCAGATTTAGGGCATTTCAGCATTACCATCCTTTTCATCATCCTCCTCAGCATTCTCATCCGCAAAGTCGTGTAAGTCTTTGCTGAGTGGCACCCAGAGGTCTGATTATGCTCTGCCTTTTGCTCTATCAGCCAAGAGTTCATTTGTAGCAACTGGTTGGTAAGTTTCTGCTATTTGTGGGGACTTGTGAGTTCTGTAGGCCTAGGTAGGCTGCAAGTTATTGTTTTCAATTCTCAGTAAACTGTGTTGCTGTTGTTGGTGGTGGGTGGGTGGTGGTAATTGTGGTGGTGGTGGTGGTGGTTTGTATCTGCGCATCGAGTGGAGAGGTGCAGCTGCTGCCCCTTTGCTGTGGTATGTTCTCCCTTCACGGCTGTGCCTTTGTATTGGGGCTCGCCCCGTCCTGTATCGCCCAGGGATCAGTGCTCCCGTACTACAATGTTCAAGTCAGACTGTACATTTTTCAGGCGGCTGTAGCCCACGGTGACACTGAAAATTGGCCTTTGAGCTGTTGAGTTGCACCTTGAACAGCTACAGTGAAGAGTATAGCGCGCCCCATGATATATACATAGTGAATACAAGCATTTTGCGCAGGGAACGGGACCTAACGTGTGCAATGCACAGGTGTAAATGCATAATCATCGTCGTTGTCATCGTCATCATCACCACCATCGTCATCACCATCAGCAGCACTATACTACCACCATCACCACCACAGTTACCATCACCATCATCATCGTTGTCAGTTTGAATCAAGCCCCGCCTTCCTCAGCGAGATGAAGAGACGACTGGCTCTGACTTAGGCGCATCCCACCTTTTTCAGTATCTCGCGGTCTCCACGGTAAAGCAAAGGATGTAAAACTTGGTTCGCGAACCTCTGCAAGTTTGGGCATGGGAGTTTGAATCATACAGTGCATGCCACCGATGAGTGTAATTTTTCTTCTGCGCAGGCCTTCAATTCGTTAGGCCTGGCTTCGTAGGGGTGCGCCGCATGTTTTTGTAATACTCTTATGGAAACAATAGACCTTGCTGATGAACCTTGGAGGATGGGTTCTACATGTGAATGAATGTCTTCAGGATGCCTCCTCCGGCAAAGGATCGGTTCAGTCGGGACAATCTGAATCGGATGAGGAGAGGAAGGCTGTGGTCTTTGAAGGTTCAGCGGATTCAGTAAAGTCAGCTTCAGTTTCAAGAGCTGTGGAGACAACTGAACATTCAAGGGCAGCTCCGGCTGATCTTTCTCTTGACCCGTGCCTCTTCTATTCATACACAGACGGTTGTGCCAAGGGGAACGAATGTGAATATTCGCATTCAGTCCATGCAGATCAGGTCGCCGTGCCTGTTGCGAATCAGAAGCGTGGCCACGCACGGCATCGCATCAAGAAAGGGCTGACCCAAGTTTTTGCCACGGAGAATCTCTACGAAGTGCAAGAACAGCTCCAGAGGGAAGCACGCCAAGACTCCTTCGCCAAAGGTTTTATCCGAAGTCATCTGACCGGGGCCGATTCGTCCACATCGGCCACACCGGCACCGACCCGTACATCCATGCTCCGAGCACTCTGATGGCTTCGACGGCTCTGATGAGAAAGTATCACTACTGACTCTCGTTAGAGCCTTGTCAGAGCAGACATCTGAAACATGCTTAGAATGTTGAGTTCCAATCCTGCCCAAATCCGTCAGAATCGGTGCCTGACAATAGCTTGTGGGTGTGTGTGCGTGCAACATGTGAACAGATGTAAAACTTCTACCGTTGACTCAGCTAATTCTTACAGGGGGGCAGTGCACGACTGACAGACACTGCCCAACGAAGACACTCTCAGCTCGTTTTAATTTGGAGTTTGATCAACTCCACGTACCTGCGAATCATCTTATTCATTTCACTGGGAATGGCAAGCGGCCAAGCCAAGAACCGCAAGCTTGGATTCTTTTTTTTTAACACGGTTGTTGCAATCTGAGATTTTCTTCGGCATCATTTCCAACTTTATTTACAAGGTATTTCTACGGACATGGCAAAGGGCTAAGCCGAGAACCCTAACTGGGCAATTATTTATTTTGGGGACTTTGTGGATCTGCTTCTGTTCGTTATTTTATGTATTTGGAACTTATGGCCAAGTTTCTGTTCATGATCTCAACTATTGGAACTTCATCATAAAGGTTGAATACAGCTACATGGAGATCTACCTTACATCACTCACCTGGTTTAATTGCATGTTTACGGGCTTCAGTTCCCAACGGATCACTCCAATGATCCAGTTCTGTTCTAGTGTGATTTCCATGGTGGCTCCTTCATGGTGCCATGGACCCAGTTGAGGGAACGAATTTGGAAGAGTGAGGACGAACGGACCTCTGAATTACACATTTTAATTTGGTAATTCGTCTACGTAAAGTGAAACAGTCGGCCATTCGATTCTGCACCATTTTTGCGATCCTGCTGTGCCTGCCATCCCTGGGATACCTCGGCACTTTCACCTTTGCTCCAGTGAAGCTGTACGGAACAGCCTGACACCGGTTTTTTATCACAGACAGGAACGTTGCCGGCATTACATACATGTTTCCAGCAAGGCTTCAGGTACATGGCTTTTACCTGCGGGTGTGGTCTACTTTGGTATTTGGTGTGGTTGAACCTGTCGTGCATCTAATTCATTTGAATTTGAACAGCCGTTTAATGCCCACTTCTGGGTTTGACCGGCTACCGTCCCTTCGAGGGAACAACGCACGACCCCATTTCTAGGAACTGAATCCCAAGTGTTTTTTTTGTGTCATACATCGCCTCCGATTTATTATGTGGCCGTAGAACTCGCCGACGTCGTGGCCTACGCCCCCACCATCAAGCTGCTCGGCATCACCACCTTCGACATCCTCACCCTGGACCACACAACATGTCTCTTCACATCACTATACCCACCACTTCTTGGACAACCACCATCAATGACAGTACCACCGACTCCCACTACATCTTGCCCCAAAGCTCACCGGAACACGTCTTTGGACATCCCACAGATCTTCACGTACATGGGACCAGTCGACAGTCTACGCCAACGTTCCCACCTCAGCCGCCTTTTCCTTCACAACCTTCGCCACTGCGCATGACTATACACCGCAGACTACCTCTACCGCTCCACAAGCACCTAAACTTTGGACCCACTTTGCGACCAACAATCCATCGTCAACGGCACCTTCTTCTACGTGCCCACTCCCACATCAAGGGCTCCCAGCTGGCCCTCCTCAACCAGTTCAATCGAGTTTATACGCTGGACTTCCTCAAGACACTCCACCTCAATTTATGGCATCATCGACGCCGGCTACCTGCACATCCCAACACCCACCACCAGACACTCCACCCCCTACCGCCAAGAAATCCCCACCCACAAAACCCCCTCCATCTCGACGACCATTGACCAGGACATCCACATCAGGCTTTGAAGATCGCCTCCAACGCCAATTTGACTCGCAGATGGACCAATTTCAATCCAAGACCCAGAAGATGCTGGACAACATCAAGAAGACCTTTCAACAGCCTGTACTTCCCGCACAAGCTCGAACGTGGACAACAACTTGACCAACACCTCGCAATGACCCACAGCCGCTCCGCACATCGAAGGCACCCATCCAGGTCTCGTCCCAGTCAACTTCCTCCTCCACCGCCATGCAGGGCTGAACCCCACCGTCCACCTCATCGAAAACGATCACCTCTTGCCACATCTCCGCGCTCCAAGCCACGTCGCCGACAATCTCGACATCACTCCAAGACCAGATCCCGATCACCTGTATACGCTCTACAACCACTCGACGTCAACCTGTCCGCTCACCTCTTCCTCGACATCGTTCTGCGCCTCACCATCCCAAAGCCCGACGGACTCCTTCACCTGAACGTCGCCGAACGTCGCCGATCCCTTCGCCGAGATCGAACCCGACGCCATCGAGACCGAGATGAACATGGCCCTGTGAAACTCCGAAGCCGCTCCAGACAACGTCACCCTATCACCCTTCGACCTCGACAACCTGGCAAGTAGAGCCCTGCGTTATCTCCTGATACTCACCAACCAGACCAAGACCAAGCTGACTACGTGTCCACAAAGTCCGCGTCGCGAAGACCAAAAGAATCCCCGCCTCCATCGCTATCCCCCGGATCGGGTGGCACAAAGATTTTCCGGGGGCTCCACTGAAGACACTGACCAGGAAGGCGCTTATTCACCTATCCATATTCCAGATTTTGCGAGATCAACTAGCTGGCTCGTTGACTACCAGGATGCAGACAAGGACTACTCAAATGCGCACAGGAGCTACCACCTGGATACAAATTGAACCTCAAAACAACCTTGACCGCCTCTGAAAACCGAACCTACGAAGAGTTCCTCGATGCCATGTACCAGCAATTAATTGTCTCAACCTTACCTCACGTCCACCAAGTCCAAAATCCATACCAAAGTTGGCAGAGAGATGATCGAAAACATCGCCAAATGCTTCGCATGTGGGGGTCGTCTTCAGGTACCTCTTGCAAAACCCGCCAAGGGATATTACATCGAGGCTCGCAACCTCCTGACCATCGTCACCCCTACCGGACTCCCGGAGAAACCACCATTCGACAACGACGACAGCAACAAATATGCTATTTTTCACCGAACTGATTGGGAAGTTGTCGCAAAAATATTGGTTGATGACGTCATCAGGCCCGTGGGCTGGAGTCGCAACGCTGACAACATCCCCAACCAGTATTCTTGCTTTGGCTTTTTTGGCTACTGCTCAGAACCTGCTACTTCCTCTACGTTAACTGAACGGGCTGTCAACATTTGCAACTACAGGACTCTACAAGATCGGCAAGGGCCAACTTCCAGCAGGTTTGATAGCAACCTGTCCTACACCAAAGCTCAACAAGCACATGGCAGGGGGCAATGATCAACTCCAACGAGCTTGTCGCTTGGGAGGAATAGCAAAAGGAAAAGACGGAGCCGTCGCCACAAATTCATCATGCGCTACGGTGGCGTTCGTTGCTGGTACTCACCAATAAGTTCCAACCTTTACGATCTCTGTCGCCAAGCCTTCTTCCAAACACTCATCACACGGCAAGGCCAAAGACGAGGGCTCCCGTCGACGATGACCCACCTGCTGACCTATCTGTATATTATATCGGTTCTTGGGATCTTTGCGCGCCTGTTTTGGACGAACGATGCTTCTCCCGTTTGGTGACGCCGCTGCTCCGAGCCTCTTCCGTGAACAGATTTATTCCGTTGCTGCCGCCTTCACTTGCCGATCAAACTTAGTGTCTTTTCCGTTGAGCTTACATGGCATGGGGCTAAGCCGAGAACTACACGTGGTGTTTGTTTCCGACCCACACCTGCCCGCTGAAGTTTTTGCACTCGTTTTTTCGATGCACCTCCTGTACTTAATTTTAATTCAGTCAGGCTGGGGCTAAGCCAAGTATACTCCCTTGCTGATGATTTATTTTGAAGCTCTACATGCTGATGAATTGGCTCTGTTCTTCGAGCTCGTCCCACACGATTTGCTCATGGCGTCTCAGGACCAGATCTCGCAGTTCTCTCAGTCAGTCGATTCCTCTTTCTCAGCTTGATCGCTCTTTATCACGAACCCCACGCCGTGATCACCTCGATTGGCCAGCTCCCTTGATCCCAATTGTCTGGGGCCCATTTCATCATGCGACCACCATGGCACAACCTATGTGGAACACACCAACTTCATGATCACCACATCTTCGACCTTGCGCACCTCCACCTCTACCTGCTCACCAGACGCCCACGATGCTCCCGGTTCAGAACACCTTCCCACCACATCCCCCCTTGTTTCCCGCACCTCCACCTCCAGGATGTCCCAATACACCACATCGTTGCTCACTACTACACCAAAATCCCCTTCACGGCTTCTCTCCATCTCAGACTACCTCTCCGGTTGATCACGGATACACCATCCGCCCTTGTGAAGTTCCACCTGTGGACACTTGGAAACCGGATGTCGACTTTCATGACACGGGCAAATCAATGGCTTGGATTTCCCTATGGCGATCCGGTCGAGCAAGCACACAGTACAAAGACATTGAGGGCATGGTTGTACCAGGGCTTACACAACAACTGGATACGCCGAATCGCCCACGGTTGCGAAACCTACGTCATCCCGTTTGACAACATTTGCACTACAGTCTTCGTTGCTGAGCTCGTCAGCCAACTCCGATCTCGCAATATTGACCTCGACCGTCTCGCTGCTTATACAGATCCCGGAATCAGGGAACTTCCAGCAGAAAGAGGCAACCCAACGGATGGCCAAGGATATCGCCCAGCAGATCCGATCTTGGCTTCCATCCACTACGGTGGCCAATTCGACTAGCCAAGAGAATTTTGGAACTTGAGACTTGAGACTGAACTCGCCAAAGCCAGCCGCCCAAGGGGACACTTCCAGACCTCCAGATCCACCGGGCACTTCCAGCACACCAGGCATGGCTCCCATCCATCAAGCACTACAGGGACGCCCCACTGTGACTTCCACTTTTGAACCATCCTCCTCGTCCTCCCTGGCACTGTCAACACATGGCTCAAAGAAAGCCAGCCTGCTTCCCTCACCGACTCCAACTACAAGAAATGGCCCAAAGACTTCAAACTACTTCAACCAAACATGGATACGCTGGACAAGAACTTCCAAAAAGCCTTAGAACCGACCCGATGCAGCATCCAAGAAAATCCACCGAGTCAGCGCGCGTGGCGATGTGCCTGGAGCCGCACAAGTTGAAGAATTCCACCACGGACGAACTGGTCATTCGAGTGATGACGATGGCGTTGACATTGACTTCGTGACTAGCTTCGATCTGAGATCCACTTGTTTAACTGCCAAACATTTGTTGAAGGATCTCGAGATTGCGCACTCGTGTACCTTGAGTCTAGCTTTGCTGACTCCGTCTACACTCTCACCGAGTATTCAACTTCTTTGTGGATGTCATATGATTCAAAGTCTCCTTATGGGTCAATATGTTCTTCTTCACCCCAATAATGGCAAATCCAAACTTCGGGGTCTTCTTCGTGGAACGTTTTGTCGCGGACTATTTTTGTGTGTTTCGTGGGATGACCCTCCTCCCTCTTCTTTCCTGTTTTCGCGCTGACCATGCTGTGTATGTTCGCTTTTCTAGCCCGAATTTTACATTGGGTCGACCTCGTCTTTTGTGCTGGATCGGGACCATTCCCGCTACAGAAAATTCCTGCAAATGCAACAAAATAAATTCGTTTTGGCCGAAGTTGCCTTACGATTTTGGAACAAATGTGACAACTTTTGGATGTGGTCCATCCTCCCGCTGTACACCGGCAAATCCAATTTTTGGGCTTTGAAACAAGCCTTAATTCAATTGTGGCAACCCCGTCTCAATACTCCGTTCATTTACCAATTTTTCAATTGCCGGAAGGGCATCATCACTAAAACTCCTTTTTCGACTTCGCTACAGTTCGGCACCTTTTGGTTGTGGTGGAAATTGCGATGGGCATCCGCACCGAACCGTATTCGACAAGCCCTCCACAGCCGTACTTTCCACAACCGAGTAGGCCTTTGGGAAATCACCCAGGACTTGAGCTCAAACTCCCTTCGCCGATTTCACATGGAGAAGCTTGTATTCGCTCGAATGCCATTGGTCTCCAGGGATGCTACTTTCTCCGCCGCCTTGCCAACAATCTTGGAGGACCACAAAGATCCTATGCACTGAACGCCATAGATCGGGCCATCAAACTTTGGAAAGGCAAACGAGTCCGTCGACCAGTACCTCTTCGAGCTCCATAGCTTTTGGCTCCAAACTGGCGACAGAGATTGAAGAACATTCTTACCTCACATGTGGCCCTGATGCAACCTCACAACATTTCACTCCAACCACCTTCAACAAATATTGTCTTCACGAAGTGCCCATCAGTCATGGACAGCCTCTGCAACCACAAGGAGATGGCTACCCGCTGGCAGACTCTGAAGCACCAGCTTCAACAAGTCAACCGTTTTTTGATTTTTCCATCAAGCGCCTCCCCTCCAAACCTCAGGTGGATTGTAAAGATTGAAGGTCCAAAGGCTGGCAGCTGCGAGTTCCTTTAGTTCTGCGTCTCTGCATGGTGGGGCCAAAAAAGGCCCCTTTATTCCCTTGTTTGATGGACAGCCCCATGCACACCAAATGGCAAGAGAAGTATCACCATTTTCCACTTCAAGATGAAACTCCAAAAAGGGGCAACACCACATTGCTGCTGTGAGCCACCGTGACAAGCATCCTGGCTCGGGTCGGCTGTTTCGCCGTGGGTCCTATGCTGAGGACGGTGAGCGTGACAACATGCACGACGCTTTGATGTCCATGATAGTGTGACCTATGCTGACAGCTGGGCGGATAGAATTCCTCTTTGATGCCGGTGTGGCATATTATTTGAAGACTCCAAATGGCCGACAATGATTCCTTTGATGAAGCATATGGAGCATACTTGGATGCGAGGCGGAGCTTCCAGGACTTGAAGTTGTCATGTGGATTTTAGTAGTGGCGGTGGCTGGCAGCTGCTCTGTGCACGTGGCAAGGGAGGTGGATAGGGACATGGGAAGGGCAAGTAAGAACATCGTCAAGTATCCGCGCGTCTTCATGGCAAAGCTGTTGAGGAAGAGTTGCCCCCGCGGCCAATTGCCCAAAGCAGGGAGCGCCCAGCGCCAGGTCTGCGCCCGAGTCCCAAGAAACAGCACCAAACTGAGAGCATGGCTTTGTCAACATCAAAATCAAGGCCATGTGATCTGTAAGGATGAAGCTGGATGATTATGTGTGGATTGCACTATGCTTGGACCTGAGTTCTTGACAGGCTCCAATACTTGCAGCATTTAGGCTTTCCTGTGGGCACCATCAAGATGCAGCGCTGTGGTGGTGACCATATTCAACCACCAGCCATTGGATTGAATTTGTCCAAGCTTTCATCATCAAGGGTGAGACTCCTATGTTGGCAGGCCGATCATTGAGGAGCTCCGGTTTGTGGGCGGCCAACCCTTCAAAGCGGCGAACTATGATGTTTGAAGGCCACCCATAGCATCCAATCATCGTGGGGCATCATGGTGAATGCTTGCCCTCCGCAATGGAAGCCTTCGACTGCGAGCCATCGGCCAACCACCTTTCTTTGAGTTGAACCTGCTGGAATCCCAGAGCTTGATGATGCCCCTTCAAAGGTCTTGGACTTTCAATCCCAGCAGAAGACAGTGCACCTACCTGACTGCTTACGAGCTAGGACTTGCTTTTGCAGTTGGTGATCGCAAGGTCATCTCAAATTGTTTCTCAGGAGTTCCACTGTGCTCAGCCACAACCTCGTGTGATGATGTGGGGGGGCCTATGCAAGTGCATGTCGAATGTCTGATGTGGCAGAATCCTTGTGCTGCCAAGGATCTCTATGAAAAGATGGCCCTTTGTTGCGCGCTTTACAGCAAGATCATGGCAATCAACGCCAAAACTCCGGAGAAACGTGCTGCCTTGCAATATCAGCGACAGCTTCACCATGATCTCCGCATGCAGTTTTTCACGGCCATTTGCTTGCAACAAGCTCGTGCTGGACGACGCGCCCATGTGGAACTACGCCAAGCTGCACTCAGTTGTCCTGCCTGCACTGAAGTCATTGCAGGCCGCCTTTGACCAATGCAGATAGTGTGAAGCTTGCTGTTTGGATCCTCAGACAATGCTTGAGGTTTTGCCCGCGAACCTACGAGCAAGCTGTGGTGCAAGCTATGTACCTGAGATGTGACAACGCTCACCGTCATTGCCAGCTTGAAAGCCACATCCGGTGTTGCGGGATCGAGCGCAAGCTTCTTAGAAGATTACCAACTTGGCTGGGCTGCTGCGCTTGCAAGTCCCAAACCTGCAGTTCATTGAGACAAAGCTTTGGCTGTCAACAAGGACAAGGTCATCCATAGCCAACTGATTTGCGGCTGATGACAGAGAGCATAGCAGACCGTGTGAGCAGTTCAAAGATAGCATCGCAACCTCAGCCACCCTATACCGCGACAGCTTTGATCGAAATGCTTGGGGTTAAAGGTGCGCCTGCAGCACTCTTGGATGTGGCACGAACTTCTCAGCACCATGCATGCCTTATGTGCCGGAAGCCCAGCCAAGTTACACCATTCCACGAAGGTGCTTTGCAAGTTTAACAAGCACCAGTTTCCCATCTTGTCGATCATTGATTTGGGCACCCGTTTCCAGGTGTCCATTCTGCTCACTGCTGAAGGTGTGCAGGAGTACATGGCTGCCTTGGAGCGACGCTGGATAGCCGTCTCCAGCAGTCACGTGGCACTTGGACGGATATTCCATTGACCATGCATGTATAATTGGCGCTGATCCTTGAAGATTTTCTCATGGACTGTGCGTCAAGCCTTGTCCGCTTTGTGGCTCCCGAGATCAACAGCACTCCGGCCCACCGACCACTTCTTGACACTCACCAGGAGAGTGGGTTCTTAGTCAGCCGCCACCCTCACAGTCTCACACGCGGTTTGAGAACGAGCTTTCCAACCAAGAGGGCCGTAGCGCAGAGTGCTCCACTGTGATAGATCAGAAGTTGAGACGTGTCCTGCTGGACATATTTGTATATAGCCAATCGTGCTTCATTTGGTGTGAGGTGCCAGGTCCAGCGAATTCCAGCGGCCCCATCAAGATCAGATGGAACGGTCCAGCCGCTGTGATCATGCGAGAGGACAGCCTTGACAGCAAGCCCTTGGTTTATTCGCTGGCCTACAAGTCCCAGTTGTTGCGCTGTGCACCTCACCATGCATCCTGAGATCGGGCGAGACTCTCCTACTATTCTTGGACATCTACAAGTCGCCAGGGACTTTTTTCAGAAGGTCAAGTCTCGAGGTGTCACGAGATTTTCTGACTTGACAGTGAAGAAAAAGTGCGATATCGATGATTTTGGCTCTGGCGATGACATCGTGGATAACTTCGATTGAAGAGCCAGCTGCTCAATTTGGAGATTTGGCATCAGTGATGCATGAGCTTGATGACCAGCCAACGATGTCCGCTGGATGCGGACTGGACCTTCGGAACCTGCATCAGCCCTTATTCCGGCGAAACGCTTATCTATCTGGACTTGTGCATCTGGCAGCTCCGGACTTCAACTTGTGAGCCTCGAAATGAACTCGTCATGAAGCGCGCCTAGTGGTATGTGGCTACACCTCGGCACTGCGTCGCCAGCTCCAACTCACTCGAGCGCTGAAATGCCACAGCCTTTGGACAAGGCCTGGCGCAGGCGCGCAGACTGTGGGTTCGAGCTCGCAGCTACTGCCAGAAGAGATGAGGAAAGCACCGCTGCACCCACCACGCTGCTGGCACGCAGAAAAAGGGATTTTTTAGAACCCACATGAAGGCTTCGAAACCTTGGTTGGACGACGTGCAATGGGTTGCTGTTTTTGGATCTCAATGTTATGCTGCCCCTGTGTTGGGTGGTCTCCCGAAACTCCACGTGGACAACATGGTGGGTGCCGGAGATCCCAAGTCGTCAATTTGTTTTTGTTGCTGAGGCTTCGCACAATATAGGTGTTTAGCTTTCGCGCATGGGGACAGATGGGTTGTCCGACTGCCCCGGTGCTAAGATGATACGGGATGTTGACGGCACTGGGCACATCACCCTCCAAGAATACCCCAGCCACTCTGCTTCAAGACCGGCAGCGACAGCAGCCCATGCCCAACAAGGAGCATACAGTCTCCAGGCCAGCGCTGCAGTCGTCGCTGCATCTTCAGGCATCTTGTTGAGTGTGTGTGTGTGCCCTTGCGCATCGCCAAAATAAGCAACTCAGATGTCTATCTTCGACCTCCTCGTCTTCCGCCAAGTAGGATGTGTAATTATTGTGCTCATCAACAAGTGAGTGCCTATGAAAGGCGTTGACGCTGTAGGCGTTCTTTCACTTTGCCACGTGCTGCGGGATCAACTTTAGTCTGCTGCTACAGCTGGTGATGGCACCGAGTTCGTTGGGCTTCGGCGCATGGTTTTTCAATCCTCGTTGGTCGCTGAAGGAGACCCTGGATGCGCAGAACTCCTCCGCTGCTCCAACTTTCATCAGTGTGCTTTTCATGTTTCTGATAGTGCTAGTCCCGATGCCGCCAACCATGGTGCCACCGACAATGGAGCTTTGTGTTGTGCAAGAGCAGGTCTAGGGGATGAGTGGACACTTGACATGCTGTTTGTTAAGGGCGTGATTTGGAGATGAGCTCACAAAGATTTATGCTTGACGGCTGCTTGCTGACAAGCTGAGACAGTGCTATCAAGTTTGCATTTGGCCCTGGCCACACCGTTTCTAAGAAGAAGACAGTTTTGCCCAGTGTGAGAGGAGCCGAAATGAGTTTGCAACCACCATCACAACTTTAGGTAACAGCAGCCGGCCAACTGCGGCAGCAGGAGAAGGACGCTTTTGAATTGCCGACGCCGATGTGGATGATGGCTCCCCATGTCAATGAGCGCATTCTGGAAGATGAACTTGTCTGCCGAGAACTTTTTCCCAGCGAATGCTCAGTTTCTGCCGAGACTTACCTTCTTGCCAAGAACTTTTAGCTCAAAGAATGCCAAGATGCCTGTGGAATCTTATGTGGAGGCGAGCCACGGTGGTGTGTTTTGGCTGTAGCGGCATTTATGCCCCCTGCTGCATCTGTAGATGACTTCTGGCCTGCTGAACGGTTGCGTCAAATCTTTGACCGATGAATGATTTCAAGACTTGCATAGAAGATTGAGGCGAAGATTTCGGTTGCACTGGATTCACGGGGTGGGCATAGCTGATGAGAATGCGACCTTGCAGTTCGAGGTCGGACAGTGTTCACGACAAATCGATGAAGCTTGTGCTGCCAAAGGCCTGCTAGATTGAGCATTGGATGAATCTGCTGAGTTCAGAGAGATGCATTCTTGCTTCACGACACCTATAGTAGGCGATGTTGGCACAGCACATGGTAACTGTGTGGTGCCTTGGCAAACTCCAGGCGAATGTGAGGCTGCACCAACCTCACCAAGATTTTGGCGTCACCTTTGTGAGGAAGAGCACAGAGACTTCCTCTGGTAGCGGAGGGGATGATGTCCACTCCATAATTTATTGAGAGCAAGGCATATTTAAGTGCCTACGGCAAGCCCGCCGGCCATAGCCATTTGGTGTAGAGGTGATTGTTCCATCTCGGTTCTTTGGTCAGTCTTGGTTATGCGTGACTGGCGGACATTGTTGGACGATGGACTCGTTGTAGACTTTTGGCGGTCTGATGGTAAGTGCACATGGATGCGTAGATGCTGACCTGCATTTTTATTAGCACCGAAGTGCCACGCAAGTG
>Ga0126342_10008706_pt1 | contig 18192 bp, 16 predicted proteins | sample Cyp1metagenome_FD_92528 | JGI IMG/M metagenome (GOLD analysis project Ga0126342, IMG submission 92528) | Coral microbial communities from Lord Howe Island, Old Settlement Bay, Australia - Cyphastrea 1 metagenome | ecosystem: Host-associated > Invertebrates > Cnidaria > Coral ... | reverse complement strand
GGACGGGCGCGTTCACGAACAGGTGTCTTCCGTACTGTTTTTTACAGTGTTTTTTGAAGGCGAGCGTCACGACCTATCAAAAACAGGAGGTTTTGGCCGAAAAATGCCCCCCCCCCCCAGGTACACCTGTAACCTTTTACGAGTGCCATCCGGAAGATCACGCCCCAGCACCTTTGGTGCGGGCGGATTTACCTATAAAACTGGCTCATTTATATATGGGGTTTTTATGTTGGGATTCATATTCCAGCACCATGGTGAGCATATGTGTAAGCACTGGATTGTTGGTTGGCATCTTCCTTTACTTATGACTCGCCGACCGGAGGCTTGTGATACGACATGGTAATACTTCTAGGTGAAATCGCTAAGGATGCGAAAGGATGGTCGTTTTCATCTGTTTTTATAGTCCCCCAGGATACCCATATGCTCACCATGGTGCTGGAATATGAATCCCAACATAAAAACCCCATTTTTATGAGCCAGTTTGTAGGTAAACATATACTATACATGGAGCATCTGGGATAGATCGCGCCTGTGATCGGAATGCGATTTCCGCGTTTTCTGACGATGAGATTTGCTTATTGAGATCCAATCCCACATGTACCACAAAATGCCAACATCCAACGGCCAACTATGCTTAAAGAATCCCAGCAGCATTTTCTGGTGTACGCCTTACACGAGTTTCTTGCATTCCATACTTCAGACTGACAGATGCAAGCCGGATGGCAGGTTTTCGGCAAGGGTAAGTAGCTGGTTCCATGAGCTCGGAGATTGGATCAAAACGAACAAGCGAAGTTCAACACAGGTGTCTAGTGAAATCCTGGTGAACAAGCGAAGTTCAACACATCCACAATTGTGATGATATATGATATAAGTAATCCCTTCCTCTAATGTGTAAATACCATCAAAATCCCTCAAAAGGAAACTGGGGAATGCACTGGATGACGTCATTTTTTTGGCCGCCAAAATCCAAAACATATAAAAGCACGCTGAAAAATTGTCTTGGGGCATCGTGGGATGGGATTACTTGGGGGTGCAGTTCCAGTTATAAGATGGATATTTCCAATCATATAACTTAACATAACTTAACCATGTATAACCCACTGATAATGGAGGTCATCACCATGGTTTTACAAATCCCTTTGGAACTTCCACCCCTTTGGAACTTCCAGCTGTACCGGCAACGGTAACCCATCGGTGATCCGTTAAAGTCTCCATTCAGCTCCCATCTATTCGTAGGACCGTGGGATGATCCTCCAAGTATACAACAAAAATCTGCAGAAGTAACACAAACATATCCCATTATCCCATACAAAAAAAACATATGACTATGGTTAGTTAAATATGGTTTATGGATGTTTATGGTAGATATTCCCTTCATATCCTCCATTCCCATCCTCTGGTACCCGGCAAATACTCAAAAAGTTGATTTGTAAACCCCATGAATACTCTAGTTAGAAGTACATACATGTATCATAAATCATAGTGATTAAAGTTTTGTTCCCAACTTACCTATCATAAATCAGCTATACATCCCATTAAATCACCATGTTTCCTGGTGAAATCACAATTTTCCCATGGGTTTCCTATATAAACCGGTATGAGGTACTATCCCACTCTTCATAATATAGGTATATATATATAATATAGGTATCATAAACCATAGTAATATACAGGTATTAACCATTATTCACCACTTACTAAGTGGGATGTGCGCCAGGTATCGTCAGCTCTACAACGACATTTTGGTCTCGGGAGGACGACGCTTCGTGGTCGTGGCACCGCACCCGGAGGAGGAGCAAGTGGCCGAGGCGACATGGCATGGAAAAAAGTGGACACTACAAGGTCAATGGCCATTTCAGGAACCATATATATATAATATTTCTTTATACAAATACATACATAATATATATATATATATGTTATATATATATATATATGTTATATATATATATATGTTTTATATATATATGTTATATATATATGTTATATATATATATGATGTCAATGGCCATTTCAGGAACCTAGGTTGGAAGTACCTAGCACACATAGGCGGCCTATGTGTTTGGGCTACACAGCTACGGCCTATGTCAGGCGATCCCAGAAAATTTGGCCTCCATTTTGTCCTGAAAGTTCCACTGACGTGACTGACGTGACCCAAGAAGAAATTATAAACTGATATAGATTTATAGATAGTCAGTGGAGTTTATTTCATGGTATATCATCCCTATGGTTTGAAGATCCCCAAGAGGTTTGAATGGTTAAAACCATTTTAAGATCCGAATAAGTACACTATGGATAGTATATCATCCCTATGGATCCATGGCCACTGTCTGAGAAGGTACGGCGAACCCCCGAAACGTCATCATACCCCGTGCGTCACACTTCCTTTTTGAAGGTACGCCTGGATCCATAGGGCATCATAGTTCTATAGTATACCCTCTGGTAAACTAACATAACTATGGAAAATAGCTATGTTAAATTACCAGAGGGTAAACCCATCAAAAAACGGTTACAATTGACTCTAAGTTGGTAACGTCCCCAGCTGCCAGCTGCGTAGCTTAAGTTGCAAGGTGGGGCCCTCAGATTGTTTTTTTTTCTGGAGGGTACAACTATGGAAACCCAGTTAGAACTGGGGGGAGGGCCCAACCACAACCTTGTGGTAACTATATATACATATATATATATATAGTTACAATACCCATATAAACTAAGACTATTAAACTATTACCCTCCACAAGAGCTGTGACAGGCTGGGGAACTTCCCAGGCGAATTGTTGGTTGCAGTAATATCACATATACAAGGTGGTATCAAGTTCCAACCAAAGTTGGAATGCCCACAAACCACTCGGTTCACCTAGTTATCTTCACCAACTAAATAAACTGGCGCAACACGTTGTATGGTATAACCCCCCTCATGGGGATAAATGCTAATGTAATGGAGGCCAATGGAGGTTCCCAATAAGTCCCCAATTTTGCCAAAATTCAAAGGACACAACAAAATCATTGGGGAAATGGTGATGAAGTTGGTGAAAAAGGTGGTGAAGGGGGATATATATATATATATCATTTGTTTGCTGGTGTCATGGGTAAAATTTTGTTTCAACCATAGAAATGCGATGATGATCTGATGAGCCCTGAATGACGAGCAGCACATTGTTTTAGATGGCTTGAAACCATCAAATCAATAGCTTTTGGATTGAAGAAGAATAAGAAACATAGAAAAAACACCATGAACCTCCAAAATCCAAAATGATCATAAATTGTCTATGTATAGGGAAACATCCCAATCAAGACTGTTCTGGCAGCTTTGCAACCTGTATGACGTGTAAGAGATTGGTGATTTCGGAAGGAGATTCATCCAAAAAGCAGGAAAAACCCACGGAAAATCCTTGATTTCTCGGTGAGAATGGTTTTTTTGAATGAAATCCCCGTATTTAGATGATAAAACATGATCAAAAGACATGGTGTTGAACCATTTCCTGTGGAAGTTTTTTCAGATTTTTACACTTGCTTCCATTGATTCGATCCTTCGATCTCCAGGTTGGTGTCGTTTTCTACCTGGATGAACTCACAGACGTCTCTGAAGAGTCGGGGGATGAAGTGAAATACGTAGCTTGAACCAGGGAATGGAGGTGTTAGGTGCTGATCTCTATATTAGTAATACGTTTGTGGCTTTGTAACATGTTATAACCTCCATTTAGTTTCAGAATACTTTAGATATATCCACAAGAAACGTGAAATTGGAGTTCTAAAACCGACTTAGCTCACCATGAGGCCCCACCTTGTAGTCATATCTCAAAATGGAGGACCCCAAAACCATAGTGTGATTTGGTGGTACCCCCATTCTGACAGAAACCACCGCAGGTTGTGTGTCGATGTGAGGAAGTCGTGATAGTAGTGATCCAGTGATTTTGACGCCAACAAAGCTATTGACTCACAACCTTTCGACATGGGGTAGTCGCGGCTTGATTGCAATGCCAAACAAGATCAAACACGTTTGATGGATCCCATTCCTCACTTGGACAACGGGGGTTGATGCCATGGCGACCAATGCACTGGGATAAGATAAGATACGTCAAAATAACCATGGACCAATGCCTGGAAAAAAAACACAACTGAAGATCCCAACAACCTCACTAGAACAGGTAAGTAGGGAGGAGATGTCATCCCCTACAAAATTATTGGTTCCCGTTTCTTAATTTACTATTTGGATCCATAGGATTCTATAGGGATCTAAATGGTATGATAGTCCACTTGACTAGTTCTTGTTGCTGCGTATAGCTGTGCTTGCCTTCGAACAGTGGAAAATACTTTAGCCTAAAAGGTTAATAGCCATTAAGAAATTGATGTCAATGTCAATTAATGTCCAAGTTATGTCAATTAATGTCCAAGTTATGTCAATTAATGTCCAAGTTATGTCAATTAATGTCCAAGTTATGTCAATTAATGCCCAAGTTATCTCAATTAATTTCAACCACTTTCATTGTCGACCCAAATTGGAAAGCAATTTGGCTCACAATGTGAGGCCCCCCCAGTTATAAGTTGGTTTAGATTCGCCCCAGTAACTATAGTTATAAGTACCATAAACCATAGTTATTGGAGTTATGTGAACCCCAACTTAGCTATTCTGGGGGCCTCACATTGCAGCGGCTGCTGAGATTTGCAATCATCGCATCATCGAACGAGTCCGGCTCCGGCGGATTCTGAATCCTAGCGCTTGGAAGGCCGCCATGAGAGTAGCCACCTGTTGGTTGATTACAGTCACCAAATACGTTTTTCTGGTTGATGGTTTGGACATGTTTGGAACATGGCTTCTGAATGACTTTCCATTTAGTTGGGAATTTCATCATCCCAACTGACTTTAACTTTAACTTTAACTCCATGATTTTTCAAAGGGGTTCAAACCACCAACCAGTTTTTTGAGTACTAAAGAACAATGGTCTCAGATCCACCAAGAATATTTTTTTTGATGGGGTCTAATTGATACATAATGGTTGGTTGCTTATTAGACTGGGTTACACCACGTGGTTTGAGAGGGATCATGATCTAAGAACATCTAAGCCACACAAGAGGAATTCCTATTGACCAACTAGTCTTTCCCCCTTGCATCTGTATTTGAAGTGATGACACATGCAAAAACGCAACAGCTGATTTGGCGTGAGCAGGTGCCGAGTTTGACCGAGACCACGTGATCAGAGAAGTAGCATGCTACGATGTGCCAACAAGGAAAACAAATTCCATCAACCATGGTACATAGATTATACCATCATATATTATACCACGCCATATATTCCACAAATTCAGATGGTACATAGATGACCCTCATCAAACATAGCTGGACAACCCTTAATTTTTTGAGTTCGATGGGATCCATGGAATTAACAGCAACCATGGCTCGCGGTAGACCACCGTCCAGGATGCATCCACCTACCTGCGCGCAGAAGTGGAACCGTTTGAAGATGACGATCTGTTGGAGGATGCCAAGGAACAACAGGACCGAGGCGCACATGGTGAAGGCGAATTACCCCAACATGAGAAATTTCAGAGTGGTGGATTATGTTAATTCACCAATTAATATATATATATATATACTAGTATATATAATCCATCCATAATATATAATATATATAATATATATATATATATATTATAGCATGATATAATTTGATCACTATACATATTGCATTATATAGATTATATTATTTACAAACCCAGGTATATCTCGCTATCAACATCTCCAGAATTCCGAAGCATCGGACCTCAAAAACCACGCGGGAATCATTGGGTGGACCTTCACAATTTGAGCCTTTGGCCCTACATGGGGATCGCTCATCCCAACGGAGGGAATGATTTCACATCAATTGATACTTTTCTTTGGGATGGATGGGAGATCAGATAACTATCTTCAAAGATTACATAGATAACTCTGGAAATTGGGTATACCGCATTTTGTTTCATGTAGTTTTTTTCACTTTCATCCTTAGACTTGTAGTAAGTAGGGGATGTTTCAGGTCTATGAAGTGATACCCCATTTCTGGTGAAACTCCGATCTTGGCCATCTTGGTATTGGTTTTCCTCGATAAATGGTGGTTTCCTAAAATAGGGGTACCCCAAGTCATCATCCATTTTAGCATTGTCCTATGTCATAAACCATCCAGCGTTTTTTGGGTAGCCCCTTGACTATGGAAACCTCCAAATCAGCCATGGTCAAACCCACCCATTTTTCCTGGTGCCCACCGTGTCCCAGGAGGAGGTGATGGCATTGCTCACACGCCTGGCTAGTCGACAGGAGGTCGATGGGGTTTCAGGAGGTTTTCTCTGAAAAAACATGGGGCTGAACTTATGTCCTTTTTTATGCTTTGGTCCCAGGGAACTGTATGTTGGACCAATTTCCCATTCATAGTTTCAATTTTAAGCCAACATTTGGCCAATATTTGGTCCACTTTTATCCACTTTCATCTTTCATCTACTTTCAAGCTGCTAGAACCTGTTCATTCGAGGGATCTACAACGACCTCATAGGAGATGGGCGGTCCACACTTCGAGAGCCACATTTCGGTGGGCGGCCCAGAGTCAGCTGGGAATATCTGACATCTTTGGGGAATACTTGCAGACACTAGGAACTGAAGATCAAAAAGTCGCTGGCAGAAAGGGCTAGTTCACATGGACCTGAAAAGTGAGGGTCTTTCTTTCTAACTGGCTGCCTTATTGGGGAGGATTCTATCCCATAATAGAGAGATACCCTCTGGTAATCAAACATGGCAACTGGAAATCCACTCTAATTAAATGGAGCTTTTAATGAGAAAATCAACCATAAATTGGTGATGTTCCATTGCCACATTTGATTACCGGAGAGTATACTTATTTACCAACCAGTGTGAGTTAAAAAAATCGTGGCTCAGGTGTCCAGTGTGCACTTTTTGCCACATGGGTCAACCTGGAACTCCCAGCTATGAACGAAAATCTCAGCCAAGGGCGTTAAACAAAAAAGAAAAAACGTCTCCAAAAAGTTCTTAATTAATGGTAACCCCTATATATTGGAACATTGGTGGTTTACATAAAATCGTTTTTTGTCAACTTCTACTTTATGGCCTTGGCGCTCCGATCATTAGCGCCTTCGCCAGCGGGTTCGACAGATGGTTCTCCCAAATCCCAGGGTTTGTCATCCGAAAAGCCCTGGCTGGAGATGGCTGGCTATTCTGTCATGTCCTTGATTTTGGACACACGATCGAAGACGGTAGGAAAGCTCATTTCTGGTGTTGTTGTTTGGGTAAATTCTCTATAATCCAAAAAAAGGTTTACTATTCACCATGTGTTTTCTATATCTAATTTATCTAATTAGCACATGTTTTTTTTTTATTTTTGATCTGATGTTTGGTGTTTTGGTATAACATCCACTGTGGGAATCCCACTGGCAACCAATCTGAAGGGCATGCTAAACCTTCCTCTTGGCGACGATGATCTTCTGATGGAGAACTGATTTGACGAACATTTCACCATGGGTGGTAGATCCATGGCACCATAGCCCAGATGCTCACCATGGTGCTGGAATATGAATCCCAACATAAAAACCCCATTTTTATGAGCCAGTTTTGTAGGTAAATATATGTAAATATACTATACATGGAGCATCTGGGTAGACCTATCCTGGAATGTTTTTCATGGTTTTCTGAAAGAGATCATGTTCACCAGGGACCATGGCCCAAGAATGCCATGATAATTTCTCCGAGCTAAATCCTCGGAGAAACACAATTTGTGTCCCGGTCCCTGAGCTGGGGATGATTTTAGGCTTTGAATGGATCTTAGACTCCCACTAAACACATCTAAATTCTAAACGAGCCATGTTTTTGTCTCAGGTTCCGTGCAGAAAAGTGTGAAACATGGGGAAACGATGGTTTTCACACGGTGGGACCCCACAGTTCCAAGTTGGTTCGTAAACCCCATGAACTCTAATGTGGGCAACCCAACAATAAACCTACCCTTTGGGGATGGTTCATACCACCTATGGTGATTTGATCGGGATGGTTTATTGATGGGTTTACCGCATTAGTAGGCTCCACCTTGCCCCAGTAAACATGGAGAGTTCTCCAGCTCACCCGGTCCCTGACGTGGTAGCCCCGGGCGGGTCAAGGACTATGCTAACGCATCTTGCGCTGAGCAGGGTGGACTTTGGACGTTGGCGGATGTTTTCGCCGAGTGCCCTCCCTAGGATGCTTCGTGGTGTATCTTGAGAGCATGATAACTGGGGAGGCCACCTTATGCAACATAAAGATTTTAGAATGTTTTAGATGGCTGGCGTTCCGTATTTTTTTGGGGTGGGTATGCTGCATTCTTTTGTCTATGACTATCTTTTATTCATTAGTTATTTCATGATTTATGTGGGCATCTGAACTTGTTTTAAACCTTCACTATGGAGAATCGGTTGATGTACCAATAATACGCAGACGTGGTTAAGATGATTAGCCGATTAGCCGATCTAGGTATATGACAGGGGGATTATCCCATTTATAGGACAGGTGGCTTTGAGCAGAAACCACGCCAAGTATATAGGTGAAGCTGTGGCCAATCTGGACTGTGTTAGGGCTTTGGGTGTGAAAATTGGGAAATTGTTATATAGAGAACATGATCATAAACCATTGATTTTTATAGGGAACATGATCATAAACCATCGATTTTCGCGGCAATTGCCACATGTTCAGACAAACCGATTTGATTGGCCATGTTTTTTTTCAAATTCAAAGTGACCACTGGGTTTCAGCTAGCCATGATGTAGTGGAATACCTTACTCTCAGGTGGTGAACACAAGTTGCCACAGTTGCCCATACACGGCCCGGTGGCATGCTTTTCTGATGCACAGATCTGTAGTAATTACTGAGGTACTTGTAGATGAATTAGGCAACATACACTTCTTGATCCCTAGAGTTATTGGCGAAAGTTATAGGACCCCCCGGACCCCCCCTCATATGTAAATTGTTTGGCTGGGAAAAGCTGCTGTCCAAATATGGTTTGATGTTCCCTCCAATCAAACCAATGGATGCAGGTACTTTGAATTTCTGCAATCTGAAAAGGAACAAAACCTGGATATTGACATTGAGCAGGCAGGGTGTCTTTTCTGAACATACATTGTTCTTGAAGATGCGGGCCAATGCATTCTGAAGTAAGGACATATACACCGTATGCGCTGGTGAACACCTTAAAATAGCTAGTGTTTCTGGATGCTTATGCCCTTAAACAAATATTGACCCATCCCCAGATAGGTGGATTTCTTCTCTTGGAACAGGCCCTCTTTGCTTGACTTGTTTCTTTGCAGGTCTATCGCAAGTACAATTTGGAGGAGCCGATGTCACAAGTGTGTCGTTTTCAGGTTAAGACACTAGATTTGTCTTGGGTTTCTTAAGAAGTTGCTGCAGGACTTTAATTTCAAGCTTCCAAGTTAACAAAGTGAAGTTGGAACATATGACCATTTGCCTTGCTGCACTTGTTTGGTGAGGGCATTGGTTCATTTCCTTCTCGGACGGCCCGGTCAGATGATCTATACCCGTGGGCGTTCTGCCGACGCAGGATCAAGATGACGACAACGCAGGCACTGCGCCCTTTGTTCCTTGGTTGAATGATGTGGTGACCTCCCCACTCCCCACTCAATGTTTCTTGTGGCTTACTTAGTTCTGGGGTGAACCACGCTTCCCAAAATGGTTGAAGGGAACATTTGCAGGAAACCCTAGAATTGAGGGGCAAAAGCATGGGTTCCTGAGTTTTCCGAAAAAACAAGCCATTGAATGTCATACTTATTAATTGAATCCCTAGGTCCAGGTCAGATGGTATTTTATACCAAATTAAGATCAATTTAGTGGGTAAAACGTTGAGTCATGTTGAATCCCTTAAAAATGTTTGCTTTCGCCACATGAATCGACATTGGCCCATTTCAACCAGAACCGCCAGAACCAGTGTCACTGACCCAGAGGATGAAGATGTGAAGGATGCCCCGGGTGGCACGGCAGCTTAGAACCTCCGCGAATTGGTTTTTTCAGGTTGTCCGGGAAGATCTGGGAAGCATTCATGTACTGTAAGTCATATACTACTTTACATTGTATGTATATATATATATATTATATATAGATAGACAAGATAAGAAAAGATTATGAGATAGATAGATAGAGATATAGATAATTAGATAGATCCAGATAGATCCAGATAGATCAAGATACATCAAGATACATCAATAATAGATCAAGATACATCAAGATACATCAAAAATAGATAGATCAATTATGTATATTTGGATTGCCCTTTTCCCTGAAACCCAAATCGATACTGAGAATTTCACCTCACCGCTTCGCGCTTCGTCATTTAGGCAGCCCTGATTGGTGTTGATTCCATGCCTTCCAAATAGAAGGCATCATGAATTGTGTATAATTGTGTGACATACCTGACATGCATTTGCGTGACATACGAATCATGGAACTTTCGGAATGTTCTATATGTTCTATATGTTCTTGTGGAAGGTCTACAGCTTGCATTGGCAGAAGCCAGTGCAGCCAGTGGTTTTAGCATACGCTTCTGGAGCCACGTGACTCTTAGCATCCTCCCAGAATCTCGGTATTTTTTTGTTGGTAATGTATATGTTTTACCATACCCATAGGATCCATGGTGCTGCCATATATGGTAACATTTACCATCAATATACCCCAAATGTTAGCATATATACCATACATGGATCCTATGGGATATAGTGTTTTATTCTGCTAGCTGAGTAAAAGCGATCCTACACGAACTCTGTAAGAACAGAAAGAGCATTGATTGTTACGTCACCACCGACCGTATCTTAGGATGCATTACCCGTGGATACACAGAGATACAATTATGAGGAATGAATGGTGCATTATTGGTGAACTAGCACTACTTTGCCCAGTCTCAAACATTTGCAGCAGGTAAGTATACAAGCACCAGGTGGTTGATGATTATTATAGGGGCTATATGGGGCTATAGGGTGTTGTACTACCTACATTGATCTATAACATATATATATATATTATTATATGATTATCTGGTTGGTGGTTTGGAACATTTTTTATTTTTCCATATATTGGGAATAGTCATCCCAACTGACGAAGTCCATCATTTTTCAGAGGGGTAGGTCAACTCAACCACCAACCAGATTATTAACCATCATTAACCATTAATAACCATTAATATTAACCATTATTAACCAGGTATATTAACCACAATGGAGGGGTTGAAACCACCAAACAGGTTATATGACCAGTTGATTGTCATGATCCATGGCCAGGGGATCCCCATGAACACCCTATCCATCATAACCTTCAGTCATGTTCCAATTGGGGGTGCCTGTGGGGGATTATGACCGGGTGTAAATCTTGCTAGTTAACCTCCCTAAGTTTGGATATATATATATAACACCTATATAACCCATATAATTAAAAAAAAAACTACAACCAATATGGTTATGTGTCCAGTTATAACTGGACCTGCGCCCCCAAGTTACGTTCCACTGCTTACGTTCAACGTTCCGCTGCCCGAGGTGCTCCCATGAGTTCCTACGAACCCTATGAGGATGACTACGAGTACGAGGACGATCTGATCGCCGATATATCATTTTGATGGTGAATATAAATCATGCTTTGCATATATGCCCTATGGATCCAAGTACCTTCTTAGGAAGTACTTGAGGTATGATTTAGGGGGTTAAGTAGCTTCTCAGACAGTGTTTGGATCCATAGGGATGTATATATATACTGTACATACATGGAGTATATGGGATATAGAATCTTTGGGTCATGTTTTTTTTTCGGTCACCACATCGAGGTGCAGATGTATGTGTAAATATTGATGTTTATTGGGCAAGTAGATTCGTGGTGTTTGTTTGGAAACATGTTTTCATCCATTTGCTCCAAAGCCTCGGAGGTCCACCTCTTTGGGCTGCGCAGGTTTGTAGATTCCCATGACGAAAACAAACTGACACATCCAACTCAAATCCAACGAAACACCATTTTTTTGGTGACAGATCCCCAATTGTTTAGTTGAATCATCTTCTAATTTCCATGTGTTTAGTTGAAAATGGATGAAAATGGCCTATTTATAGATGATTTTCCCAGCTATAAACCTCCATTTATGGTTGGGATTTTCCATGGTTATGTTAGTCATAACCAGATGGTATACATAACCCATCATAACCCCTATAAATCCATTAATAATTATAACCAGATGGTATCTATAACTATAACCCCTTTAAATAACCAGATGGCATTGTTTGAATCGCCTCATTTTCCCCAGGAGGTAGATCTGATGGAGCTTCCGAGCAACGCGCGCAGCGAACTTTGGAGGCGCCATCGGGCCGTCGGAGCTCATCGCGTTAGTGAATAAAGATCCATCAACAATGGGCTTCTAGCAATGAAATAAATGGGTTTAAGATGGTTTAAGATGGTTCAAGCATCAACAAAGGTAATCAAAATGGCTATTGAAAATGGCTATTGAAAATGGCCATAGAAATAGTGGATTTAACCATTGAACATGGTGATTTTCCATAGTTATGTTAGTTTACCAGAGAGTATAACTTATAACAGCAAAATCATTCCATTTTTCTACAGCAAAATGAGGATTACTAGTAGTAATAATGATGAATATGTTCACCATTCATTTTATCCATAAAAAATCTGAGTGCTTTGCCATCCCGAGTTTCGGGCGTTTCACCATCGGTCAAGCCATTGCTGACGGTCAATGATTCGTTCGGGCTTTGTACTCAGCAATTTGCTGAGGGCATTGTAACGACAGATGAAGAGATAATCCAATATACCAGGTAATCCAATATATATATAAATATATATATATATATATATGTATAATATATATATATATTAGACAATATTATATATATATATATATTGTATATTATATCATATATATATGTATATTAGACAATATTATATTATATACATTATATCATATTACATTATATATAATATATAATATGTTATATATTATATATGTATGATATTATATATTATATAATATATATATATATATTATTTATATATACATATAAATATCAACCAGCAAGGTTTTGAACTCTGGTCAGTAGTGGATTTGTAGTGGACTTGCCATGGATGATTTTCTACCATGAGATGCGTTTTTTTTGGATTGCCAAGTTGACAGGGTAGATCGCCAGGTGAATGTAACAAACAGGTTCATGGAGATGAATGGGTTACCCTCGGGTAACACAAAACATAGACCCTGCAGCCTGACCCATGTTTAGTGGAAACTAATCTTCCACCTCCTATCTGTTAGGGTCTATGTTATTTACTGGAGAGTTACCATTAGCCATGGAGGAATGCACTACAGAGCTCAAAGTTTATGTAGGAGTAGCCATGGTCTCCTTGCTCGTTGTGTGGGAAAGGTACTGGGCCATTAGGTCGGCCTTGATTCTGGACTGTTTTGTGCCGACCAAGCCCTTGCAATATAGATTTACATTGATTTACCATTATTGGCTACATTATTGGGTACAGTATACCCCTACTATCCCCCTATTAGTATGTGCGATGACATGTAAGATTACACCAATATATTCTTAGTTTCTGGGACTTCTGATTTCTGGTTTTACCGCACATTTTTTCTTAATCATCAATTTAACAACCTAGAAGTAGCAGTAGGATCTACAATCACATGATATTCTATACGTATACTTAATCGTACATATACTTATGTAATTATATATTTACTTATCTATTATTATATATTTACTTATATATATATATTTACATGTATATATATATATATACAGTATATACATACTTATTTACATATATATATACACTTATATATATATATACACTTAATTATATATGGATTATTCCTATTTTTATTCATCCAGATTCCATGGTTGCTTTCCTGGATTCGCCCACAATCTATCTGGATATTGAGGCAACGATGGCCACGGCTGGATTCCATGATTCCGTGAAACTGCGTCAACAAGCATCTTGAGAATGGACCTATAGGTGTAATTTACCATAGGAAAACCATAGAGAAAATGGTGGTTTAATGGGATTTAATGGGATTTAATGGCACTTACCCTCTGGTAAACTGTCACATAACTATGGAAAATCACCATTTTTAATGGGTAAATCCACTATAAATGGCCATTTTCAACAGCTATGTTAAATTACCAGAGGGTACATAATCAATGACCCGGTTCACGATTGATGCTGTTTTTAATAGTTAACTAGGCCTCCGAGATTAGGTTTTCAACATCCAAACAGGTCCAGACAGCCTTGAAATTCTGCTGGACCGTGAAGAAATGGAAACTCAGAAGATGATCTTATTGAATTTAATGTGACTTTCTGTTCTGAGTCTCTGCCATTTCAATTCGAATAATTTGATCGAGAGTTTGCAGTGCCATTCCATGACGTCGAAGGCTGCAGGAGCAGTTCGAGGAGGAGGCGCTGCGATTTTCAGCTGCCATGTTGGCATGTGAAAGTTATCGTTTCCAGGACTTTTTTCGACATGGATCCGCAGTTTGGGTCATCAAAGTAACTTATACTAAATTACTTAGTTACTCTTAGTTGTATCATTTGTATCCGCAAGCTTGATTCTTCAATTGTACCAAAAGCCAATCTGCGCATCTAGGGAGTCTGCAGTTTTACCTTCTTTCATCAATTTTCCATTGTAAACCATCCATTTTCATCAATTTTCCATTGTAAACCATCCATGTTCATCAATTTTCATCAATTTTCCATTATAAACCATCCGTTTTGGGGTACCCCCATTTATGGAAACCTCCAAATATATCGATGGATGGGCTTCGTGAGGCCTCTGTACTTAACGACGACTTGATGCTCTTTGCCGGGCTTCTTAGACGGGGCAAAGATGGCCTTGTGGCCGGCCCTAACGCACTGCGCCAAATGTCCACAATGTTTTGAAATTTTGGTTATAGCCCTAACGGCCCTAACATATTGTTATATATATATATATACATATAGTTCCCCTAGTTTTAGTTAGGGGTAACTATCTAAGACTCCTGGATTTGCTGAAGATGATGTGTGAGTGTGATGTTGCTGCTACATGAACCAAATCCAGCCTTTGGTTTTCTAGTTCCAAATTGCAAGATCTACCCCTAGCGGCCCTAGCCATTGGGCGAGGTAGCTGACGACCCTAAGCTTCGATATAAGCTTCGATGTTGATCCCAAAGGACGATCTTTGTCAGTGGTTCATCTACGCAAGAACCTGAAAAACGAGGTAAACCTTGAGGAGATTCAATACCCAGATGTTCCATGTATAGTATATTTACCTACAAAACTGGCTCATAAAAATGGGGTAAATGTTGGTAAATATTCCATACATGGAGCATATGGGTATATAGATTCATGTTTGTTCCGGAAACGGAGGACAAAAAAAAAACGGGTGTCGCAAGTTATGCGTGTTCATGGGATGTTTTGATCATTTTTTCTTCCACTCCTATGGAGGTGTCTATCGCAACCCCCGAACAGATAAACAACATATAATAACATGAAGTCCAACCAAAAGTGAAATCAGAAAATGGCAACTAAATCAAAATATAGTTTAGTATGCTTATTTTTCTATCTTTTTGTGCCCTCAGGGGTAACATCTGAGGTGCATCAGATGTTACAGTCCAGATCTCATGCTGAGCGCTTGAAGATCATGCAAAGGGCCTTGCTCCAAGAGGCCGCGATGGGGGAATACACATCCAGCAAAATACGGTGGCTATTTTGAGGGTACCTAGGCTTTTGACTCATATCCCTCTGGAAATATCTGGAAATTCACAAATGATCTAATTGATCACTCTTTGGCTTCTAAAATATATTTCTGGGAATATCTGTAAATTTCAAATCCTAATATCTGGAGTTTACCTTGCTGTCTCTTTTTTTGGTTTCTAAAACAGGGTCCACCAGCAAAAATCAACCCGCTTCTCGTGGGATGATCCTCGACCCAGGAGAGGCGCCTGGCTGCGCGAAAGGCCTTGCAATCTGCCTGGCTCCTCAGTTCTCCAGTTCTGGGTTTATGTGGGTTTATGTAAGTTTATGTGGGTTTCATGGTGAATTAAAATTTCAAATTTGACTAACTATAGAACTAACATGGCTAGCTGGGGTTTAATCGAAACGACAGACATGTTGGACAAATGCTAGGAAAATGCTGGGACCATGGAGATTGCATGGGATTTAATGGAAAAATCCTGAACTAAATGGTGGTTTAGTTCGCCGAGAAAATCATCGCACTATAGCTGGGGTAGTTTCATGTAGTTTCCAGCTAGCCATGTTTCTGAAGGGTAACAATAGGCTAGGGTACTGTAAATCATGAATAGGTACTGTAGATCATGAATGAATCTAAACAATACATAGCAAATGGTACTGGTACTACGGTGGGTGGAAGAAATCCTGCACCACCTTGGATGGTTAAAACCCTATAAATAATGGGATAAACCACCTATCAACTGGTGCAGGATTTCTTCCATCCACAGTATAGGTTAGATCATAGCACTGATCTACGAATGGGTTATGCAGCTACTATAAACAACTTTTAGTCATATACACCCATGGTGATGTTTTGTTTCTTGTTTTTGGCATTGGTATGTATTGGTGTGTTCTTACCTTTGTTGAAATAGGGTGGTTAAATAGTAAATAGTGGTTAACATCCTCGAAAGCTTAGTGTGTCCAGCTTCGGACGTTTGGGTTATACTCTCAGGTGATGTTGAGCATAGGCTCGAAGGAGGCGAGGCTGCTTGTTGTTGAAAAAGGACGTGCAACAAAAATGACAACCCCCCCAAAGATAGAACAGTGAAATACTGTTAGAATAAAATAGAGTTGAATCACCTTTCTAGTTGTTATCGGGGTTATCTAGATAGATATCATATGATATCATAAATATATGGATCCAGCCGTATCCAGCCGTAGCTTCTGAGGGCACGTAAAAATTGGGTATGCTTTCAGTGATTGAGTGCCTGCTCAAGCAGTGTTTGTATCCATGGGGTATATACATGAATAATTATAGATGAATATGTTTGTTTGTGTCAATGCGTTAAACCGTTTTGCAAAATGTGTTTGTAGATGTTTGTGTTAAAAAGAAAAAAACATAACACATACAGTATTCTGGGATATTCTGGGTAAATTTGATCACGACCTTTGTGTTCTCCCGAAGCCTGGAATATTGGTTAGGATTCCGGGTAACTATCACAATAGTTGGCCTTTCAGAATAGTGAAATATTAATATAATTTACCCAGAGTATTTCAAGGTACTGGCCCACCAATTACCCTTGGCGCTGGATGTGTAAATGATCACAAAAATAGCGGCCCGAACCTTTTGGAGAATGGAAGGGAACGGTGGTATAGGTCCGCTGCCAGGGAATCCGGACCGACCAGTTACACTTTGGTAGTCGAACATGACAGTTGAACATACATCTTGCACAAATGAGATCTGAAAACGCGAGTTTTTTGTCGAAGTCAATGGCTGAAAATCTCCAGCAAAGCTCTTTGATCGGATCAATCGCCAGAGGATACCCATCCTTCATTTGCCAGATGCAGGGCATACATAACTATGGAAAATCACAATTTTCGTGGGAAAACTCACTATAAATGGCCATGTTCAATAGCTATGTTAAATTACCAGAGGGTATCTGTCGTCTTTGGCTACTGGGTTTCCAGTAGGATGAGTGAGCAAAACCGTGGTCAGAACTTGATTGAGGCAAGGGACCGGCAGGGGACCGGGACACCAAGTTATGGCTCGTTCACAAAAGCGCTCCTGAAATTTGTGATTTCCCCTTGAAAGTTCATAAAGTTGCTTGTTGCAAGGTCAAAAAAGGCTATGTGGCTGGGGGTGCACCTCCATGTTCGGGACATGGTATGACATGGTGGTCAACTTCATTGGGGCGGAGAGCATTGCCGGTGGTTTTGCATAGAGCATTGTTCAGAGTGTTTGTCGTAGTATGGTTTTGGTAAAACATGGTTGAACCATGTGATGGTTGGATAAGTTATAATCAAGCAATGAGTTAACATTTGGCTATACATAGGGACGTGTCAGGCCCAGTTCACGTGTTGTTCCCCACCTACCAGGTGAGGGTTGTTAGATTTTATGTCAGTTGCCTCCTCCTCCTGCTCCTCCTGCTCCTCCTCCTCCTCCGCCTCCTCCTGCCTCGTCCTCCTCCTCCTCGTCCTCCTTGTCATCCTTGTCG
>Ga0126342_10008705_pt1 | contig 18192 bp, 16 predicted proteins | sample Cyp1metagenome_FD_92528 | JGI IMG/M metagenome (GOLD analysis project Ga0126342, IMG submission 92528) | Coral microbial communities from Lord Howe Island, Old Settlement Bay, Australia - Cyphastrea 1 metagenome | ecosystem: Host-associated > Invertebrates > Cnidaria > Coral ... | reverse complement strand
TGTTTGTATATGTGCTGCAGCCATTTTAGTGCTTTTAGCCACCTTCGAGCTAACTGAGTGAAAAGGTGCTGAACAGTGCTCAGGAGTGTTCATCAGATTTAAGAGCCCAAATTCTCTGTTCATCTAACCGTTACATCCGTTACGCCGTTGAATCCGTTGGTCACGCGAAAGTGGAAGATTTCCCCGAGTTGCATAAAATAGTCAAGGATGAGGTGTCTCTTTCCCAATGGGTCAGGAATCATGTTCAAAGGGGGGAACGAATATGAACACCGCATTTCTGATTTGTTTTGATTGATTTCATGCCCGCGGTTGATTTGAGCAGGTGGGAATGCCAGATGTAAATGACTTGCCAGAGATCACTGCTTTAATGGTCGAATGCTTTGATCGTACCCTCGAGAAAAAGCGTTGGGATGCAGACAAGATGGGACCATTTGGTGGCTTGGCTCAATATGCAAATGCCTTCATTGACCAAAATGAAGTCAACGGGATTGCAAATGGAGTCCAAATGCGACTAGATTCGACTTTGCAGCTCCAATCACTGCGTCGGCCTATCAAGCAAGATCAAACTGTAGCTTTGGTGGCACGAATCAAACAGGGAGGTCCTCTCATCGCTTATGTTGAGATTTGTATCCTTCCAGATGATGGGCGCAGACCGGAGACTGACAATGGCAAGATGCAAGAGGGGACTACCCGACAACCATATCTTAGCAATCTCTGTGTTGGCCTTCCATACCGAAGATCTGGCATTGGACGTGCAATGCTGGCGTTGGCAGAAGATGTTGTTCGATTCATTTGGAAAGATGAACGGATGTACCTTCACATTGACAACTATGGTCCAGCGAAGAAACTGTACGAGTCCGAAGGTTTTGTTGCTACTGGCCCAACAGATTCAGAGGATGTGACGCACATGATGAAAGAACTTCCAGCCTTAGAGGAGGAAGAGATAGAGGACGACTCTGATGAAACTTACTATGATGATGGTCTCGGTCTCGAAGACAGTGATGAGGCTGACACAAATGTGAAGGCATTGCCAGAAGCGCCGCAAAGCTTAGAAAGCCAAGAGGAGGAGGAGAAGGTTGAAGGTGAAGAAAACGAGGAGAAGGAAGAGAAGGAAGAGAGGGAGGAGAAGGAGGAGAAGGAGGAGAAGATTGCATGACCGAATTGTTTTAACATTTTTCCGCTGCATCTTCATCCGTGCAGGACCTCCTCCAATACATTCAGAATTTCCATAGATGTGATGCACTTGGATCCTCATATTCTAGACTGACTATATATATATATACACACACATACAATTATATTATATATAATTATATATATATACACATAACACATACAAATATTCAGCAGAATCAAGCAGATGATAAGAGGCATGCCCTTCATAGACTGCTAAAGTCTTCAGGTGCCGGATTCTGTGTTTGGTGGAAAAGATCCTTGAAAGCAAAGCTTCAGACCAATCTGCGAGTGGTAAAAATTGTTCGCTATCCAATGGCTGAATGACATGCCAGCATGCTTCGCTATGTCCTTGCCTCTAGACAGAAGCCGATGTTGACGCTGAATGTTCTGCTGCTTTTTGTGTCATCGAGTTTGAAGTTGTCAGCCGACTTAGACATCTTAGACACTCTAACAGACTTTGCAGACCTCTCAAACACCTTGCATGCGAAGAGAAGGCAGGCACACAGGAGCACCAGGAACATAATACGAACATGTTCCGTATCCGAACATCATGGGGAACATTGTCGTAGGGAATATCATTACATCGTACTGTGGGAACATCACACGACTATCATCATAGAAACATCTTATATGATTTATATGGCATCATGGCATCTCAGACTTCTCTTGGAGCCAAGATTGTGCCAAGCAGGGCCAAGTTGTGCAACTGCCAGCGCAGCGCTGCAATGGCAGAGCCTCCAGGTCGGAGTGTACACAACTTTTGACATTAACGCACGTTGACACATCAATGTAGCACAGTTTCTGTGTTCTACACCGAACCAATTCACATGCAAAGAGACATGACCAAATTCAATTTTACGATTTTTACGATGGAAATGCACCTTTTTGCTGCTGCTTTACATTCTTGCACGATCAGAGTATGTACCATGCCTAAAGACTCACAGCTTGTCATGCTTTTCGAAGCAACTTTCCAGCACCAAATGATTGGTTGATATTGGTTGTAGACATGCCCTATTTCTCTTTTCACCCAATGGGTAGTGCTCCCTGCATCACCGACGCATGTCAGGAAACCCGGGAAATTCCGGAAGCGTGGGTTTGGCAGCCCTCAGCGTGGCCTTCCTACTCGGGATCTTGGGCCTGCCCCACACTTGGTGACATGTGACATGTGACATGTTCTGACATGTTCTGACGGATGTTTGAGTTCAAAGGTGCTACCAGTCCTTACATGTCCTTACAAGAAACAGGTTTTGAAGAGCCTCGATAAGAGCAAGCTTCAGTAAAAGTATCAGGAATTTGAATGTGCTTGACATGGGCTGTTGCTGAGGTTGCTGCAATCTGTGAGTGTTAATACAGTACAGAATCTTTTCTTAAGACAGTGAACCGAGGTTTCCAAAAGCTTTATTTCGATAGACTAATAGACTAATAGACGTAAAGGCAGTGGGGTCCTAGAGACAATCGCCTGGTGTCTAAGGTTTGCTTTCTTTGCTTTACGTGCAAAGACCATTGCAGAAGAGGATACGACTGCAGCAGCACGTTGATACATTGGGATGTCCTTGCGCAGAAATATGTCTCATATTTACTGCTTATTGTATCTTATTGTATCTTACCAGTAGTACCGCACAAGGCGGTTTCAAAGATAGGAAACCTATAGGAGAGGTGAGTTGTTGTGATGCATGGATGGCAGAGCGAACCCACGGATGGACCGAAAGGTGATTTGGGCTCTGAGTCTCTTTCTCTTTATTTTTATCTTGATTTTTCTCTTTACTTATATCTTTATTTTTCTCTTTATCTTTCTCTTTATCTCTCTCTATCTCTCTCTCTCTCTCTCTCTCTCTCGCTCTCTCTCTCTCTCTCTCTCTCCCCCTCCTTCTCCTTCTCTCTGTGCCCATCTCTCGCTGTCTCTCTGTACCTGCTTTATGTAGTGTTTACTTCTTTTGTTTGGTTTTTTGTTGGTCTGCTTGGTTGGTTGGTTGGTTGGTTTTGCTTGCTGGTTTAGTTTGTTCTGCTTTGATTTTTTTGGGGGCATGGCCTCGTCTTCAACGGAATATGATGGAATCACAAAAAGCTCTTATATCGGGCTCCAACCTGGCACTATTACTGTAGATGTATCATCTGCAAGTTTCTTGAAAAAATTCTACACTGGCAACATGATGGCGTGATCGTGTGAACGGAACCTGAATGAGCCAACGAGTTTTGCAGCCAGCGTTCAGAGCATGCAAGTGCATGCAAGTGCGCGCTACCCTCGAACAAACATCACTCAGACAGAGTGCTTCAAATCGCATGTATCTTGCTGCTGGAGATCCGGTTTCGAGTTTGATTGCGGAAATGATTTCTGTTGTGGGGTTTGCGAGAAGCACCTGCATACAAAAAGATACATCATGTCTGCTGTCTGCATAACATTGCCCCCCTGTGTAGGAGGAAAAGGAGCAAAAGCAGCTGGAATCTCAGTGCACAAATTGTTTCCACAAGAGTCTACGAAGTCTGACGCTCTGCTCCAACAAGTTAAGATTTTAGGTAAATGCGGTGAAGAGTATACAGAGCATGGCTGCTTCTCAATAGTTTTGCACTCCAATTTTTACAACCGGTTGCACTGTAGCATTCACCTAGACTCTTAAAACATGCGATGGAGATCTACAGGTCTTCCCTTCTCAATGTCGAGTTGCTTTGGTATCAAAAACAACCATGTTTTGGGCTTTCGAAACTTCAATGACTGCAATCGACAGTGGTACGGTACAGAATGAGTAATTTTTGCGTTGCTGTAAATGCGTTCTGAACCAGACACTGCGAAAACAGTGACACCGACAACGACAACGACAACGACAAAGGCAGCGGCAGCGGCAGCGACAGCAGCACGGCGGCAACGGCAGCAGCAGCAACAACAACAACAGCAACAGCAACAGCAACAGCAACAGCAGCAGCAGCAGCAGCAGCAACAGCCGCAACAGCCGCAACAGCAACAGCAACAGCAACAGCAACAGCAACAGCAGGCAGAAGAAGAAGGAAGCGGAGCAGGAGAAGGGGAAGGAGAGCATCATGAACATCAACAACTCAATATACAGTAACATACAGTAGCTGTATTCCTGTATTCCCGCGAGTGGCACAAACAGTCACGGCCACGGCAAACACAACAAAATTAAAAAATTACAACTACTGGCACCAGAGAACCCCCTCTGCTATCGATCAAAACCGCTGGTGGCAAAGGAGCTCAGAAACTTTGAACATCACGGAAAAAAATATTGTTTAAATATGAATGTGTATATATATACAATATATATATATGTATATACAGATAGAGAGAGACGTATACTGGATGTGTTTAAATGATGTGTTTTGTTTGAATGTTTTTTCAATCATTGATTCTCATTTATGCGCGGGTTTGCGACATTTTCAATCGTATAGAGCTACGCTTCTGTGCACAGTGCGCCGTTAAAATGCACTTCCCACCAAGGGCTGCAGCTCCAAGGCACGGCCAGACTAATATTATTCAGAAGAGAAGCACTTCCCAAACAGAACCGCTTTGCGCATTTCGTTTCATACATATTGTTTCATCTTGTTTCATATCGTTTCATACATATTGATACATATTGTTTCATTTTGTTTCATTTTGCTTCATATAGTTTGTATAATACATATTGTTTCATGTTGTTTCTTCTTGCTTCATATAGTCTCATATATATATATTGGTTCGTTTTGTTTCATAGTGTTTCATATCGATCCATATTTTTTCATATGGTCTCATATTGTTTCATGCATATTGTGCCACATTGTTGCATATAGTTAGTATGGTTTTGCGTTGTTTCATATTGTTTTATACATATTGTGTCATATTGTTTCAATTTGTTTCATGTTGTTTCCTATTGTTTCATATGGTTCCATTTTGCGTTATATTGTTGCATTCGTATTGCGTTATTCTGTTTCATATTGATCCATATTGTTTCATGTGGTTTCACATTGTTTCATATTGTTACATGGTTTCAGACATAATGTTTCATGTTTCATATTGTTTCAAATTGTTTTATGTTATTTCATAGTGTTTCATTTTGTTTCATATTGTTTCACGTTGTTTCATATTGACTCATATTGTTTCATATTATTTCAAATGGGTTCACTTTGTTTCACATTGTTTTTTTTGTGAATAGCCTGGTGATCCCCAGTTTCTTTAAGCAATGGAGATCTGTAACCCAAACATTTTCTTCGATGACAACTTAGTACAGACGGTGATTTCCGAAGGCATTGGCAGACCATATCAGACCGCAGTAGATGATGTAAATGCCGAATAGTGCAGAAAACTCCGCAAATTTCTTGCTGGAATGAGCATGGCCCGCATGGTTTGAGATTTGGCACATGGCTGTCATAAGAAACACGTGTTCAGGCGGCGAGGAGCGCTGGATCGAATGCAGCGAGGTGCACTGCGCAGAGAACAGCATTGGAGGATGGATGTTCAATACGCACTGCATTAAGATCCAAGCGCAAATCTATGCAAATCTAATTGCAAATCTGTTTTCTTTGGATGTTTAATGAAGCTAAATTTGAATGAATCGTAATGGTTTAATCCTGGATGCAGTTTTAGACATGTTTTAACATGCTGTTTTTCAACACAAGTGGCGTATGTGTTTAAACATGTTTTCAACACACATGTAGTTTTGGACTTTGGGACCCTTGAAAGGCGCGCAGCTCGATATGTGATATGTTCCACGTAGGAGCTCGAGCTGCAACAGCTGATGAGGTGCGAACACGGCAGAGAAACACGACATGAACAAAACGGAAAATGACAAAAATTGGCTACTAAATTGTAAACAAAATAGTAAAACATGTTGCTAAATCATGTTGCTAAAACTAGGTAAACTATGGTAAACTACTACTATATATGAAGTATCGATGAAATTATTTGAAGTGCTGAATGCTTTAGAAGCAGGGGAAGAAACTCTCCTTACCCTGACACCATCAAAAACACTTCAATTGTCAACGTCATTCATATGTTTCCAAAGCTGCTTGACTCTCCGTTGCAAGGATGTCCAAGTCAACACTCAAGTAGTTTTTCTCAAGACTCCCCGAGGATGATGCTGCCAAGAAGCCTAATCCAGCGAAGGAGCAGAAGAAACAGGATTGGGACTGAGTTCCTCATGAAGCCAGAACACAACCCACAGAACCCGCAACCCACCTCAGGTCAAGACATTGAAGGCAACATGATAACAGAGATATCATTTCTGCCGAGCATGCAACGTGCTTATGTATGCTTATGTATCTTTATGTCGTATTTGTGAGGGATTGCAGGAAGCTGGCACCACACCCTGTAGAATCTTATTCGCAGAACAGCTTTGGTCTGACATAATATGACACAATAGATATCATGATATCATGTGCGAATGGGGACTCAACGGGACTACAGCGAGGACGAAGAAGTCGCCGCCGATGATGAAGAGGAGGAAGAGACAGGAGAGGCCGAAGCTACCTCTGAGGTGGCCAAGATGCCCAACTGGGCATTGAACCTCGACGTCGGGAGCATCCGACTGCCCGCAAAAGGGATGATCAACAATGACTCATCCGAAGGCGCGGCACAGCTTTTCGACAACGCTGTCTTGGCAAAGGTCATGGGCATGTACAAATACTACTACAAGCAGAGGGTCCTGATGACGCCCGAAGATTACCGCGCCGAGATGACGACCGGTCGCATCGGAAGGCTGGACCTAGACGGTATTTGCCCATACACAGGCGAAAACGACGATGGGTCGCTTCGACGTCCCACCGAAGAAGAGCTTGATGTAATGTTCCGCGCCAAGGCAAAGAAGGAAGATTGGATGCAGGGAGAAATGATGTGTGGGGGGCGTCCAAGGGACATGCTTATGACCGTAATCAAGACACTGGAGATCTATGAGAAACTCATGGAACGATTGGTGCTTGCTGGGTTCAAACCTGAGGACCTCCACTTTCTAATCCCGATGAACAAAATGAAGGGCACTCATGAAGAAAAGAGCGAAATGAGAGCCAAAATGAGTAGCTTCCTATGTAGACTGTTGAAAAGTGCTTTCCCGAATTCAACACAATACACCTACTTTCGAGCTGGTGATCATGGATTCGAAGATTGCATCGAAATCCCTGCATTTGCGGTCTACCTGACCTACAGGGAGCAAGAACGATCCATGGAGTTGCTGGTAACTGCAACTCAATGCAACGTGAACCTTCCGCAAGCTTTCATTGGGAGGATTGCGCACGCAATAAAGCGTGCAGAACAGGAAGCTGCAAGAGGGCATGTGCGATGGCTCGAACACATTGCACCAAACGTTGACCCAAAGATCGTGCAAAATGTCTACAAAGCAATTGGAAGTGCCGAGGGCGCAAAGAGAGCTGTCGATGACGTTGCCAAAGCCGAGGCACGAGCGTCTGAAGCAGAGGCCAAATCAAGGGGTGGTCCCAAGGCCTACGGTCCCAGACCACCTCCGCCAAAGATTGCGCCAACAAGTGCCCCAAGCTATTCAAGTTCTTCCTCATTTGCAGCAGCTGGTCCTGCGAAGGCCAAGCCTGCACCCAAGCAGATGCCAACATCGGCAAAATCATCCCGGCCATCTCCTAACGATAAACCACAACCAGCACCTCAGTACAAGAAGAAACGCACTGACTAATCTGATTTATTTTCTTCTGCATACTGGCGATGACTGGACACTATATGGTGTACTCCATCTTCATTGATGAACCTCACAAAGAATGACTTGTGAGAGGATTCTGAGCGAGGCCTAGCGCTGGATTAGCTTAGTTTCTTTCATTTCACCAAGTCAAATTCGAACTTTTCATCCCAATTCGAAGTTCCTAACATTTTCTTTTGTACAGTTGCCGATAGCTAGCTGCGAAGTCAGTAGTGCAATGGGGATCCCAACCCCGTAACGCCCATCGGGCGCCGGGGAAGGGTGAACCGCATAAATAGCTAGGCCTGGCGAGTGCACATTAGCGTTAATTCAGTAAGTTCCCATCCTTCGTGTTCGGTGGAATCAAATAACACCGAACATGGGGGGTGCGAATGGGGACTCAACGGGACTACAGTGTAAAATAACCCCGTATCATTTCAAGGGATTGCATGCCAACGCCATGTTGGCTCAAGACCCCAATGCAACAGGAAAAGATTGCGCTTTGCTCCGCAATGCCATGTTGAAACGCTGAAACAGCACACAGACAAACTCCAACAATAAGCCGATTGATATATCCGGAACAGGGATCATTCTGTTCACATCATGATAGCTTGGACACAGTATGCTTCAGACATCACAATGTATGTTGCTGATTGTATCATATTGTCATATATATTGTATCTGATTGTTAATCTGATTGTTAGTGCATTGCTGATTTGGCTCGAAACAAGTCACGACTGACCAAGATTTGACTTCGACTAGATCCATCCCTTGGGACATCTTGCGACATCTTGGGACCAACATGGACCAACAGGACCAACAGGACGGAGGTCAATTGGTCGATGATTCGATGATACCATTCTGAGGAAAAGAGAGCACAACAACAGGCAGAGCGAGAGGCTGGGCCCCAGCCGCTGGGGCACTTATGGGCACTTGGCATTAGACACGAGACACAAACAGAAACAACGACACACAACTTGTATACAACGGCCAGTTTTTCAATATTTTTCGTCTTCGAGTTGCCATGAGTATCCAAATTTTGTCCAAGCCGCCTATGTGCAAACACGATGTGTTCGGAAACCGTTTGACTCTCTGAGCAAAGGCTCAACAGCAGAAATTGGAGAAAAGTGCCAAGCGCTGTGCTTAGGTTTCAACAATTTGCAGCAGCACCTGCAACTGTGTTCAGATATTGTTCTTCACGACTGGTTCCATGCCTGAAATTGCCAAAGTACATCGGAAGACCATCGCAGGAGTTTGGACATTCCGAATCCTACTGCCTAGGTAGAACCTAAGAAGAATTGTAAAACCAGTAAAAGGTAGAGGCAGAAGTTGATCATATGGGAACTGTTTAGCCTGAAACTTCATTCGTTGATTGCTAAACACAACAGCAGCTCTCACATTTACCTATGCTGCCATATTTGCTGAGGATTTGTCAGAAGCAGCAGGAGAAAGAGGCAGAACGTTTGCGCAAAGAGGCAGACGAGGAGAAGGCTGCTCGAGAAGCTTTTGAACTGCAAAAACGAAGAGGACAAGAGACAGATAGATGCAGTACTGTATACCGACGTTCAAGGCAGTGGTTTGCGATAAAGGCAGAGTTCTGTGGTTCTTAGCGTGTTCAAGTCTTTTTGATTCTTTTTGCCTCATTTTGAGTGTCTTTTTGACTCTGTTTTCGTTGCCGCCAGACCTTCATCACGAGGCTCCAATCTGTAATTTAGGAATATTTAGGGGCTTTCCAGGGCCTGTGATTCGATATTGAAAACCAGTGGGGCAAAAAAGTGTCAATCTACCCTGAAGACTGATACGATACATTTAGAATCATTATTATATACGGTAACGTATCATCCTGACTGCTTCAGGAAGGCCTCTGTTTCTGCAGGCGGCACAGACCTAACAACCTCAGAAACTCCAAGAACGCCTAAGAAAACCGCAGAAAGCGCTCTGGCCTTTTTGTCAAATTTCAGAAACAATGCTAGTTAAATCTACGTAGCTAAGGCGAGTAGAGACAGGGAAACAAACACCTCTTTGTCTCGCAAAAATGTAATGCCTGCCAAGACGAGCTAACATTGCTTTAACATAGGTGAATACCTCGAAATTCCGATATAGAGTACTTTCGGCTTGCAATACATACCACCACGCAAATACTTTAATAGTTTGTCAGTCATAGCAGTCATAGCAAACTGTTTCATTCCATTCTACTGACCAGGATGCAACGGTGTGACTGTGTAACTGTGGTTGGGGTGAGCATTGAATCCTTAGCTGGCAAGTAAGTAGCCTCATTTCGAAAGCAGCAGCAGATGGCATGTACAAACTGGACCACAATGGACCATAGTGACATAGACAAGACTTGATTGCTGTCAAGACTCCCTTGCAGGCAAGAGAAGAGAAGGAGCAACAAGAACGAGAGGAATTTGAAAAGTGCGCTTCCAAGGGGATGCGACGGGTGTCAGGTGACGATTGCATGTTATACTCGTCACGTCATGTCACGTCTCCCGAGAAGCAGAAGAATGCGCAAGGCTTTCGAAGTAGGAAGTGTTTGATGTCCTTTCGCAGATTTTCGCAGCATGCTGACAGGAGCATGGCCCAGCATGGTCTGAACCAAACAAGACCGTGCCACTTCTGATCCAGCTCCCTTGCAGGTGGAAAGAAATGTTCGCAGTGGAAGCAGAGGGCGAGGACTCAGTTACAGTGTATTTTAAGCAAACCACACTAATCCACGCTATGCTACGCTATGGGTTTTGACATGCTTTGAACACTTTCAGGCGAGTGGCTTTGACAGTAGGGTCCGGAAGTTTGCTGATTTGATCTTATTTCTATCAGTTTTGTATAGCTCTCACCAACATCCATTGTTTATATTATATATTGTTTGCCTTCTATCGTCTTGGCCAGTTCTACTGACCCAGCTTTGCTGCTTTGAGCTGCAAAGTGACCAAAAAGATCCAAAAAGGATGATGGCTCGATTGGAGATTCCGCAGTCGAAAGGCCCGCGCCAGGGGAGACATCTGGAAACATCTGGAAACTGCAAAGATCTTGGGAACAGAAATACAGAGCTTTGCAAAGCGCAGACATGCGCAGACATACACGAAACAGAAAGCAGGATCCTAAGGATTTGGGATGTCAGAGTAGAGAAGTTTTTGGAGAGAATCAAAAGGACAGGCATGAGTGCATTGCTGCATGGCTCTTGTCAGCAGACTAAAGTATTGCTGTTCTGATGTGGTTTTGAACATCCTCCTTTGCAAGATAATTTCCCCGTAGAGTTTTACGTTGACATCGGATCTAAGCATAGCTTTGTCAGGTTTATCGACTATGTGAAGCTCAGGAAAGTGGTCAATTTGGAGGCAAGGAATGGCAAGGATCACTTGTTACTTCCCATGTTGTCACGTGCCAACCCCGAGCTCCAATTTGCCTGCCATTTAAACCCGAGTTAAAGATAGTTAAAATTCAAAATATAAAAAATCGTGTCCTGGGCTGCCAGTAGGACGAACCAGAGTATGATGAGTCAATGATGAGTCAATGATGAGTCAATGATGAGTCAATGATGAGTATGGAAGTTGGCGAAAAGCACCGGGTATTCTCCGGCATGGTCACCAGAAAATCCAGAAAGCATCAGGTCGTTATTTTGTTTGTCATTTTCTTTCATATGTGTTCCTCTTGAAACATTTGAAACCAACTTATCTATTGACCACAGCAACTGCCAAATGCAGTACTGCTACACTGGTCATAGACTTCGCAGCCATGTCAGTCTTGAGCCTTGGTGAAGGAGACCCCTTAGTTTCATCATGTTTGGATACGGTGGTCCCATAGTTGCCCAGATGTCCATGCGGCCATGTGGCCATGTCGCCTTCCATGGTCACACGTTTGTTCAACTTTCTGGTCAAAACCAAGAAACAACTATGCATCTCAGCGACAGGACTTGGCGGCTGAGTTCCGCATGAGGACTGTAAATGCCATCAAACGTTTGGAGGAGCTGGAAAAGATGGGCTTGGGACGCCCAGAACATCACAGACTGCAGATGACTGCAGTGCAAGAAATTATCTTTGCCAGAAATTGGCCTTCTCTTTGTTTTTATCTGTGCTCTTCTTTGATATTATTTGACAATCATTGGAGACCTGTACTGGACTGGACGGAGAAAGCGTACGAAGCAGCAACAATTTGACTTGATTTTAGGAAGGCTTCAAAAGCTGATGCAACAGAGCGTTTCGAGAGGGTGGAAATCGAGACGCGAGAACTGCTCTGAAGCCCCAAGGACGTCTCAGTGGCATATTTGATGACAGGGGCAAGTACATCTATATCACAGCGGAGGAGAATCACATAGCATGTCACAACATGTCACAACATGTCACAACGTAGCATGTCACAACCTGAGTCAGAAGGACACCATTTCGAAATCGATTGGAATCACCTGCTTGGCAGTGTTGTGAGCTGAGCCCGGTGAGCCCTTCCTCAAAAGTTGGAAATGGATGGAACATGATGGAACCTGTTTCTCTCTGTTTCTCTCTGTTTCTCTCTGTTTCTCTCTGTTTCTCTCTGTTTCTCTCTGTTTCTCTCTGTTTCTCTCAAGATCTCAGTTCGTATCCACCTTCAGATCACGCCTTAGCGATCCTTAGCGCAGGTAATATTCCAGTTGTTTCATTCTATTTCCATGCAGAATTGATTTCCAGAAAAAACGACACTTTCCTGTCAGTTAAAGGGACTTTACCAGTTAAAGGGACTTTACGAAATTTACTGTCTCAGGTTCTAACGGGGATTGCGTTGATCTTAAATCTACTCCATACATCTCCATACATCTTCATACATCTCCATACATCTTCATACATCTCCATACATCTTCATACATCTCCATACATCTTCATACATCTCCATACATCTTCATACATCTCCATACATCTTCATACATCTCCATACATCTCCATACATCTCCATACATCTCCATACATCTCCATACATCTCCATACATCTCCATACCACATGATGAGAAAGCGATGAGATACGTCAGTAGTGCCTGTGCCAGTATACTCTGTGCCCTGTAACATACTGCAACTACTGTAGTCTAACTTTATGATTCCTGCTATATTTTGCTTAACCGATTTATGTTGCCGTCTACCTGTCTACCTGTGCATTCCCACACTTCGAGTTTCTATGGTTTCTCTTGTGCATTTGCTGTTCAATTTTCTGAATGCCCCAAGCACCTGAGCAAACGCAGGAGATGGCAGCAGTAGCTGAATGGCTAAAGAAAAAAGGAAGAATAAATCGTGCCGTACCTACCTCAGCTGATTGGCGAGCACACCTGTGACCTATGGGGTTTCACAGCTGGGATCACAAAAGAAGTTAAATGAAGTCAATGAATTCAAGATGGTCGCAAGACGAGCCACAGAAAGATGGACCTGCAGTCTGATACCCTTTTCGTTGGAAGACAATGATATATACGTACATATATATATATATATGCATAATTATATATATATATAGTTATGACATATTATAACATATTGAGAGATGTGAACGCCTATTTGATAGAAAGTCTCAAGACAGCCTTCTGGCTTCGTTACCTTCCTCACGTCTTCTCCATGACCTGCCCGGCCTGCCCGTGGTCGACATCGGAGAGTCGTTTGAGGACCTCGTTGCTGGCTGCAACAAACTGATTCGATTGAATCCAACGGACGAAGATCAGGCGAGTTGAGTAACACAGATCTATCGTTTTCTCTGGCAGCCTAGATCGCATTACCAATTCAGACCAATTCATCCAGAGGCTTAGTATGGCCTGATATGCCCTGGTATGATTTGGTAGTTTTGTTATATCATATTATATTATATCATATTATATTATATTATATTATGTTATATTATATTATATTATATCATATTATATTATATTATATTATATATAATTCATACAATATGTTTCTTGACACGGATCAGTGCATCTAGTCAGTATGGATCACTATGCTCTTTTTGCCGCGCTCCAGTTGCATGGTACACGCTTAATCGCCCACTCTAGGATTCTTTGTGCAGACTTCGATATTCTTTGGTTTTCGATATTCTTTGGTTGAACGTATGCAGCGCATGCAGCATATGCATAGGCAAAGCTCGATGCTGAAGCTCGCGTTGCCGATGATGACTTGGAGCCAGAGGGAGGTGCTCTGCAGATTTCTTCCCAGACATTCCCAGACTACATGCCGTCTATGCACAAAGAAGCGATTGATAGACCCTGTGATTGAATGCGTTTTATGAAGCCTTCGGTGTCAATATTGGTAGTTATGTTTAGCTGCAAGTAAAAACTCAAAATCAACAGAAGAGTATAGAACAACTGACACTCGGTCAGAAGATAACAGAAGTCAGAATATGTTCAGGGTCGCAGGGGTGCAGTTTTTCTTTGAAGCAACGTTATCCTGACACTCAGTTGAAAAGCTCAAAGCTTCCACGCAGTCATGATGCAATGCAAAAGCACAAAGTGCCTCCCTTTAGTTATAACACGGCATGATTTTGATGTGCGGTGTTCAACAAGGTCCTCATTGAACAGCAAACCAAGTTTTTTTTTGGTTTCACATATTTTCATCGGCTGTCTCTGCTTGTGCAAATGATTATTGATTGCTATGGTTGAATCTGCTTTGAGAGTTTTACAGCAAAAAAACACGAGACTAATTAGTTCATGGTTCATCATGGTTCATCGTTTCCATGAGCCAGCACTGACATGTACACAGTTACCTTGATCGCTTGTCGCTATTCGTTTGACTTGATCTTTGGTCACAGTACGCTGCACTGCCAGGTGACGTCAAAGAAACCAATGGCCCTCCTTAGCAAAAGAGCTCCCTCACCAGCTGGGCTTGGAATGTCTTGTACAAACCGATTGTACCATATTGTACCAACATTCCGAACATTCTACTCAGTATGACAGTTGCCATACAATATGGACAATGGGAACCTCTTTACATCTCTTTACAGCTTCGTTTTGCTTCGTACTTTTTCTTCTCGATTTCCCTGGGACTTCGGGTGTGCAGATTGGGTCCTCGGCTGCCGCCGATGATTGTGGTGCGTGTGCGAATGTGTGGAATGCACCTGTGAGCTGTTCATGGATCCCTTGGCATCCCTTGGCTGTATGCAGGTAACATCAGGTCACCATGCTGCAGTTTGGAAGCTCAAAGCATGCCTTCAAATGGTATATATATATAATGTATTTCTCTTCCACTGGGGTCTATAAGATGTGGGATCCATGGTCCTTGCCAAAGCGCTTTTGGATACTCTTGGAGTTGAACCTGCGGGATATGATTGTGGACATTGTGGCTCAGAAGCTGCCTTTTCCGCACCGCGGAAAGTCCACCGCCGAAGGCAAGCGCTGCACTGAAGGCATAGCTGGCATAGCTTTCGATTGGGTATAGCACTCGAATCACACTTCTTGGCTTTGGAAAAGTTAAACACTTTCACAGCCAGTGAGAGGATCCTTAAACTTTAAAGACCGAGACAAATGAGACAAACGTAACATAAATATCATAAATATGATTTGATAACATCTAAACATACTGCTGACTGCAACACTGCGACAGGTGGACACCGGATTCCATGTCAACCAGCAAACAGGGCCAATGATTTGGGTTGCTTTCGAAATGTCAGTGAGATTGTTTGCTTTTGGTTAAGCATGAAGAGTCTCAAAGCGTCATCATTTCTATTCAATTCTCAATTTGCAAATTTAAATATCAATGTCAGAATGTTGTAAGAAGCCAAGTATGCACCATTGTCCAGGCGCAAAGATGTACAGGAAGCCTGCCACACGCCGCCCAGGGTTGGAGTGCCCAGTTTCTTCCATGGCCGTCAAATAGGAGCATCGTAAGAACATCCCTAAGAACATCGCTAAGAACATGGCTAAGAACATGGCAAGTTGCTGTGAGCCTGTCAGAATTATTCAAATGTACCATTCAAAGACGTCCAAAAGTCTTATCACGCGGTGCTGTTCCCCAACGCTTCTGCGGTCCTCCTTTTTGTCAGGAAGCATCATCAAGTGGCCCTCAGCGAGTGAATCATGTAAAGCACCATTATTAGCCATAGCTGCTCCAGATTGCTTGCTTACTTCTCTTGGATCATTCTGGCCTTGTATTTAAAAAAAATGATAGAAGCCACGAACCCGAATGCATGTTTTAAAAGCTCATGTAGAAGAAGGGTTCCTACAGAACAATGAAAAGCGAACAGGAGATGCTCGATCGCATCAAAAGCCACTCTTGCAGAACACTCTTGCTTGACACTCTTCTCAGACAATCGTGTGGGACACTCTTTCGTGACACTCTTGTGGCATACTCTTGTGGGGCACTCTTGTGGGACACTTAATGGGACATTCTTGTGAGACACTCTTGCCTGACACTCTTGCTCGACACTCTTGTGGCGCACTCTGGTAAAACACTCTCTCTCTCTCTCTCAATACTCTGAAACACTCTTGTAAGACACTCTTGTTGGACACTCTTGCTTGACACATCTAGAACACCTCGCAGTACTACTTTGTACTACAAAGCGTCCACACACTACCTCACAGTACTACTTTGTACTGCAAATCTTTGACAAGGCACTTCCCAGTATTACTTCGCACTCCAGACTCCACACTCCACACTTAACTCCCCACACATCCACACATCCACACTTCCCACTCCCCACTCCGCACTTCACACTCCACATTCCACACTCCACACTTCACACTCGACACTCCACACTGCACACTGGACACTTCACACTCCACACTTCACAATCTCCACATTTCACACTCTCCACTCCACACTTCACACTTCACACTTCACACTCTCCACTCCACACTTCACACTCCACGCTCCATACTCTACACGCTCCACCCTTCACACTTCACACTCTCCACTCTTCACTCCACACCCCACATTTCACACTCCACACTTCGCGCTCCACACTTCACACTCCACACTTCACACTCCACAGTCCAAACTCCAAACTTCACACTGCACACCTGACACTGCACACTTCACACTCCAAATTTCCCACATCACACATCACACTTCACACTCCACTCCACACTTCACGCTTCACACTCCACACTTCACACTTCACACTTCACACTCCACTCCACACGTCACGCTTCACACTTCACACTTCACACTCTCCACTCCACACCTCATACTGCACACTCCACACTGCACACTTCACACTTCACACTTCGCACTCTCCACTCCACACCCCACACCCCACACCCCACACTTAAAACTCCACACTTCACACTTCACACTCCACACTTCACTTCTCTCCACGCTCCACGCTCCACAATTCACACTTCACACTTCACACTTCACACACCACACTTCACACTTCACACTTCACACTTCACACTTCGCACTTCACACTCGACACTTCACACTTCGCACCTCACACTCCACACTTCACACTCCACACTTCACACTCCACACTCCACACTCTCCACTCCACACTCTACACTTCACTTCACACTCCACACTGCACACTTCAAACTTCACACTTGTACTGCAAAGCTTGCACCAAATACCTTGCAGTACGGCTTTGTACTGAAAAGCTTGCACAAAGCACTTCCCAGTACTACTTTGTATTGCAATGCGTGCACAAAGCACTTCCCAGTACTACTTGTACTACAAAGCTTGCACAAGGCTCTTCCCAGTACTACTTTGTACTACAAAGCCTGCACAGAGTAGTTCCCAGACTACTTTGTACTGCAAAGCGTGCACAAAGCACTTCCCAGTACTACTTTGTACTACAAAGCTTGCACAAGGCACTTCCCTTTGTACTACAAAGCTTGCACAAAGCCCCTCCCAGTACTACTTTATACTACAAAGCTTGCACAAGGCTCTTCCCAGTACTACTTTGTACTACAAAGCCTGCACAGAGTAGTTCCCAGTACTACTTTGTACTACAAAGCTTGCACAAGGCACTTCCCAGCTCTACTTTGTACCACAAAGCTTGCGCAAGGCACTTCACAGCTCTACAGTACTTTGTATTACAAAGCTTGCACAAGGCACTTCCCAGTACTACTTTGTACTACAAAGCTTGCACAAAGTACCTCCCAGTACTACGTTGTACTACAAAGCTTGCACAAAGTATCTCCCAGTACTACTTTGTAATACAAAGCTTGCACAAGGCTCTTCCCAGCACTTCTTTGTACTACAAAGCTTGCACAAAGCACTTCCCAGTACTACTTTGCACTACAAAGCTTGCACAAGGAACTCGCCAGTACTACTTTGTACTACAATGGTTGCACAAAGTACTTCCCAGTACACACTACACACTCCACACTTCACACTTCACACTGCACACTCCACACTTCACACTTCACACTTCACACTTCACACTCCACACTTCACACTCCACACTCCACACTCCACACTTCACACTCCACACTCCACACTACACACTTCACACTCCACTC
>Ga0126342_10008704_pt1 | contig 18192 bp, 16 predicted proteins | sample Cyp1metagenome_FD_92528 | JGI IMG/M metagenome (GOLD analysis project Ga0126342, IMG submission 92528) | Coral microbial communities from Lord Howe Island, Old Settlement Bay, Australia - Cyphastrea 1 metagenome | ecosystem: Host-associated > Invertebrates > Cnidaria > Coral ... | reverse complement strand
TGATGGTTTGATTCATGATCAACTCAGCACATCTTTACAAGGTTTATATTCTATGTGCATCGTCTGGGGCTATGCACTTAGAATATTATTTTCACCCAGGAAAAATCATGTAACTTTATGACGCTATCGAAAATACTAATAAATAATATTCTAAGTGCTAGCCCGGTACTATATGCTACCCTGGCTTAACACAACTGTGCAGTGCATTGCATGATGTTAATAAATATGTTGATGCTGGATGCCAGTACATGACTAAGTACTACGTGAGGATGCCACATGCTAGCTGCATCTTCAGTTGGTAACCAAAAAAACAGCCTATGCAAACGCTCTTGTTGCGCAGGAGCGATCAGCCTGAATCCTGTTGATCATTCACATCTGGGGCTCAGGTGTTCTATTCCACCGAGAAATGCAACATCTCTACAGCCCAATTACCACTTGTAGTCAGATGAGTTTGCTGTCAGTGGAGGATATCAAATTGATATCAAGATATGAGTCACTGACAATCTCTCCCATTTTTCTGGCTACTAGATATGGTTGTGCTCTTACACCCCATCAGGGTTGTCATGATGGTTTGTATGATCCCTGGCAACCAATAGATATCCATCCCCTCTTAAAAATAACTTATATAATTACCCGTACGTTGTACTGTTATTCCTCGTGTGATATGGAAGATCTTGCTTGGGTCAATAAACATATGTGTCTGTCAATGTCAATCACGCATCTTACCACAAAATTGTGCAACCACAAAACCCACCACTGAATGTGGCCAACCTTGACTGTTTCCGAATGACTTTCCTGCTGGATAATGTATCTCATAGAGTACAAGGGTGGAATTTCTTGTGAGTCTGCAGTGGAACACCTCACTCTCATCAGCCCAAAGCATTGAGGCAGCCGATCTCGAACAAAATCAAGTCACGGCCCCTGCCCCATCTTCTTTATGAATCTGAAAGTGAAACCTCGAAATTGGTTGATGGTCTCAAAGACTGAAAAAAAATCCTGGTCAATCCTTCACATCATCCCCAACAGCGGACAAGAACATCAGGAAATTCCTCATTTTCAAAGCCGGTTGCCCCAAGGTATGCCACCAGGAGTCTTCGTAGTTTCCCGTTGTAGGCATCATGCCTGGCCGACCTTGTCCTGGATAGGAAGCAAAGAAGGTCATCCCAGCAGGAAATTTCTTAGCCCCTGGGGGGGCATGACTGTTCCCTTTGATTGGCTAAACTATATCTATGAACCATGAATCTATGAAACATCCCCTGAAAATCCTCTTCAATTTGACCATGCCACATATGCGCATCCCTATTCTTAATACTGGGAGAAACAACAAAAGTTACTAAGGTTGATGTTGGTCCTGAATTGTAGCATAGTAACCAAAAAAAATGTGAAGACGAATTCCTCAGAGATGTTCAAAATCAAAGGGAAAAATGAAAAAAACAAACATTAACCAAAAAAACAACCAAAAATAAACAACAAATCAAAGAAACAAAAACACACTCAAAAAAATGGAAAACAGAGACTCAACAGAAGACTCAAAAACAAAAATATGGAAGACCATGACCCAACCGAAAACTCAACAGAAGACTCAATCCAGGACTCAAATCTGCATGTTTTCCGTTTTTTCCCCCATGTTCGGCAGATTTCCCAAGTTGTTCCTTCAAAATCACAATTTTGCAGCCAAGTTTCCCCTTTTTGATTTTTTAGTTCATATTTTTTGCACGTTTTTTTGCCAAGACGATTAAACGAAAAAATCCAGATTCAACCGAAGTGTCAACAGAAGACTCAATCCCGGACTCGAATCTGCATGTTTTCCTGGCTTTCCCGATGTTCAGCAGATTTCCCAAGTTTTTCCTTCAAAATCAGATGTTGCAGCCAAGTTTCCGTTTTTTTTTTTCGGTACACTACACAACAGTAGAACCACACTACAACTACAGCGGCAATTACAACTGCAACTAGAACAACTACACTACACACCAAACTAAGCTACAACTACACCTACGATTACAACTGCAACCGCAACTACAACTGCAACTACAACTACACAACGCATCACAACACTAGGCTCCAACCACATTACACTAGACTACACCTAACCACACCTACATCTACAACTGCAACTACAGCTGCAACTACAACTACACTGCCGCTACAATCACACTACACTAGCTAGATAGATAGATAGACAGACAGATTAGATTAGATTAGATTAGATTAGATTCGATTCGGTTCGATTCGATTGGATTGGATTAGATTAGATTAGATAGATCGATCGATAGCTAGATAGATAGATAGATAGTTAGTTAGATAGATAGATAGACAGATAGATAGACAGACAGACAGAGTGAGAGAGAGAGAAAGATTAAGAAACACAGAGAAAAGGTGACTTAGAGAGAGAGGGAGAGAGACTCAGAGCCTTAACCACCTTTCGATCCATCAGTGGGTTCGCTCTGCCATCCATGCATCACAACAACTCACCTCTTTTATAGTTTCCTATCTTTGAAACTTCCGCCACCGCCTTGTGTGGTCCTACTGGTAAGCATCCCATATAGATGGTGGTGGCTTAGGGACGGTTCATGAAATTGGTTTTACCATGTTATTCAATGATTTTCCCCAACTAGGTAAGTCTTCCCCAAATTCTGGGTACAATAAATGATCGTAATTGATTCATCTGAATTGAGGCCATGTGGGGATGATTTCCCTCTACATTCACTATCATTTCAGTGAGGTCGCGGTGAGGTTGGGATTTACGCAGAACTCAGAACGAAATCGTACAACATCTCCGTAGTCTGATTGACAAGGAAAGGTTGACTGAACGACTTGGGTCAAGAGGTTCATGATTGGAGTTATCACATGTATAAGTGGGTGAACTAACCCCAGTGACCAACAAATTCTCAAACTTGAGACGCAGCTCCTTGGACCATGAGGGGTTTGCCTCCTGCCAGCTGCGAAGGATTTACCCACAAATCTATGGTAAATCTATGGTGATTCTATAGTAAATCTATGGTAAATGAGGAATTCACCCTATTGATCCGAAAATCATTGGCACCTTAATGGAAAAATGCTGATCATCTGTGGAACAAAAAGACATGCTGATGCGAAAAAAAACATTCAACAGTAGTGACGTGCAAACACCAAAGAAACGGGAAGTTGACCCCAGCAATCCCGGCGAACTACCAAGAATGCTTGGGCAACCAAGATACACTAGACACATATGAACCAACATGCGCCAACAGAAGATGGAGATGGGTTTCTCTGAAATGCGGTAATTACCTGGGCATTCCCAAATCCAAGGTTTATCATGATTATCCCAAAAAAATGCGATAGATTTGGGCACACAATAGCGTAGAGTTCAAATCAAGATAGAGCCAAGCCACGAACAAGTCCAAGTCCAAACAATTTCTTTTGGGGACCGCATCATTGGGGCTCATTCAGTCTTGGTTTTGGAGGTTGTATTTTAATTCTGGGGTGATCCCTGAACCACTTGGGATATCATATAAGTAAACCATACAAGGTAGTGCACGGCCCGCGTCTGGGCGGAAGTTTCGAAAGATTGAAACTTCTATAAGAAATCAATGGCCTGCAGGAAAGTTATTTGCGCTGCAGAAGCCATGAACTGTTAAATTTGTGAGGTGCATCAACGAATGAGCAAATGGTAGTGGATCAAAGCATCAACCAATCAACAAATCAGCGAATCACAGAGACAATGAACCAATGAAGCAATGATTCAGCAATGTAATGAACCAATGAAACAGTGAACCAACAAACCATTGAATCAATGAATCAATGAATCAGTGGTTCCACGTCTCAATGAATCAGTGAATCACTGAACCAGCAGATCAGTGAACTTCAGTGAACCAATTAATCTATGACTGCACGAGTCAGTGAGCCAATGAATCAACGACACAATGAACCAGTGAATAACTGAATCTTAAGGAAGCAATGAGTCAATGGGTCAATAATTCGAAGATTCAATGAATCAATGAATCATCAATCTTTCATCAACGATTCAATGATTCAGTGAATCAATGACTCATTGAAGCGATGAATCAATGATTCGCCGAATTAAAGATACACTGAACCAATGAGTCAACGATTCAACGAGTCAATGAATCAATGAATTACTTGTGCAACGAATCAATGCATCAAGCATTCCACAATTCAGTGAGTCAATGAATCATTGAGCCACTGAATCAATGAGTCAATGAATCAGTGGTTCAAATTCAGTGAGCCAATGAATCAATGATGCAGTGAATCAACGAATGAAAGAATCAATGAACCAATGAATCAATGGCCCAACTAGTCAGTGAGTCAATGAGTCAGGCAATCAACGAATCAGTGAAACAACGAGTTGTCAACGATATGAAACAATATATCAATATGAACCAATGGTTCAACGATTCAGTGAATCAAAAAATGAATCACTGAATTCATGAGCCAAGAAGCGGAGCATGCCAGTTTTTTAAACATGTGAAAGTGCAAATCGAGCTCTCGCTACAGTCTGGCGCACATTCTTTTTGTCGACAACTTTCGCAGATTCAAGGCGCGAAACCGCGGAAACAAAGACCCTACTTCGGTGATGCCGGAAGCCACTTTACCCGAAAGAACGCAGGGTTTCGTGCCCGAGAGTGTTTTCACCCTTGAATTCACGCCTTCCCACCTGTTACGAGTACTAGTCCTCTACTGCTTCCACTTGCAAATGACAATGACATGATGTTGACATGATGATGGTGATGATGGTGATGATGATGATGATGATGATGATATGATGAAATGATGAAATGGTGGGATGATGAGATGATGAGATGATGAGATGATGACATGATGATGACATGATGATGACATGATGATGACATGATGATGACATGATGATGACAAGATGACAACCCGACAACCTGACAAAAATGACAGAATGACAAGACTGCCCCTGGACATTCGTCGATAACTCAGAAGTTTTCCAACTAGACTTTCTTTGATAATAAACCATATAACCCTGAAACAATAGTTGGGGACGGCCAATAAGCAGAGACTAATCTGCTTTCTGCATCTGCGGGAGGCCAAAATCCGGCCAATAAGAAATCAAAGTAAAGATACCGAAAATATAAATACCTGTAGTAAGCCTTAGTAAGCAGACTCTATGAGAATAGGGTCGCAAAGATAATTTCAGAATCTGCTTACTACAGCTCGGTCCTGAAGTGCCTATTCTCGGCTCTTCCAAGCTCCAACTTTCAGCATATCGGAAGTTACGCCCAGGGATGTTACTCTCTGGTTATTTAACATAGCCATGGAAAATGGCACGTTTATAGATGGTTTACCTATTAAAAATGGTGATTTTCCATGGCTATGTTAAATAACCAGATGGTACATGTTCATGAAAGTAGCTGTGAATCATGAAAAATCAGAATTCACAAGGGAAATCTCATGGAAAGTCTAGGTGCAAAGGCTATTCGTTGAGGTACATTTTCCGCAAAATAGCTTGTTAATACAAGAAACAATGGGCACAAAACGCAGAAAAGGTTCTGACTAGGAAAATTACAGAAAGTCGAGTCCCTCCAAATGATCAATCTCTTGCTACCTTTAGTGGTTTGAGGCAGTCACAAAGGGTCTGCCAGACAACTGGTAACCTCCCACAGTCTGATCAAATATACTACGCACTTTGGTATATTCTCAGGAGAAATGGGGGGCTGAATGGGTCTGAAGTACGTTGTATAAATTGGTTGGGGTGGCCCGAGTTTCTGGGGATAAGAAAAGAGAAAACCACGCAATTGAACCCATGTTGGCCAGCTTCGTTGCAGCAAAGGGTGCTCTGCCATCAGGGGGCAGTTGAATGAATCCTGGGTCAAAATGTACATTACGAGACGCAGATTGGTCAAATAGCCACATTCTAACAAGATTTGGGTCTGAATGTGTCTAAAGTGTGCTTTGCAAACTGGTTGGGGGGCTGATAAGCAAGAAAAGAGGAAAAGATCTGCCTTCCAAAGCTGACTAGTGGACGCAGTAAGCAGGAAACCTTGTGGCTTGAGGGGGCAGTAAGCAGCTCAGAGCTTTTAAATGGCACCTTATACGAACTCCTAAAAGACCCTCCTGCTTGTCAGGGAGGTTTCCTGCTTACTGGGCGTCTCTTATTAGAAGTTGAATATGAGAGCTGCTTACTTTTGGCCTTTTGGGGCCATAGAACGGAACTTCATTCGGGGCAAGGGATAACCCTCTGGCAATCAAACATGGCAATGGAAAATCCCCTACGAATTGGACATGCTCATGTGAACATGAACATAAGAACATTGGTTCAAACATGTTCAAACATGTTCAAACATGTTTTTCCAATGCCATGTTTTTCCAATGCTGGAGAGTAGTTCTGCTTGGACGATCATCCCACTTAATTATAGCGGTTGGAAATTCTGATTGATAAGTGCCCTAAATGGGATTGGGTTGTAACATGTTGTAACCCCATCTACTAAGCAGCTCCACATGTTTTCTCCACGATCTTCCATGACTCCCCCATTCTCCTGCGCTGGTAGCTCTCCTTGAAGCCCCGTGAAGGCGCTTTCCGAGGCTTTTCGCCTGCTGAAGTCGTCCCCGTGCCAGGTGAAACCAACCATTTCAGATGGTTTAGACAGTTTTAGACTACACATTTCTGGTCAACTTGGGGGGTGTACTATCGGCTTTTGCCGAAGTGTTTGTCTACTTACTCTCTTATGATACATGCCACAGATCGGGAAACTCAAGATTCCTGGTGGCACACGGGGTGAAAAGTTCCACGAAAAAGGTTCTGCTCTGCTACGCATACGACCGTTGTGAAGGATACTCTGAGGGCAAATCTGGACTGTGGTATGTTCAACTCGCGCAACAATGAATTGAACTATTTTGAATTCAGTGGATCAGAGGACGGAAGAAAAGTCTTGCTAGGAATTGCAATGGCAGGTTTGAACAGCGCAGAATCATAAATAGGCATGGGTCAAAACTATCAACTTAAACAATGGTAGATTTCAGATCCTCCAAATGACAAATCGTTTTTTTAGGGTTCAATTCATTGCTACCCCAATGAATTGAACTTTTGACCCATACCCAAATGAACTTAGTGGAACCCACTCAAAAATACTCGTGTCAGAGATCCCATGTCCAGTTGGAGTTGGTCATCACCAGACCTGAACAAACCCCGACTCAAGCTGAGTCGCGTCCTCAACTAGCCAAAATAAATCTGCATCTCTGGAGAAATTTCAAGGTTTCTAAGACCAGGAATCAGCCACAAGTTTTTTTGCAAAAAACTTTTTTTTGACATGGATTCATTTGTGCATGGTAGGAGTTCTAGTTTCGTTGCAGAAGTCACTACTTGAGTCATGTTGGTGTGAAACACATCAAACAATCAAATGATCAGTTCAAGTCTCCAATTGAGACGAGGCTATTGCCCACACTCCATGTAAAGGGCGGAGGCACTGATCCCCCAGGACCAGACAAGGGCAGCAAAATTACCCTTGCTAACCCTTATTTTTTGTGACCTAATATGGTTTTGAAGACCAAATTTGGAGCCCCTAAATCCCGTAGTGAATATCAGGTTCTCATCAGTTTTCACTCTTTAATTCACGGCCATGAAGTGGGGCCAAGAATCATCCCTATATTTGTGCAACCATTTTTTTTTTGCCTGAAACTCATGTGTCCAATTTCTAATGTGAAGCCCACAACGCCATGTTCTCCCGGTTTTCCACCTGGCTGTGTCATAGCAAAGGCGAAGCGAAAGGACGCTTGAGAAGACAGCCTCAAGCGTTCCGAATGGGAGAAATGCTCCGGGCTTATAATAGGGATATAAATTATACATATCATGGGAATTAATCACGGTCATGGTATTATGGTAAATCATGGCATATTATGGTAATATGATAATATATTATGTTAATACTATGGTATATCATTGTATATTATTGCATATCATGGTAAATAAAAATATGATGGTAATATGATGGTAATGTCATGGTATTATTCTGGCTCATACTTCCCCTACTGTTTATATATATATATGTATACATCATTGTTCAAATTCAAAACGATTCTTGGTTCTCATATCATGGTAATAGTGTCACATTTTATGGTATGTCATGGCGCATTGTGGTACATTGTAATATTCACTTGGACATGTACAATGGGATGTTTTATATGTACAAACACATATGTATAAAACACAGTGTAATGTCTTCATAACACCATATATATATATAGATAAAATATAAATACACGTGTATGCAATCAACAATGTGATCTGGTTTCTCCAGAATTGGGGTTGCGAGACCCAATCTTAGGAAGTGTTTTTGATACCTCGCACATATGTGTGTGTGTATATGTATATATATATATATATGTGTGTATATATATATATGTATGTACTGGTGTACATGTATAATATATATATATATACGCATATACATATCATACATATATATATATATATACATATATATATACAGAATTATACAAATACATATATGTAGAATAATAATAACAACATAAAACTAATAATAACAGTCAGTAACAACATATATGATGATGCCAATAGGCCAATAGGGTCATTCAAAAGGGGCATGCCAGTATATGATTAGTTATATACCTGCAACCCATGTATAACTTTTGTAGCGGGTAGTAGTAAGTGGATCTACATATGGAAGTATACAACTGAAGTATATCCCATCTGTAAGTGGGATTATAAGTGGGTTACTTTATACGGAATCATTTAGCTATTACCCACTCGTTTACGATTCCTGGGATGCACATCCCCTCTAATTAATCCATAAAAACATGGAATTTAAGCAAACAACGTGATTCAAGGGTTGAAACGGCGAATTCCACCAACAACTATGACATGCAGTGAATGGTTTCAAGGGAACATGTTGCTGGAATCTGGAAACCATTGTTTTCGCTTGATATACGGGGTAAACTCTGTCAAAAAGCTTTCCCTTCAGGCAATTCTTGGATATGTTTCTGTGAATCGTGACCAAGATTGGTAAGTTGATCCTACTGAACCAGGTTACTCAAATCCACAAGGGATGCGGCAAGAAGTCGGTTGGTGCTCACACTGAAAGGCTACCTCTGCAGTGTTTGCTCAGTAGAGAATTGAAGCACTGAGGTACTCATGCAGGAAACATTATGTCATTATATATTCTGTTTCATGATCTGGCTCATGCTAGGCAAACTCTCAACACGCACAGAGTGGTGTTGTTCCTTCGATATCAGCCCAATCCCAACCCAAAAAGTCAGGACTTTGGATGGCGGGTGAAATCTTTACAGCCACCGAAAACACATCTCTATAGCATCCGGATAAAGTTGCTGTTCAACTGGCAATTGTTGGCAGCATCGCCATGTTTCTTGCTGATATTTTCAATTTGGTTGGTTAAATCACCTAATATTGATTCTTTGAACCATTTGAGACGGTTTTGTTCTACATTTTCAACCAGCTTGTGAATGATTGTGAATCATATTTTCACCATTGTTTGGTTAAATGATCATATATCACCAGATTTTTTCTACATGTTCAATGATTGTTTGGTTAAATCAACATATATCACCCAATATTGATTGATTGAAGCACCATTTGAGCCCCCGACGATCACCACGCTCATCCCTTGGCGGAGTGTTTTTTGGCAGTGTGCCCGAGAACTGGTGAATTCATATAGCATAGCCATGGAAAATCACCATTTTTAATAGGTAAACCATCTATCTCTATGGGCCATCTATACCATGGCAAACTGTTAAATAACCAGAAGGTATATATATATACTTATATAATCTTATATATACTGACTGCATATTGATATACATGTGCAGCATTTGCCAGTGGATAATGATATGGAAGCATATGTTTTTTTTCTGGTATAGCTAGGTCACCTTACCGAGGGTGCCAGTTCGACCCGGTTTTCTAGCGACGGGAAGAAGTTACACATCAGGATATGAGTAATGGAACTTGAGTGACGTTTAAACCAGAGAATTGCGGAGCTTTGCAAAACGCATCGAAACAAAAAGAAATTGTGAACATCTAAGATTCCATCCACACTTACTGTAGATGCATGGTTTAGCCATCAATCCCCATCTAGAATATATGAGTTTGGGATATCCGCACATATGGCCAGTTTAATTTCAAACCGAATCAACACGATGATAAACCATGGATGGAATGTGGTCCCAAATTCCGAGCCAATCCCATATCAGATTTGGCCACCTTTAAATCCTCTAGGCTGCTTGTATCAGATTATATCAGATTAACGCCAGTTAAGTGAAACAAGTTATATAAGTGAATAAATCTCATGACTTATTATATCAGATTATATCAGATTATATCAGATTATATCATGACTTATTAAATCACATGTTAAGTCATGTTATATAAGTGAAAGCGAATGCAGTTGGTGAAAGCCACCCATTTTTGGCGAAAATCTGGAGCCCCAGGCCCAGGGGCGCCAGAACAGCTCCGGACAGCGTCTCCGAGCCGAAGGAGAGGATGAGACCTCGGTGATTTTAGCACCGAAGGCCAACTTTGGAAGGTCATTTTGATAGGTAAACAACGGGAAAATATCATGTGAACATATGGAAATAATGCATTGGAATTATAGGGACGCCCTATGTTCAGACAAATCCATGTGAAAATTAAGGAGCTTGACTAAGATTAAGATATAAATGGGGAATGATTAGGGCGAACAAATGGTGCTTTGACTCGGGGAAGAAGTAAGACATTGGGGTAGTAAACGGGAAGAACACAAATATCAACAATACTTGAGACAAATATAGAAAAATCACAAAACAATGCTATGGCATAGATAAGAGATGCATTATTTGAGAGGAAGTGATAAATCCAGAATTCATCTGATAGACCTTAATGCTGACAGAACATGACAGAACTATCATTCATATTGGTTTCATATGTTTGATGGATGGTATTTGTTCAAACCATGATTGAATCATTTATTGACCTACAAGATTAGGTCGTGTATTGGGCAGTGGTTTATATTCATCTCTGTGGAGAATAGCTTTGAATGGCTAATGTTGGATGGATATGGTGATATGGCCATGTAAAATTTCCCTAGTTACATCCCTGGCATGAAGATAAAGGTCAGAAACTGGATGTTCCATTGCAAGTATATGTGGATGGCTCACAACTCAGGACAAATCCTGGCAAATGTTACCCTGCTGTAAGCTGCTAGTAACATAGGTGTGGCAAACCCAACATTTGGAGATCATTGTCTAGGGAAACATAGGGAAACCATATGTGGTCCACATCTTTGTTAGTTTACTCCAGGGTAAGCCATTCTATATCACCAGATTCCATTTTAGGGTATCAGAAATTGAATTGTCGACGATAGCTGGGGGCTGGGCCAAAAAGCACCGTGAGCAATGCTCCGCCCAATATCACTTCGCATCGACTAGCGCCCTCAGGTTGCGTGCAGAGTGCTGCAGAGTCCCTGTAGGGCAAAACCGAAAAATGACAAGGGATGCGATTATTATTGTATATGTTTGTCCTGGTTATTTTGAGAATATAGTTGCAATGACGATGATCATAATGTTTATGGCGATGAAACATATTGCAAACAACAACTTTGATGGTGATGGTGACGGTGACGGTGACGACGACGACGATGATGCTGAAAAGGCTAAAGAGGATGAAAAAGGATGGAAAAAGGATGAAAAAGGATGGAAAACGGATGGAAAACGGATGGAAAAGGATGAAACAACATGAACAGCTTGAAAAGGATGAAAATGATGAAGATGTTGAAGATGTTGAAGATGTTGAAGATGTTGAAGATGGTGATGGTGATGGTGAATATGATTAGTAGTGGGAGGCGGAGGAGGTTGGTGCTGATATCATCGTAATTTTGTTTTAAGTGCTACAGGCACAACCAAGAATAACAGCTTTGGACTCCGACCTGGCAATCCAAAAATATCCCAAAATGAACAAACCCTCAGCAGAAGTTGGCATTCTCGGCCATGATCCATCTTGAACATGATCTAGCTCGGCAAAGAAACTTGCTCCAGGATGTTCATCATCTAGTGTACCATTCTGGGCAAATACCTTCATACAGTATCATACACTAAGTCCATATACCCTCTGGTAATGACTAACATAGCTATTGAAAATGGCCATAGAAATAGTTGATTGTTCCCAGCTAGAAAATGGTGAATTTCCAGTTCGCTATGTGAGTTTTAAGTCCATATAAGTTCCATATGGGTATGGGTCAAAATTAGGTACCTCAAAATTATGGATGGTTAATACTAGTCACTAGACATTCACATCTGTGGTCCCCTTAACGGTCTTCCATTTTGACCCACATCCATATGTCAAAATCACTGGGATGATTCCCCCAATCGTCCCAGATTTCACTGCCAGCCTGAGAGCTTGGTCGCGACCTTGGGACAGTTTCATGAAGGTTAAAAGCAACCATATCACTCAAACCATGGTATTTATACATATCAATTATGACATATATATATATATACAGTAGTACGATATTATACATATATGACCCGGTACCGGAATGAACCCCTTTTGAAAGTTTTGACCCATAAAATGGAGGCTTGACCGCCCAATATGAATGTCATTTGGGTTCCAGGAGTGTGTGTGTGTGTGGTTGTTGTTGTTGTTGTTGTTGTTGTTGTGTGTGTATCTAATCATGTGTATATATATATAATATATATATATAATATACATAGAATATAGATGTATCTGGATTTGTCTGAAAATAGGGTAACCCCATATATCATTATCAACTGCTTCATGGCTATACTACATCATTTTCAGATAAACCCTAATATAGAAATGTGGCCTTTCCGGTGCTGGATCCACCCATTTTCACTCGCCCGAGGATCCACCACGTCGTACCATCCTCAGATATCTGCAGTCACCCTGACAATACAATGTCCTAAGTTCAGCTATTGTTCGTGATATCAGTTATATCAAGTTATATCCCGATTTTCCACCAGTCTTGGTGGTCTTGGTGCACAGCCAACCCTTGAATCTCAAATTCATGTTATGCTGTGAAACTGCAAATTGCATCTGCTTGTGTACTGCTAAGTTCTCCCTTTCTGTCTCCGTGGGAATCCAAAGCCAACAGACAGCATGACCTTCGATGTCGCTTATCCCTTCCTGTGGAGGGTGTCTTGAAGTGCCTATAAGTGCCTGATAGTTATGGACATCTCATGGACTAAGGTGAATCTTTTCATATGGGATCCCATATAGGTGTGGTATTGTTTGGGGGATGAGAGTATGCATATATGTACGTATGTATAGATACGCATATTATTATGATTTATTATGTATAATATATATATATATATATGTATATATAATATCATATGTATATATATATATATATATTATAGACAGACAGACAGACAGACAGATAGACAGACAGATAGACAGACAGACAGATAGACAGACAGATAGACAGTTTTCCAGCTTGCCACGTTTGATGACAGTGGAGGGTAGCAGTGAAACAACCAGGGCCTTTTGTGGATCCATATATATATATATATTATATTTCTATAATTGAGGACAAATCTAGTTACGTTACATCCCATATATCCCCATATTAATATATCCCCATATAGCCCATATAAATCCCGCCCAGCTTCCAGATTGGCTTCTGGAGCTTTCGTCAGCAGGCTGACCAGCACGGTCACCAGAGCGGTAAGTACCTCGAAGGCGACTGCTGCGGGGGGAAGGCCCCGAAACCCAGGCACAGCAGTAAGCGGCTTATAACAACCATCTATAGTGAACTCAGTTGTATAGTGTTTTCATGTATTTTCTATGGGGATATATGGGGTGTAACATGTGTTTATCATTTATAAATGGCTTCTTAACCAGCTATAATTAATTAAAGATGTACCTCTCAAGTATCAAAAGGTGCATCGTTCTTGGATTGGTGCATCTTTTTCAGCTCTCTCTAGAGATGTCCCTGTCTCCAGATTACATCAGATTACCCTCTGGTAATTTAACATAGCCATGGAAAGATCCACCCATTTTTAAGAATGGTAAACCATCTATTTCTATGGGCCATCTATACCATGGCAAACTGTTAAATAACCAGAGGGTACCCTCCGGTAAACATGACAATGGAGCATCCCCGGCACTAAATGGAGGTGTTTTCATGGGAGATTCCCGGGAAGTCTTAGGGGGGATCGATCGGAGGTTGTACAGCGGCCAGTTCCTTTTGAAAAAGCGCCAAGACACGAACAGAAGCAAACCCATGTGGTTGAAGTTCATGCAAGTGATACCTGAGAGAATGCGCCAAGACCATTTTTAGAGGGATCATTTTTTGCCTATCTTCTGGAAAAGCCAGAACATGGATATATACGGTATACCAATTAGATCCAATTTGTACCCATGGACCCACAATATTGATCATGTTCAGCGCGGCTGACCATATGTTTTTGTGGTAAGATAATCTTGAGCCATTCCCAACCTGGGAGGTCCATCCTCCCAGAGGATGTGCGGATGTGGTGCACCCCCATAAAATGAGCACTACGTAAGCTTCAACGGAAAAATGATGTGGAAATATCATATAATATCGTATAATCATAAATAGAATAATATTACTTTTTTAGATCCACAGCATGAAATGCCATATGTGAAGCTGTCAAGTCTATTTATCTGCCTCCTATTGCCCTCCAAATATGGATGTGAATACATAACCTCCCCAAATCATATGGTGGGTTCCATGAATGGAGGTACCCCAATATGTATGGTTTATAATTTATAAGTGTTTATACTGGAAAAACCTATTAAAATTGATGCACTTTAGGGATCTTTAGGAGTACCCCCAATTTTAGGAAACCTCCATATGCTACGAGTAGGTTTGATGCATCCCCATCGGCCCCCACCGAGTTTCCTTGGTGGCGAATCGACGAATCGAGGAATCGAAGTAACCCCGAAAAAAACACACCCCTGAACACCCCTGAAATGGTCCCAAATATGTGTGTATGCATTTATACACATACATTATATATATATCTAGTATACATACAGTATTACATACAATTATGTATATATGCAATATATATATATATTACCAGAGCTGCGCGCATGAAGTGGGCTCCAGGGCTCACATTGATAAGTACACAATATGTGTATGATATTAGTATGATAACCCCCCTGCAAAACTATTCTTTTCTGGGGGTGTTCATGTCATGGTGGGTAAATCCCAGTCCCAGTCGCTGCGCGCATGAAGCGCGCTCCAGGGCTCACATTGGTCACCAGCCATGAAGTTTAGGATGAAACGTGTCAGGCCAGTGGCAAATCCCACCAGCATCCCAGCCAGCGCTCCTGGTCAGCTGCTTAGCTGGTTACTCTCCCATGGCAGACATCGATGTATCATGATTCTCAGGTTGTAGTCACAAATGGAGTTCCTCATTGTATCAGATTGTTAGTCGTCATCCAAATTTTAGGGTCCATAAATTTGAGCCATTGGGATGCACCCAAACAACAACTGTGACTGGGTCCTGGTCTTGAGTACTGCACTACTAGTGGCCCGTGACAGACTGCCAACTGTATGTGCGATCCACTGAAATGGCATATTTGAACCATATATTGGGTGCAGTTGGTGTTATGAATAAACAAATAACACAAGATATCATTGCAGATCCTTGTCCAACATACGGAAATCCTTGCCAGTATGCCTCAAAATCACTTACTCTCCGATAAAATTGGCATGTGCACATGCCAATGCATTTGTCAATTATTTCATCTTTGTGCCTGTTCACCACAGAACCGTTGTGTGAAACGATTTGCACCCTATATTATTAGTATACAAATACATGATAGTATATAAGAGTAGTTCAATAGCCTGAAACAGGGCAATTTTGGGATAGTTATACCGGTAACCCCTGAAATGGCGCAATTTTGCGATAATTGCTCGCAGTTACACCTCACATTGTGCATCATTCCAGAAACATACCAGGGACTTCATGATCATTTGTCCATATCAATAGGTTTCTTGCCACGGCTTTCCGCCGTGATGCAATCCGCCAGTCCTTTGCCATTGGCTCGTGGCCAAAAGAGACCCACTAAGAAAACTGCCACCAAGCACGGCGACATATGCGTCTGTGCATTCTGCGTGGTCAGATACAAGCCTCGACTAGCTGGTGTGTGAGATTTTGGCAGTGATGAAAATGAAAGGTACAGCCCAAAATATCATCATCATTAGTCTACATTTATCAACAGTTCTACGAAGTGGATTCTTCGCACAAGTGATGAATACTTAGCGTGTTATGTCTAATACTCTACATGTAAAAACCAATAAGATATATGTACAGTAATACATTCTGAAAAACACAAACCGCAGTGACTTGGAACCAACTTGAAACCAATCAATGCGCAACGAGGAGAATGCCGAGATCAGAAATATTGCACTCATCCTGAAGAAACCTCATTCTTACCCCTGTATTATGATGATCATCCCCGCATTGGAAGACATCATATCATGTGTCCATATGCAAAATGCATACATAATATATATATATATATATGCACACAGTATATACGTACACTATCCAACTATTAATTTGATGCTCAAAACACTTCAATATTCCCTTAAGACCATAATCAAAACACCATGAAATGAGTAAAGTAACAAAAGCTGGCAACCATCAATCTCATATGGAGATAGGGCAAAACCCTTTACCCCTGTAGCTCGTATCAAGATGGCTGAAATTTATGGATGGTCCCCCCGTTGAAAATGGTATTTCATACGTATTGATCCATATCCTATCAAACCTTCATTAAACAATCATTTGTATTGATTAAATTCACGGTTTTGGTTGGTTCAATCGCCATAATATAATATTCAAATCTCATCAGAAGAATGACGAACGGTTAAGATTCACCCTTCGTGGAAGGCGTTGCTGGTTGACAGGTCTTTGATATCATATTTCAATATGTTTATAGATCAATATTTATCTTATCCACGTTTTCCCAGTTGTATCTGCGTGATACCCTCCATTAAACAAAGGAACCTGCCATGAGCTGGGTGTTGGAAGAGGAGTTTCTTTCAGGGTCTACTCTCCAAGAATTTAACATGATAGCTATGAAAAATAAAGGCGTGTAGTAGGTAAATCATCTATAGAATCGATATATATATATATATTAATAAATCTATAAGTGGACCATGACTTCCATTTCTCATATTATATAAAATTAAATTACCAGAGGGTATCTCCCATCTAATATCACCATATCGTAGTTGGTTACATACCCAGAAACTTTCTTTATTTCTTCCACAAAAAAGGTTATACAATCATATTTATATATAAAATAAATTACTGTAGCCAGGGCTTGTTCATCCGGGGTTGAGATTGTTTTTCCCTCATGTACATCATCTATGAATGGATCAATTTCCAGATCTACTGGAAAAAATACCAGAGGGAATCTCCCACCTGATTTCCCCCATATCATTGGTGATGTCATGTAATGTCATGTGATGTCATAATAAATGTCGTACCGCCACAAAATCCTCATAACCTTGTCATAAACCTCATGTTTCTTTCGAACATGTTCCCATTTATAGCCATTTGCACATGATTTTCCTACTAAAGATTGCCAAAGTGCCATAAATGTTGGATAATTTCCCCATGCTTAGTTTAAATTCTGATATATCGCATCACATTCGTATAAATATTAAAAAATGCGTTATATATATATACACGTAATTCATAGCATCATTTTTCCCAGTCAACCCACGTCAATCCCCATTCTTCTCATCTCTTTCCCATGTTCCTAACGTCGATGTCAATCCATGCCCCAAAAAAAAAACTATAGAAATCGAGTTTTTTCGCTTTCATCCCCATTTTCCCATGATTTTCCAAGGGATTCTCCCGTTGTGTTTTTCCAACATCACCAACCGATGCCGCCAGGGGCACCCTTGGCCGAGGCTGCGATGAACGGCAGCCAGGCCAGGCCGCAACAGGCCGTGACGCAGGTCACCAGGCGACCCACGCAGATCTGGCGCCGAGCGGAAGCGCCTGGGCTGCAGGGATGGTGAGGACGGTGATGGATAGGATGCGTTCAACCCAACCAGTAATAAATTTTAGATGGTTTTAGAAGGTTTTAGATGGTTTCAGATGGTTTCAGATGGTTTCAGATGGTTTGAGATGGTTTTAGATGGTTTTAGATGGTTTTAGATGGTTTTAGATGGTTTTAGATGGTTTTAGATGGTTTCAGATGGTTTGAGA